>JAEEGL014929680.1_pt1 | contig 17863 bp, 17 predicted proteins | sample 9134231 | NCBI WGS metagenome assembly JAEEGL01 (sample SAMN16246548, study PRJNA631951) | gut metagenome | biome: gut microbiome; feature: rumen; material: fiber-attached | host: Bos | place: Iran: Karaj | collected 2018-10 | reverse complement strand
TCTTTTCTCTCCGGATCCTTTTGCGGTCGTTTTCGGAAATGGCGGTATGGATTCTCGTTCTGACCGTTTTCCCGTTCAGGTATCCTGTTCCGTATGCGGCTGCGGGAAGCAGCAGAATGACCGGACTGAGCCGTTCAACCAGAAGAATACCCTCTTTGCTGTCTGAACCGACGATATTGACGAACGGAATGATGGCGACGCGTACAATCGCGCGGATATAATCGATGGTCGTCATACTCTCAGGCTGTGTATAGTTCACAAGCGCATTGCCGATATCGCTTCTCTTGGCGTATGTCTGCATCCATGACGGCAGCGTGCCCGAACCGGTCATGCTGACAGAAGTATGCAGGGCCAGATATCCTGCCAGGCAAAGGAAAAGGATTGAGCCGATCAGACCGATGATATAGCCTTTCATCTGATGAAAACACATCTTCTGTTCAGCCGGACTGTACTGACTGCCTTTTTCCTTTTTCTGCCAGAGGATTTCTCCCCTTGCCACGTCGTCTGCGCCTCTTTTTGTACCGTTGTTGAAGAAAATGATCAGCGCAAGAATGATGGCCGCGGCGTTCATCAGAAGACGGAGGATGAAATTTCCGAATGTTGCAGTCGCGCAGGCAATGAATGCAACCAGAAAAACAATGATTAACGTGCCGAAAAACACCAGGCTGCTTCTGACTGTCCGTTCGTCAAAAGCGGCACCGGTCAGGAAAGGTTTCCTGACCTCAGCGGAAACATGTTTTTTTTGATTTCTGTTCTGCATTTTCCCTCTCCTGTTCTGTATCTTTTATCGGAATATGCGCTCAACTCTGCTGCCCGAGCTTAACAGGATCTCATAGCTGATCGTTCCGGCCCATGAAGCAAGATCCTCTGCCGTAATCTTTTCAGATCCGGACCGTCCGATCATGATGGCTTCATCTCCGACTGACACGTTGTCGATGTCAGTGATATCAGCCATCATCTGATCCATGCAGACCCTGCCGATGATTTTGGCCCTTTTCCCGGCAATCAGAACGTATCCTTTGGCGCCGGCGCTTCTGAAATAACCGTCACCGTATCCGCATGTGATCGTCGCAGCACGGATCGTCTGATCGTTTCGGTATGTTCTGCCATAGCTGACAAATGATCCGGGCGGCAGTTCCTTGATATAGCTGATGGTTGCGCTCCAGGTCATGCACGGCAGAAGCTCAGTTTCTGTCGGAACAGGGGGATACCCGTATAGGCTGATCCCTGCACGGACCATGTCAAGCGCCATTTCAGGAAAACGATGGATGGCGGCAGAGTTGCAGCAATGAAGGATCACGTCGCTCGGCAGCGGAGCGGTCAGTTCCCTGAACCGTTGAAACTGCCTGCGTGTATAGCTTATGCCGTCTTCATCCCCGTCCGCGTCGGCAAAATGGGTAAATGCGCCTGTCATTCTGACATGACTGCATTCGTCCAGCACAGCCAGTATTCGGTCTCTCTGCTCCTCCGTTGCAATGCCGATCCGTCCCATGCCCGTATCGATTTTCAGATGGACTTCAGCCTGTTGCTGAAGGGCTGCAGCCTCTTCTTCACACCAGCGGACCATTTCTTCAGAACACACAGTCTGGATCAGATGAGATTCGACGCCTGACTTCACATCATAATGCGTGACTGCGCCAAGGACCAGGATCGGAATGCCGATCCCTTTATCGCGCAGTTCTTTGCCTTCGGAAACGGAAGCGACCGCCAGCATATCCGCCCCGCCGCGAATGGCAGCCTCCGCTGCTTCAGCGGCGCCGTGACCGTACCCGTCAGCCTTGACAACAGCCATCATCTTCGCTTGCGGAGGGGTGGCTGAGCGGAGCAGCTTCATGTTGTTTTCGATATTTGTAAGATCAATGACCCTTCTGTTCCTTGGTATCATCTTTCATCATTCCTTTCGGGACAGACTCAAGATAATGGCGGTGGATCTGCTCGTTCAGAAGATTGATATCACCGCACCCCATCGTCAGGACAAGATCTCCGGGCTGCCAGTGCTCTTTCAGATATCGCTCCGTATCGTCGAAAGAGGGGGTCCATACCGCCAGGATCCCGTGTTCCTTCATACCGCTGACAAGCATGCCGCTGTTGATATCGCCCGGATCTTTTTCCCTTGCGGCGCAGATATCCGTTACCAGCGTGAAATCTGCTTCTTCCGTACAGGTCAGATACTGTTCAAAAAGCGTCCGGACCCGGCTGAATGTATGCGGCTGCATCACTGCCCAAAGCCGGCCTTTGCAGCGTTTTCTGGCTATGGAGATCGCATTCCTCATCTCTGCCGGGTTATGTCCGTAGTCGTGGAATATTTCAACGCCGTCTATGGTGTCCGTCAGTTCAAAACGTCTGTGGGCGCCGGTAAACTTTTCAAGGGTGGCTGCGGCCTTCTGGGGATCCAGGCCGAGATGGACGGCAGTCGCAACAGCAGCTATCCCGTTCATGGCGTTGAAAATGCCTGGAACGTTCATCCTGACTGCAGCAGCTGCTTTCCCGTTATGGAACAGATCAAAGGATACATATCCCCGTTCATCTTCACGCAGGTTTTCAGGATGCCATTCCAGTTCCTTCCCGAATCCGAAAAGGATTCTGTTACAGTTCAGCCTGCTGAATAGTCTGCGGATCCTTTCGTCGTCACCGTTGCCCAGTGCAGTGCCGTTCTCCGGCAAAAGGGCAAGATACCGGCCGAAAGTCTCTTCAATTTCATCTATATCCCGGTAACAGTCAAGATGATCCGCATCAATATTCAGAACGACGGCAACCGTAGGCGAAAGATGCAGAAAGCTTCGGTTATACTCACAGGCCTCGGCAACAAATATCGGACCGTGCCCCACTCTGGTGCTTCCGCCGACAGCGTCAAGCCTCCCGCCGATATGGATGCTCGGATCCATGCCGTTTTCAAGAAGCATCTGGCTGAGCATGGATGTCACGGTAGTTTTCCCGTGTGCGCCGCAGATGCCGACCGCTTTCGGAAAACCTTCCATCAGCTGCCCCAGCAGGGTCGCCCTTTCAATGGTGGGAATACCGAGCCTTTCCGCTTCGGTTCGTTCAGGGTTGTCCGCTGCGATGGCAGCCGAATACACCACCAGGTCAGCGCCGTGGACGTTCTCCGCCTTATGTCCGATAAAAACTTTGGCCTTCTTCTCACGGACAAAATGAACCAGGTATGTTTCATCCCTGTCGCTGCCTGTGACGGCATACCCCTGGTCGATCAGCATTTCGGCAAGTCCGCTCATGCTGCTGCCGCCGATTCCGATCATATGGATCCTGCCGCCCGGATAATCCCTGATATGGACACTCTTCACAACAAGCCCCCCTGCAAGTCATTCAATGGTAATTCTGGGGTTCTCGCGGCTTGGACGGTACATGACAAATCTGCGGCCGATAAACTGAATCGGTTCCGCACCTGTCTTTTCGCAAAGAATCGTCAGCGCGCTTTTCGCATCAAGGGGAGCCCCCTGCTGGACACAGCCTTTGATCAGTTCCCTGGCCTCAAGTGCGTCGTAGACTTCCTTCACTACGTGTTCAGTAATGCCTTCCTTGCCGATATAGATGATCGTTTCGATCGGGTTGGCCATTTTACGGAGAACCGCTCTCTGTTTGCCTGTCATATCACAACCTCCGTTCTGAGTCGGATTATTCTATAAAGTCAAACTCCATCTCACCGATCCGCACAGTCGATCCTTCTCCTGCACCTTCTTCACGGAGCGAATCGATCACGCCCAGTCTTCTCAGTGTGCGATGGAACCAGTTCAGGCTTTCCTGGTCATCAAAGTTCACGCTTTCAATGAGCCTTTCCATGCCGGGACCGGATACGATGAACACACCCTGTTCCAGCCGGATCTCAAAGGCATCGTAATCTTCTTTTTCTTCGGGGATTTCTTCTTCCTGGTAATGCAGGATCGGCGGCAGATTTTCAAGCTCCCTGGCCGTTTCGTCGATCAGTTCTTCAAAGCCCTGATGTGTGGCTGCGCTGACCGGAAAGACCTTGCACCCCATCCCTTCTGCCAGGATCTGAATCCGTTTCAGGTTCTCCTGTGCGCCGGGAAGATCCATTTTGTTGCAGACTATGATCTGCGGCCTGGTTCCAAGATCTCCGTATCGGTCCAGCTCTGAATTGATCCGGTCGAGATCATCAACAGGATCCCGTCCTTCGCTTCCGGAAGCGTCGACCACATGCAGAAGCAGCCTGGTTCTTTCAACATGCCTCAAAAAATCATGGCCCAGCCCCGCACCTTCCGACGCCCCTTCTATAAGGCCGGGAATATCGGCAAGGACGATATCTTTCCCAAAGCGGCGGATAATGCCCAGGTTGGGAGTCAGGGTCGTAAAGTGATAATTGCCCACCTTGGGCCGCGCGCTGGTCACAACACCCAGAATGGAACTCTTGCCAACGTTCGGATATCCGATAAGGCCTACATCAGCGATCGTTTTCAGTTCGAGCCTCAGGACCCTGATTTCTGTTTTGATACCGGGTTTTGCGAAATTGGGTGCCTGCCTTGTCGGAGTGGCGAAATGCTGGTTGCCCCAGCCTCCCTTGCCTCCCCGAAGAAGCACCCTGGTCTCACCGGCCTGGTCCATATCAGCCATCACCCTGTCGCTCGAGTCGTCCAGGATCACGGTTCCGACCGGCACTTTAATGATCAGGTCATCGCCTCTTCTGCCGGTACAACGGTTTGCTTTTCCGTCCTCTCCGTTTTCAGCTGTGTATTTGCTTTTGAATCTGAAATCCAGGAGTGTATGCATATTCGGATCTGCGAAGATCAGAATATCACCGCCGTTGCCTCCGTCTCCGCCGTCCGGACCCCCGTTGATCACGAACTTTTCACGGTGGAAGGAGGTGGATCCGTTACCGCCGTTTCCGGCTTTCGCTGTGATCCTGACATGATCGACAAAATTACCCATGTTGCCTCCTTTGCATGATTAATTTCTCATGGAATGCAGCGGGGCGGGAATTCGTCCGCCTCTGGCAATAAACGCGTCATTTCGGAACGGATTCACCGGCATGACGGGCGCATGTCCGAGCAATCCGCCAAACTCCACGGTGTCCCCTGCCTTTTTCCCTACAGCCGGAATCACGCGGACGGCAGTCGTCTTGTTGTTGATCATGCCGATCGCCGCTTCATCCGCAATGATACCGCTGATTGTCTCCGCAGTAGTATCGCCCGGAACGGCAATCATATCAAGTCCAACAGAACATACGCACGTCATCGCTTCGAGTTTTTCCAGTGAAAGAGCCCCCGCGGATGCAGCTTCGATCATTCCGATATCCTCGCTGACGGGAATGAACGCGCCGCTGAGTCCTCCGACATGGTTGCTGGCCATAATACCGCCCTTTTTCACCGCGTCGTTCAGCAGGGCAAGCGCGGCAGTCGTTCCGGGTGCGCCGGCGTACTCAAGTCCCATTTCCGTCAGGATATGCGCTACAGAATCGCCTCTCGCCGGCGTGGGAGCCAGGCTCAGATCGACGATGCCGAACGGGATATTCAGCCTGCGGCTTGCCTCTCTGGCAACAAGCTGCCCCACTCTCGTGATCTTGAATGCCGTCCGTTTGATCGTTTCGGCAACAACGTCGAATGGCTGGCCTTTGACGCTTTCGAGCGCAACTTTGACAACTCCGGGGCCGGATACGCCGACATTGATCGCGCATTCCGGTTCTCCGACACCGCAGAAAGCGCCGGCCATGAAAGGATTATCTTCCACAGCATTTGCAAATACGACGAGTTTGGCGCATCCCAGGCCGTCGTTGTCAGCGGTCATTTCAGCGGTTTTTTTGATGATCTGCCCCATCTCGCGAACTGCGTTCATGTTGATTCCTGCCCTGGTGGACGCTACGTTCACGCTGGAACACAGCAATTCGGTTTCGCTGAGTACCTGAGGTATGGAAGAGAGGAGCCTTTCATCGGCGTTGGTTGCGCCTTTATGCATCAGCGCTGAATACCCTCCCAGGAAATTGACACCGACTTCCTTGGCCGCGCGGTCAAGCGCCCGTGCGATCGGCACAGGATCGCTCTGGGCAATCATGCTGACCGGTGTAACACTGATGCGTTTATTGACGATCGGAATGCCGAATTCCTTTTCGATTTCCTCTCCTGTGTGAACCAGATTCCTGGCAGTATAGCAGATCTTATCGTATACCCGGTCTGCGCAGCGGTCAGCTTCGGCTTCTGAGCAATCCAGAAGGTTGATCCCCAGGGTGATCGTCCTGATATCAAAGTTCTCTTCCTGGATCATCCGCATCGTCTGGAGTATCTCGCCTGTTTCGATCATGGTCTGCCCTCCTCAGATGCGGTGCATAGCGTCAAAAATGTCCATGCGCTGCATATGAATAGTCATTTTAAGTTCGTCCCTGACGGGCTGAAGTTCCCGGTCAATCTCTTCAAACCGAAGATGGGCTCCGTCAAGATCTACGATCATCATCATGGTAAAATAGCCGTCCAGAATGGTCTGGGAAATATCAAGGATATTGATGTTCATCTCGCTGAGTCTTGTGGCGACTCTTGCGATAATCCCTGTCGAGTCGAGTCCTGTGACTGATATCAGTGCTTTTGTCATGATTCCGCAACCCTCCGGTTCTTTAATCGTTTCATTATAGTGACGACGCTGCTCGTTTGTCAATTTTACTTTTTTTTCATCGCTGACTATGATATAATTGTTTGGTTCAGATTATTCTGAAAGGGGGATCCGGTTGAAAAGGCTTGTACTGGCTTCGCAGTCGCCCCGTCGGCTCGAATTGCTTTCCCGCCTTGGTCTGCCCTTTGTCACTGATGCGCCTCTCGTTGATGAAAGCGTCAGTCTTCCCGCCCCCGAAGCTGTCAGGATGCTTTCACTCCGGAAAGCGTTTGCCGCTTCTTCACAGCATCCCGGTTCCTGGATCATCGGCGCGGATACGCTCGTCTCCCTGGATAATCGGTCTCTTGGAAAGCCGCAGGATGAAGCGGAGGCAGTACGTATGCTTCATTCCCTGTCGGGAAGAACTCATCAGGTATATACAGGGGTTACGGTGATCTCTCCTTCCGGTCAGACCGTAACCGGTCTCGACCGTACGGACGTTACTTTTGAGCTTCTTTCAGACGAGGATATCATCAGTTATGTCCGTTCCGGGGAACCGATGGACAAAGCCGGAGCTTATGCGCTTCAGGGAAAAGCCGGAGCCTGGATCGCCCGGCTGAACGGTTCGGACACTTCCGTCATCGGCCTCCCGCTCTACCTTGTACGCAGACTGCTGATTCGTTCGGGGTTCCCTGTCCGTTCAGTTTGCGAAAAAGACGAAACGAATAAAGGATGATTGTTTTATGCCTCTTCTGGCGCCCGATATCGGTATTGACCTCGGCACCGAGAACATCAATGTATATGTTCGCGGCCGCGGCATTGTCATCTCTGAACCTTCCCTGGTAGTTCTTGATCGTGAGAACAGGCATACGGTTCGTGCCGTCGGCGATGAAGCACGGTTCCTTTACGGACGTTCTCCGGACCAGCTGATCGCTGTTTCCCCGATCCGTAACGGTCAGGTGGCTGATTTCGACATTGCGGAGCTGATGTTTAAGTACTTTATCCGCAAAGCTGTCGGCGTTTCGTATCTTGGAAAGCCCCGGATCATTGTTTCCGTTCCGTGCGGAATGGATGATGTGAACCGGAAAGCGCTTTCGGAAGCGATTCGAATGGCCGGTTCCAAACATGTTTTCCTGATCGAAAAGCCTTTCGCGTCCGCCATCGGCACCGGTCTCCCTGTTTATGATCCGATCGGCAGCCTTGTTGTGGATATCGGCGCCGGCACAACAGATGTTGCCGTTATCTCGCTTGGCGGTCTGGTCGTTTCTCAGAGCGTCCAGGTAGGAGGCAACAAATTCAACGAAGCCATCGCGGAATATCTTCGCAAGGAGTGCAGCATCCTGATCGGCGAGCAGACTGCTGACAACATTAAAAAGGACCTTGCTGCCGCATTGCCGCTCGACGAACCTCGTACGATCCTCGTCCGCGGCGTTAACCAGCTCAACACTTCCGCCGGCACGGTACAGTTTTCTTCCGAACAGGCATATGAGGCCGTCAGGAATCCGTGCAGGGCCATTGTCAAAACCATCCGCTGGGTCCTTGAGAGAACACCGCCCGAACTGGCGGCTGATATCATGAAAAGCGGTATCCACCTTACAGGCGACGGCGCCAGGCTTTTCGCGCTGGACCGTTACATATCAGAGAGTCTCGGGATGCCTGTTCTGCTGGCCCGTGATCCCGGGGACTGCTGTATCCTTGGGATCGGGTATCTGACCGAAAACATCCAGCTCGTAACACCCCAGGACAAGAAATCAAGGCCTTCAATGAAATAAACCCCCATACGGGAAGGAGGTGACATCCTGTCATGGCTTCACGAAGAAGAACAGATCATAAACCGGACGACCGTCGTCCTGTAGTCTCTGACGACTTTATCTATGACGATCCTTCCCCCTCCGGATCCGCTCCGGACGCAGGCCCCGTATCCGATACGCCGGAGGAAGCGATCCGTAAACTCAGGCGTAAAAAGGCTGATACGGACAGCGTTGCAGATGAACGCTCGGTCGGTTCTTCCGACAATGCTGATGCAGCGGCTTCAGAACAGCCCACTGTATACTCTTCGGGGATCATGCTGGATGAAAACCTTCAGCCCGTCGATTCTTCCCCGAAAAAGGCACGGCGCCGTCATCCCGTTTTGCGCGGTTTGGTTCTTGCCTTGATTACGCTTGCGCTGATCCTTGCGGTCGGATCTTATATCTTTCACAGGATCTATCCTGATGTGCCGGTTCTTGATCTTCCCGAAAATGCAATCGGGACAGCCGTCACGCCGGTTCAGGATTTCTTTTCCGGTCTGACGGAAGCAGTTTTCGGATATTTCAGATCCATGAAGCTGAAAGCGAATATCGAAGCTGAATACAATGCGCTTCGCGCCGAAAACGAACAGCTTGTTTACAAAGCCATGCTGGCGGAAGAACTCCAGAACACGCTTTCACAGTATGAGGATCTGTCTGCGGAGATCAGAGCCAATCAGGAAATGAGCCCCATCATCTGCCGGGTGGTCGGAAAATCTGATTCCAATTATTTTTCAACGCTGACCATCAACAAAGGTACTGCAGACGGGATCGAAGATTACATGGCCGTAACGATCTCCGGTGCCCTCGTCGGCTATACGGAGAGTACTCAGGCACATAAGGCTACTGTCCGCACGATCATCGACTCGGATGCTTCCATTCCGGCGTTGATCCAGTCTTCCCGAGACCAGGGGACTGTTCGCGGAACGCTCGGCATTGACGGCAAACCGCTGTGCAGAATGTATTACCTGCCCGACGACAATCTTCCCCGTCCCGGAGACCTTGTCGTCACTTCTGGTGTCGGCCTGTCATTCCCAAAAGGCATACCGATCGGTTACGTCACACAGAGCACCCGCGGTATGGAAGCAAACAAACAGTATATTATCCTGGAACCCCAGGTTGATTTTCTCCATCTTGAATATGTCATCGTGCTGAGATATAAACCCGATGCCATTGCGATTGAAGGGCGCGAAAACGGCCGTTCCAACCTTCCGCTTGTTCCGCTTGAAAGCGCCAGGCCTTCCCCCGTCGTTCCCGAGATCGCTTCCTCCCTTTTTGAATCGCAGGAAACGCACACACCGGATCCCAATGCCACTGAAACGCCTTCTCCTGAACCCACGGAAACGCCGTCTCCCACGCCCTCGCCTACACCTTCACCCGCGCCCACGCCTGACAAGACGCCGATTCCGTACAATGTTGTCAATCTGCGTGGTGATCCCACTCCGACTCCGACCCCGACGTCTGCACCTACCAGTACGCCGTATTTCACGCCTGATCCTGACGAAATGACGTTCGAGGAGGAAAATTGATTATGCAGGCAAATTCACCGCGTCAGTATCAGAGCGGTTTTGTCAGGCGTTATCTGTCACTCGGGCTGATCATCCTGTTCGGATATCTGGGGGAAGTATGCATTGTTCCCTATATCCGTCCCTTCGGCATTTCACCGAACCTGCTTTACGTTGTCATCGGGATCGTCACCGTCGCCTACGGTAAGCTGCGGGCTTTTTGGGCAGGTGTGATTTACGGCCTGCTGATGGAGATCATGCTGCCGACGGTTCCGTATGTCAATCTGGCCATTTATCCCATCACTACGCTTTTCTGCTCTTTCGCTTTTGCCGATAAGCCGCTTAAAACCATTGAATATGAAAGAGCAACAAACAAAAACCGGAAGGAGCTTCCGGCCTGGCTTCGTACAGTCTTATGTACCGCCCTCAATACATTCATCTTCGAGATTGTGAATGTGACGTATATCTATCTGGGAGGATCGGCCCTTCAGGCTGAGCATTTTCTCAGGGCTATCGGAGGTGTTTTCCTCACTTCCCTTCTCTGCCTGATCCTGCTGTTTCCGCTCAGGCGACTGATTTTCGGGCGCAAAACAGAGGTGCTGGTTCTGAAAAGCGCGCCTGTGGTTTTCCGAAGGAACTGATTGCTGGATGCTGCCCGTTTTATTTCCGGAGAAAGGAGAGATATGAATGGAAAAGAAAAACAGATCTCCTGAATTCTGGCGTTTTGCCGGTTTTCTTGTTATTCTTTTCGGCATTTTTATCTGGCTTGTTTCCGGTCTGATCAACCTTCAGCTGAAGCAGTCGGATGAACTCCTTGAAAAGGCGGAAGATACCAAAACCAAAACAATCGCGCTTCGCGGAAAACGGGGAAACATTACAACGTCCGATTCCGTGATCATGGCCGAAGATGAACTGATCTATAATGTAACATTCCAGAAGGACGCCACGATCAACTCCAAAGCGCAATATAAACAGTACAGCGCGTCTATTCTTGAAACGATCAGGATTGTCGAGAAAAACGGCGGTGAAATCGCTGTTTCCTTTGTCATCTGTCGGGATCCCGAAAAGGATAACGCATGGGTGTTCAATTTCGGCAGCGGTGTTTCAGAAACTGTTCTGGAAACGCGTGAACGGCAATGGCGTTCCAATAACTATCTTACGAACACAGACCGTTACGGCAGCGCAGAGCAGTGCATTGAACGGCTGAGGGACAGGTATCAGCTTACGAACGACCCGCAGGATGAAGATCAGACGAAAATTTACGTTTCGGAAGACGATATGCTCAAAATCATGGCGATCTATTCCGAAATGCAGATGAACATCTTCAACTCCCAGCCGATCGTGATTGCCAAAGACGTCCGTTATGAAACCGTCATTGAGATTGAAACCCGTTCCATGATGCTGCCGGGCATGAGTATTGAAATCGGCACCAAACGTGTCTATCCCAGATCCAATCTTGCTTCGCAGATCATCGGCTATACCGGCGCCATTCCTTCCCGGGCCATGTGGCTGAACCTTCAGGCCAAAGGGTACTCCTACAATGATACCATCGGCCGTGACGGCATTGAGTCTTCCATGGAAGACTGGCTGACGCCGAACTCTTCCCTCAGAAAAGGGGCAAGAGTGGTGGAACGCGATCAGATGTCCCGTGTGATCCGTGAGCTTTCCTATACGCCCCCCAAGGACGGAAATAACGTCAAGCTTACGCTCAACGCCGCCTACCAGCAGGAAGCTGAAAGATGTATCCGGAACAATGTGATCACTGTACGCAACAACCAGGAGAAAAAGCTTGCACAGGAATCCTGGCTTGAAGCGAATAAAAATGATATCCATAACCGTGACTGGGTCAAATACCCGCTTGAACTCGCCGAGCATGGCTGCCTGATTGTGCTTGATATGCAGTGCCGTGTCCTGGCGCTTGCCAACTATCCCACCTATGATCTGAATGCGCTTGTTGCAGGCGGCAAAGACGCCATGGCGATCCTTGGTGATGCCAGGAATCTTCTTCTGAATTACGGCATCCATGCCCGCGGTACGCCCGGTTCGATCTTTAAGATGGTCACCGGCATGGGCGCTCTGTCAGAAGGTGAACTGAAACTGACAGAACGCATTTCCGACATGGGCTATTACACAAAGTACAATCAGGACCTTTCGACAGCTCCGAAATGCTGGATCAACAAGAATTACAGGTGGCAGCATGCCAACCAGACGATCGTCGAAGGGCTCACCAACTCCTGCAACTACTTCTTTTATGAACTGTCTTCCCGTCTTGGTGAGGAACGCCTTTACCGTTACGCTTCCCTGTTCGGTCTGACTTCAAAAACCGGTATAGACCTTCCCGGCGAAGTACGCTCCGTCGTCGGCTGTCAGAATACGCTTTATGATCCTACAAAGGCAGTCAACGAAGCCAATCAGGACACCTCCCTTCCGATCATCGTATTCAATTCGATCAAGAAGCATCTCCGTAACTGCGGCCAGTCACGCAAGATCGAATATGATGATGAACGTCTTTCGGTATGTGCAAAGCGTCTGATGGATATGGCCGTCAACAGGAATGAAAGCGAATGGCTTGAAAACATGCGCACAATCCTGATGGAAGAACTGAATATGACCAAAGAAATGGTCTATCTGCAGGCGGTGATCGGCGATACTTACAACTATATGAACGACATCAAGTGGGGCGGTGGACAGACCATTCTGACCGGCATCGGGCAGTCTGTCACGGTGCTGACGCCCATTGCTGTTGCGCGGTATGTATGCACGGTCGCCAATGACGGTCGTCTGTACAATGTCTCTCTGATTGATTCGATCACTTCTCCTGAAGGTCAGATCCTCTCCCAGCGGGAACCTACGCTGATCCACAGGCTTGAGCATTCCGAAGAATATCTCGGCAAAATCCGCGAAGGAATGAAAGGCGTTGTCGACGAATCCGGTACCGCTAAAAAGTATTTCCGCAACTGGCCTTATCAGGAACAGATCGCCGCTAAGACAGGAACCGCTCAGGTTACTTCCATTGACCTGGAGAACAACGCCTGGTTCGTATGCTTTGCGCCTTACGACAATCCGGAAATCGCTGTTGCGTGTTTTATCCCCAACGGTTATTCCGGATCGGAGTCCTCGATCGCTCCCCGTGACTTTATTGAATGGTATATGAAACAGAAGACGCTGCGCGGCGTTGATATCGTTCTGCCTCTTGGCAACACGCTCGCGCCCTGATTCCGGAACGGAGGAATATCATGTCCAAATGTTTTGCAGTTGCTTCAGGCAAGGGCGGTGTCGGTAAATCGGTTCTGACTGCAAACCTCGCCGCTGCGCTCGCACAGGACGGTACCCGCGTGCTGATCATTGATGCTGACATCGGACTCCGGTCGCAGGATGCACTGCTTTCTCTTGAAGATCGGGTAGTTTATGATCTCATTGACGTTTCCAGGAAAGAATGTATGCCTGACCAGGCCATTCTGTCCTGCGAGTCCGTTCCTTCTCTCCACCTCCTGCCTGCCGCCCAGTTTGAAAGGGTGAAATCCCTAGAGCCGAAAAAGCTCTCGAAAATCATTCGTTATCTGCGGAACAGGTACGACTTCATCTTCGTTGACTGCCCTGCAGGAATCGAACGCGGTCTGAGGAATGTCCTGAATGCCGGTGTGGATGAAACCATCCTCGTGGTCACCCCCGATGACATTTCCATCAGAAGTGCGGAAAGAAGCGCCCAGCTGATTGAAACGAAACTGAATGCACGTCCGCGGCTGATCGTTAACCGGCTCGATGAACGTCTGATCCGGAACGGAGAGATGCTTTCCGCACAGGTAACCGCTCAGGTTCTTGATCTGCAGCTTCTCGGTGCAATCCCTGAGGATCCCGTTGTTTACCGTTCCCTCCTGAAGCATCGTCTCTTCATTCATTATGATTGCGAGGCCAGAAATGCCGTTTACCGTATTGCTTCCCGTATCCAGGGGCGAAATCTCCCCGTCAAGGTATTCGGAGAAAAAAGACTCATCCCTTTCCGGCGCTTTTTCTCCAGACCGTTACAGGAGGTGACACCGATTGACGATCACTGAAAACAGGCACTCCCGCGCTCATGTGGATGGTGTGCTGATCGCGCTTGTGTTCGGAATGGCGCTTTTCGGCATCGTGGCGGTCTGTGTCGCCACCTACTCTCCGCAATCAGCCGTAAACGCTTCTTTCCTCAATCATGTCTTTGAATCTGACTATACCAAAAAGCAGTGTCTTTTTGTTCTGATGGCTCCTCTGGTCGTCGGTGTCATCATGGCCTTCCCTTACGACATTCTGCTCAGGCGCGCCGAACTTTTCTACTGGGCCTCATTTATCCTGCTGGCAGTAACGACGGTATTCAATCGTGCGACCGGTGTTAAAGCGTGGCTTGATACATTGTGGGGGTATACCATACAACCCTCTGAATTTGCCAAGCTCGCCATGATTCTGATCCTGGCGAAAAATCTGTCACGGCATGACCGTCCGATGGCGGACATGAAATCCTTCATCCACATTTTCATGCTTGTAGGACTTCCCGGTATTGTTATTCTGATGCAGGGCGAAACGGGTTCCCTTCTGGTGATCATTTTCATGTTCGCTGTCATGATGTATTTCGCGAATGTATCGATGAAAACACTGATCGTTCTGGCTTCCCTGGCGATCCTCGGCGTGCTGGCTCTGTACGGTTTTATGACCGTAACAGGATCGGATGACTATCGTCTGGCTCGGATCGCAGGCTGGCTGAATCCTGAACTGTTTTCTTCGTCCGATGCGTATCAGCAGACGATGTCCAAGATGACGATCGGCTCCGGGGGGTTTTCCGGAAACGGGATGTTTGTCAGTGGTGCGATTTCGCAATTGAATTATGTTCCCGCCGACTGGACGGATTTCATATACGCAACGATCGGCGAAACATGGGGTTTTGTCGGCTGTGTCGCTGTTTTGATCGGTTATGTGCTGATTTTGCTCAGAATGCTGTATCTGGCCTGGTTTACGCGCGATAAATTCGGTCGTCTGATTATTGTGGGCGTTATGGGTATGCTGCTGTTTCATGTGCTTGAAAACATTGCAATGACCCTGGGCCTGATGCCCATAACGGGTATTCCTTTGCCTTTCCTATCTTATGGCGGTTCAAATATGATGACGAATATGGGCGGGGTCGGCCTCGTTCTGAATGCGACGCGCAACCGTTCGCTGAACGTCTCTGTGAACACGCCTCAGACGCTCTATAATCCGTATCGTATCCGGAAACGTTTCAAAACCAAATCTTTCTGATATTCAGCTGACGTAAGGGGGGGATCTGATGAACGACATTTTCAATGATGATTATCTCATACAGTCTTCGTCCTACAGTGATATCATGAACGGCATCGTACTGCCTTGGCTGCAGGAAAAGGAAGAAAAATCCACGATCCGTGGATTTGAAGGCCGCCCTCTGTATACCGTTTCTTATCAGGCTGACGATCCTGTTGCCACTGTGCTTCTGGTACATGGTTTCACCGAGAACGCATTCAAATATGCCGAACTGATCTGGTCTCTACTGCATTTGCGTTACTCCGTCATCGCTTTTGACCAGCGTGGTCACGGCCGTTCCTGGCGTGCCGAAGGCATTCCGTCCCCTTCTGTCACGCATGTCGACCGTTTCTCCGATTATGTCAGTGATCTTCGGTGCGTATGTGATCAATTGCTTCCGAAACATCCGCTCCCGTTCTTTATTTTCGGTCATTCCATGGGAGGAGCTGTAACGTCCCTTTTTCTGGAACAGTATCACGATCTTTTTTCGGCTGCCGTCCTTTCTTCGCCGATGATCGCTCCGCATACAGGCGGACTGCCTGCTTCCTTTGCTTCTTCCGTTGCCCGAATCGCAAAAGCGTTTCGACTGCAGAAAAAGAATCCTTTCTTTATGAAACTGTACAGCGGACCTGAAGATTTTGCCAGTTCCTGCGCAACGGATCCGGAACGGTTTGCCTGGTACGATCAGGTCAAAGCTTCCAGGTCAGATTTCCAGAATTCAGTCCCTTCCTGGCAGTGGACATATGAAGCGATTCATGTGACATCTGAGCTCCTTGCGCCCGGCGCCCCGGAACGGATCGCATGCCCGGTTCTCCTTTTCGCCGCAGGTTCGGATCACAGCGTCCTTGCAGAACCTCAGAAAGAGTTTATCAGCAGGGTTCCCGAAGGCAGATATGTGACCGTGGCCGGCTCCCGCCATGAGATCTTCCGTTCACAAAATGATGTCCTTTTCCCCTGGTGGCATACTGTTATCGCGTTTTTTAATCAATATATTCCTTCTGTACATCAGAATGGAGGTCTGTCACAATGAAAAAATCCGCTTTGCCAGTCCTGTTTTCTTTGATCATGATATTCTGCGTTCTTTTTCTGATCTGGTATCTTCCTGCTGTCGGTCAGCTGCGTTTCGATCTGTCCGATACACAGAAAAGCCTTGAAACCAGTCTGGGCCGTGAACGCAAGCAGCAATATGAATATGATGAGACAGTTGCCGCTATCCCTGTAACTGAGGCTGAGCTGGAGCGTCTTGCTCCGCTTGTCGAGTCCGCCCAGAAGGAAGTCAAAGAACTGAAAAAGGAACGCAAGAAGCTTCGCAATGAAAAAAAGAAGCTGGAAGGCGCTGATGCTGCTGTTTCGGAAGGAGGCAACGAGGATGAGTAAACAGATGAAATGGCTTGTTCTGATCGTTCTTGCTTCCGCTATGGTCATGATCGTTTCCTGTTCTTTGAATTACCTGCATCTGAACAGTGAACTTACCTCCTGCAGGTCCCGTCTGGCGGAAAGTCTTTCCAAATGGCAGGCCATTGCAGCGGAAAAGGAATCGCTGCAGGAGGATCTCAAAGCAAAACAGAAAGAACTGAAAATTGCCCAGGTTTCCCTTGAGGAAGCCAGCGAAGACGCTGAAACAATCAGAGCGGAAATCGATCAGTACCGTTCGGATATCGAACTGCTGAAGCAAAAAGGAACGGAAAACCAATAGTGTTCCGCATCAAAAACCGGCCGGGCGACAGACGTCCGGCCGGCTTTTGAGTTCGGATCATTCCTGATTCTGCTGGATATCTTTCATGACCTTCTTCTCATCGTATGACATCAGAATAACAGCGCCGAGTATGCAGAAGCAGACTGCCGCAATCGCAACAATGCGCAGCCCCTCCGGTGAAGCGGTCAGATTGTTGCTGGAAAGATCCTGCGACGTCCCCAGGACTGCCAGGGAGGTAAACACTAACATTGCAAGGGATTGTCCGAACTTCATGGCAAAAGTGCGGGCAGCAAAGAACATTCCCTCTCTCTTCTCGCTTGTCAGCAACGCGTCCTGCTCGGCCACATCCGCCACAATTGCCTGGGGAATAATCCCGAGAAGAGCCATCGGGAAAGCAGCGATGATCACAATCAGAATACCCGGAATGATTCCTTTGTTTCCGGGTATGACCCCAATCATCGCCGTTACGGCATACGCAAGCGCCAGGCCAAAGAATCCGATGATCACCAGCTTTTTCTTGCCCTGTTTCTGAACCATCTTTGAAACGAACGGATAAAAACACGCTGAAAGAACTGTCATGGCGCCAAGGAACACCGTCGTGTAGAATTCATCCAGTTCCATGGACACTTTGACAAAAAACGGCAGCCCTGTCTGAAACAGTGTCAGACCGATCCAGTACGCGATATCTGATGCGGCAAACCGTCTGAAATTGGTATTCTGAAAAGTTTTGACCAGGCTTTTGACTGCGTTGCTTTCAGAGGGTTCAGCATCCACAAATTCTTTTTCTTTCAGTCTGAAGCAGGGTATAAGCATACAGAAGAGCGCGATGGCAGCCAGAATGGCGAAAAGAACCCGGTAGCTGGATGCATAACCCACGGCGGACTGCAGAAAAGATGCAAACACAAATGGCAGATAAGCAATCAGTGTCCCGAAGAAAAAGGTCAGGGAAATGGCGGTTGAAATATTCATTCGGTCTTCCTGTGTTTTGCCGAATTCGGATATTAAAGCGTTGTACGGCGTTCAGTACATTGTCATGAAAAGATTGA
>JAEEGL014433869.1_pt1 | contig 17863 bp, 7 predicted proteins | sample 9134231 | NCBI WGS metagenome assembly JAEEGL01 (sample SAMN16246548, study PRJNA631951) | gut metagenome | biome: gut microbiome; feature: rumen; material: fiber-attached | host: Bos | place: Iran: Karaj | collected 2018-10 | reverse complement strand
GAACACAGGCAGGAAGTGGATCATTGGCTTCGTCGTGTTGTCGCGAAGCAGCACGATACCTTCTTTTTTGTCCTTATACGGTGCCCAATACTCCGTGTTAGGCATCTGGTCTGGATAAATGCGCGAGATGGAGTCGAACACCGATGCAGCTGTCTCGCGGCGCATGCACTGCCCCTCCAGCGGTGGGTTACCGCTGACATTGCTCAGAAGTTCAACCAGATAGGCATTGTTCACCATGGCACTGTTGAACAACAGTTTCTTCTGGGCACTTGACAAATCTTCGTACTTCTTGACACCCCATGTATTCGACTTGAAGAAGTTATCGTAGATGTTGTCGTCGGCCACAAACAGGGTCTTACTACCTGTTTGGCTGAGCACATCTTTCTGCCCCAAGTCGTTAATGAGCCGTAGCGTGTACTTGTAGTTGCCATCTTCTTCGAGTCGGTCGTAGATGGAGTTGCCCAGCCAGGATGGTTGTCCTGTCAGTTCTTCCTTGTCGCACGACTGAAAGAGCGTAGCACCCCCTAGTAGCAGCATTGCTGCCAATGCCACTGCTTTGGTTTTTCTCTTTGGTACGTAACTTTTCATTGTTAGGCTTTTTGTTTTTGATTAATTATTTAAGTATTTCGTTATTTCACCATAATCTTAACACTATGTGTCTCACGTCCATTGATACCCTGTAAGACGTAGATACCGGGAACGATGTCGGCTGGAATCATGTAGTCGCCATCGCGCATGAAACTCTGCGAGTAGACCATCTGTCCATTCTGGTTAAAGAGTCTCACCGGCACCTGAAGACGACTGGCAGCAGCAATTCTGAGAGGCACACGCTCACCACGATTCACCACTGTTCGCTCCGGAATAATCGTGAACTTGGCAGACGGGACCACAGCTGTGACATCTTCGATACCATCGACGAACTCTTTGTCACGGATGGTAGCACGATAGTCATACCACTTCAGCTGGGCCTTTGCCGGCTGGTACATGTTCTCACCCATCTTCAGGCGATAGTCGAAGTGCTTCTTTCGCGTTTCTTCTCCTTTATAAATATAGTCCGTGTTGCAGACAACCGCAATCACGACGTTGTTTGCAGGTTCTTCCTTCAGCTTCATGATGACGTCGCCTTCGCCATTGACTGGCTGCGAGTAGTAGATACGTCCTCGCTTGGTGCGATAGCACAACATGCACACCATGTTATCACCCAGAGGTTTGAAGTGCATGCTGATAATGTTTCCTGCCTCACCATTGACGTGCAGCGGAATCTGGTTCGCCCCACTCCACCCTGGCGTCGTGCGCCATTCGGGATACCACCAGCCAAGGCTGTCCACCTCGTCGCACTTATACATATTGGCATAGGGAGTGGCCTCCCAGACCTTCACCTGCTTCCAGTAGGGGCTCCATTCCTGTTGAACCTTCAACAGCCAGTTGTCGTCCAGCAGCTTCCGGCATGCCGTCGACCATTGGCCCACGTCGATCATGGCCTGACGGGCACGGTATTCCATGATAAGGTGCCGCATCTGATTGTCGCCCAATGTGTCGGCCATACCGTCGAGAACACGGTTCTTGCAGTAGCGCCAAATCCAAGGAATGGAACCACGGCCAAGGATTTCGCTGACGAAGTGCGGGAACAATTCGCCATATTGCACACCGCCAAGCATGTTGCGCCACGTGCAAATCTGGCCAGACGAACCGTACATGTTGACGCCCTCGGCACTGGGACCACCAAACGAGTCGTCGAGCAGCCAGCCTGAATAACATTCAATCGGCATGAAGGGAGCTATCATGTTGCCGGCACTCAAGTATCCCATGCTGGTGGGCGTCTTGCCCGACTTGACGAGTTCGGCCTCGCCTTGCAGCCATGTATTGCCTGCTTCCTGATACCATGCGGAGTTCTTGCAGCCTTCGAGGTCGGCAAAGATGGCATGGATACCTTCATGCACGCAGGCATTCTGCTGGAAGGTCTGGTCGGTGACGGTCCATCCGTTGTAGTTGGGATTATCGTTATCGTTGGTAAAGGCGGGGTCGAAGCAGGCAATGGGATAGTAGCTGATGTTGACCATAGGCCACGAACTGCCGTTCCACCATGTAGCGCCTTGCCATCCGCCACGCTCGTACATATTAGCATTGTCGGAATTCAGGCCACTGCCATAGACATACACCGTGCTGTAGTAACCATTGCGGGCGCGCTTGTCGGGTGGCCATCCCATCTCATCGCGGAAGAAGGCAAAGTCCTCGTTCATCTTGGCAAGCAGCCCCTGCTTGGCCACTTCCGTCACGTGAGGATTGGTCTTCGGCCCCCATGCCACAGCCCACCAGCCGTCGGCCATGTAGCCTTGGACATTGTTGTTCTCTGGGAGCATCTTGGTGGGCGGGTCCAATGCGGGGTATTCACTGCGATAGTCGTAGTAGAGCGTAGGCGAATACTTCGGCCACTGATACGATACCGAAGGATCGAAGACGTTGTAAATGTGCTCCGTCACGGCTCCGCATTGGCGCTGATAGCTCACCACATAGATGCCGGGCTGCGTAGCCAAGACCTGAGGCGTGGTAGCCGTCGAGCCATCGGGCAGCGTCCAGTTCCACAGAGGATCTTCCTCTTCACCATCAGGTAACGTAAGCACGGGAGCCAGTGTCAGCGGCTTGTCCTCTTCCCAGGCATACACGCTCTTGTCGGTCAGCACGGCGGCCTTACATTCTTCACCTAAATAGCCCATGATTTTCACCTCACGGATGCCGCAGGCACGTCCACTCTTCAGGTAAATGCGCAGTCGGTTGGACGTGATGTCCACTTCCGTTGTCGACAGGTTCTTGTCGTCGGGTTGTGCCAGCGTAGCGCCCTTGTGCCATTCGCGGCCATCCCACCATGCCACATAGGCATCGCTGGGCAACAAGATGTTCGTATCGTCGGCTGCCCAATAGGCACGAATCTCGGCAAACTGGTTGTTACGGTCCCAAAGGAACTCTACATAGGCATATTCGCCCCACGACTCCTCACCGGCATCACTACTCCAATAGCTGGAAGCTGCCGTCCGGTTGTCGTAAATCAAAACCACTGGATGTTCGTCGCTACTAAATGATGCCGTCACGCGCTGCGCCCTTACCGCAAGGTTGGTAAGCGACTGAGCCTGCATAGGCATCACACTCCAACACATAAGAATGGTTAGAATGACCCAAAACTTATTTGGTCGTTGAAAGGTAGAAAGGCTCATTTAGATATTTGTTAGTTGATTATAGACGATAGCGGCTTAAAAACTTGACAAAGATATAACTTTTTTAATAGTTACGCAAGTAATTTGATGTTTTTTTTTGCTTAAATTGTAATTTAACACTTATGGAAAAGTGGCGGCTTGAAATATAGTCCAAAAAATGGTAAAAACGTCTAAAAACACCGATTTCTTCAGTTTTTATTTGTCTGTATGAAAAATATTGATTAGCTTTGCGACAAATACGCGAAGTGAATCTTTGACAATTACCAATAACAACTATTTAATAACCTAAATGTTTAAGCATGTTATGATGACTACTCATTTAAGAAATCTGCTCGCAGCAGTCGTCTGCCTCTTTGCAGGCGTTTCGGCCCAGGCGCAGTTCACGGCCACGTACGAAGCACGTGTCGCCAGTGGCTACGACACAACGCCGATGGAATTCAAGCTTACTGAGGTTGCCACAACCTTGGGAACCGACACCACGACACTGGTGGCTGCCCTGAACTCGTGGACTGCCGATGGTAGCGAGGATGCCAACATGTTCTTCCTGGCTGATCCCACAGATCCTACTGTCCTGAGCGACAACTACACGCAGGGCGGCAAGGGTGGTTTCTGGGTGAATGCCGACGGTGTGCCTCAGGCATGGAGTGAGGATAACTCCGGTCTGCGCTGGTACAACACCATTGGCTGGGATGCCAATGAAGACCTTTTCGTCATTTACATCGGTCAGTTCCCCGACCAGAACGAAGTGGGCAAGGACTTCAAGCCCCATTTCGTGCTGAAGTTTGGTGACAAGCAGGCTACTTTCGACATCACGATGACCTTCGTGGCTAAGCCCGAGTACGATATTCCCGAGCCCAAGACCGTCATCGAGAAGGATCTGAACGTGGTGGGCGAGGCTTCAACAAGCGTCGAGCAGTTCCCACGCGGCGGCTATGACTCTGATGTCGTTACACTGACAGTCAGCGATATCGTTGCCAAGCTGGGCCTTGACAGCGAGGCTATGCTGAGCGACGTCTTTGGCGACCTGCTCTATGCTACTTGGTACAACGATGGCGACGTCGAGCAAGGCGGCGGCATGAAGAAGGACTCGCTGACACACGAGTTCACAGCTGGTGCTCCTGGTTTCTGGCTGCGTGCCGTTGAGAATGCTCAGGGTGAGAAGGACGGCGAGTGCGCCAGCGCTACCCATGGCGATGGCTGTGCATTCTTTGCCGAGGCTTTTGCCTACGATGCTGAGAATCAGACTATCAGCTGCAGGGTTGGCCAGTTCCCCGGTGCGCTGAAGGCCAACGAGAAATACTTTGTCAACCTCTATCTGCTCTATGGCGAGAAGGCTTATCGTCTGCGCTACTACCTCGTAGTGAAAGAGAAAGAGCAGGGCTCAGGTATGGCAGGTTATAACAAGGTAGGCGAGGCTTCTGTGACCGTTGAGCAGGCTCCTACCAACGACTACTCTACCACAGCTATTCATCCCGATATGGAAGCTATCGCTGCCGAACTTGGCTGCGAGGTATCTGCCATCGGCATGTATGCTCTTGACGACACCGACAACTTCGGTGGCAATACAGCCAACAATGGTGGCTTCTGGTTCAGCAGCGCTGGTACCGTCACATCATGGGGAGCAACAGCAGCCTTCTTCGTTGAGCCTCCGACGGCTAACGATTTCACCACGCTGAATGTTGGTCAGTATCCTGACGCACTGCACGTTGACGACGTAGTTAGCGCCAACATCTACTTCATGAATGGTGAGAACTACTTCACCTACACCGTCAACCTGAAGATCGTTGAGGCAGAGAAACCTGAATGGGAGTTCACTAACGTTGCCACCCGCTCGTTCACCGTGCAATCACTGGTCCGTGGCGGAAATGACTATACTTGTGACCAATATTGGAACATAGCTCCCGAAGTCATCGAGTCACTCATCGGCACCAGCACCCCCACCCTCTTCGGACTTGCTACCGACGAGGCAAAGGAAGCACAAGGCGGCAACCCCTACTCCAACAAGTACAGCTGCGACCCGAAGCCTGGCTTCTGGCTGACCGCTGACGGACGTGTCACCGTATGGAGTGACAGCAATTCCCGCGTTGGTATCAGCTACCTCTCCGACGGCACCTTCCAATTCTTCCAGTTCCCCAACCGCAACAGCGTTGGCGACGTATTCAAGACTCAGCTCTTCCTGGTCAACGAGGAGAGCAACGAGATGATTACGTTCAACATCAGCCTGGCCTTCGTCAGCGAGATTGCACAGAAGGAAGAAGTGGGTTCCGAGAACCTCGTCATCCCCGTGACAACCGATGAATATGCCATCACACTCGACCTCAGTGCAGCTGCCGACTCACTTGGCGTGACTGTCGACGACCTGCTCGATCCCAACAACTACTACCTGCGCGGTCTGACTGCCGAAGGCGTCTATGGCGAAGGCCAGAATGCCGAGAACGGACTCAGCTTCAACTACGATGGTGGCTACGACAAGTATGGCAGCATGTACTTCACCCTCGAGCAGAGTGGCGACGAGGTGCAGCTCATCATGTGCAGCAACGATGAGGTTGAGGAAGACTACCAGGTCGACGGACAGTTCTGCTTCGAGGTTGCCGACAAGCAATACATCTACTATGTGAAGTTCGTCTCCGAGGAAGTATACACTGGCATCGACGATGTTACTGCCAAGACCGTGAAGAACGGAATGATCTACGACCTGAGCGGACGCCGTGTGGTGAAGCCCGTACGTGGCATCTACGTCCAGGACGGCAAGAAGTTTGTCGTGAAGTAAGACTTTTCACTAGAATCGCTCTATTATTCTACTCTGATAAACGAAGAGGCATTGGGTTTGCGCCCAGTGCCTCTTTTCTTTTGGATGGGAATAATATAACTGTAGGGGCAGACTCCCGTGTCTGCCCTTGTAATAAGCGAAAAAGAGGAAGAGGGGAATACCTATCTATTGCACCCATAAAGCACCGCTCCAGCACCTGTAAAGCATAACTCCACAACGGTAATAGCATAGCTCTACAGGCATCATAGCATAGCCCTAAAGCCATCATAGCATAGCTCCGTCACCATAATAGAATAGCTCTATCAACATAATAGAATAGCTCTATCAACATAACAGCAAAGCCATACAGCCATCATAGCATAGCCCTACCACCTGCAAAGCACCATTCTTGCAGCAGTACCGCACCACGTTGTAGGGGCAGGCCCCTGTGTATGCCCGATATTACTCCTTGTGACATGAGAAAGTGGGCAAGTGGGCAAGTGGACATTTAGCTTTTTGGGGAACAAGGAAAGTGGACTTTTCTTAGTAAAAGTTTTTAATTTTAATATAAATAATATATATAATTATAAATAATAATAGTATAAATATTCATTCTCATATCTTCTTCAACCCGAAAAACAACTTCAAATCATCTAAATGTCCACTTGCCCACTTGCCCACTTGTCCACTTTCTCCATGTTTTCCATGTTTTCCATGTTTTCTAACCCATCCTCCACACATTCCCATTTCTCTTTACTAAACAAAAGAAATGCTTTACATGTTATGAAGCAATACATTGAAGACAATAAAAAAGGCACCCTGACAAGGCAAAGCAATGACAAGCAAAGCTATTGCCAGGTCAGGGCGCGTTTATCAGGATTCGTGAACTCCTATTTCACCACTACTTTTCGTCCGTTGACGATGTAGATACCCTTGGGCAACTGACCATTCACCAATGACCATTGCCCATTGACGAACTTACGTCCGCTGAGGTCGTAGACAGCATCGGTGGCCGACGACGTACCATTAACAGTCTGTATGTCGAGCGTGCGTGGATCAGTGTAGTCGATATCCGTCAGGATGGCCGATGCAGCACCGCCAATGGTGATGTTGAAGACGAAGTTGGCATTGGCATAGGCCGACGGATTCTTCCTGTAGCGCAGGGTCTGACGGATGGTATAAGTGTCGCCGTTGACCGACTTACCGGGATACTGTCCAATGTTGAAGGCCAGCGTCGATGGATCAAACTCAGAGTACACGTAGCCGTTGGCATAGGAGCTGACCTTACCCGAGGCATCGAACCAGTGGCCATAGCCATTAGCCGTGGATCCGCTCTGGGCCAATGAGCCGTCGGGATTGACTGCATAGAGCACAATGCGTCCATTTGCCGGGCCTTGCGACGACCACGTCATCATCTTCGTGTTGATAGAGGTGAGGGCAAGCTGGAAGGCCGTTCCCAGAGTGGCTGCAGCAAGTCCGTTGACATTGACAGTCGTTCCGCTGTAGTTGTTACCTGTGGTACGCGGGAAGGTGACGTCGTAGGTAAAGGTTGCATCGGCAATGTCACGATCGTCAAGCGTAGGCGATGCATAGACGATGGCGCTGGAGCCGATGTCGGTACCATCGAGACTGAAGCTGTAGGGCCACATATCGTCGGCCTCAATGCTCTCATCCCACTTGTGCTGGGCATAGCTCTTCAACGCCGGAGAAACGACGAGCCAGAGCTTCGAAACGTTCTCAGGAACGGTGAAAGTATAGTCCTCGGTGACAACGCTGGTGCCCTTGCAATAGACGCTGTCGTCAGAGAAGTAGCAACGTGTGCCGTCGTTGAGCAAAGCCACATAGCCCATGCGGAAGCCACGTGCAGCACGAGCCCCGCCAATGGTGTAGCGGCGTGTGGCAAACTTCTCCCATTGCGAGTCGCCATTAAGGAATTCGCCCGGATCGGCATCGAGCAGGTTCGAACCCACTCGCAAGCCTGTCAGATGAGTAGTCACCTCAGTACCGGCTGCAGGTACCTGCAAAGGAATGACGTTGAAACCTGTGGACTGCGGGCATGAGGCCAAGGCCACCTGATAGTCGCCTTCGTCGGTGAGCACACAACGATAGCCAAAGTCGCCGATGTAGCTGTTGCGATAGGCTTTACAAGCATCAAAGTCCCACGTTACACAACGGCAGGCATAGTCGAAGTAGAGCTTGAAGAGGTCCTCTACAGAGAGCTTCTGGTAGTCCATCAGCACCTGATTGAAGTCCTTGACCTGCGTCTCGGGATAGTTCCACACATTGGCAACGGTCTTGATGTCGTTGTAGTACTGGCAAAGGTAGTAGAAGAACCAGTACGACTGATAGCGATGCCATTCGTGCGTGAAAGCATAGTTGTGGGAATTTCGGAAGATGCCGATGCTCTGGTTGAACATCTCATTGGGATAGGACTGATTAGCCTGCCACTGGGCGGTCTGCTCCCATGTGACGCTTCCGTTACCCACGGCACCATGGAAGCCCGTCTGCACCGAGCCGTCAGCACCATGGTTGGATGCCTCGGAGTAACACATGTAGTGGAACGAGTGGCCTATCTCATGCGCCACGCTGTGACCTACAGGCTTGCAGGTGGAAGGATTGAGCCAGAGAGCGCTGACCTGATAGTCGTAGCCGCCGCCATAGCAGGTCCAGGTCGAAGTGTGGTTCATCAGCACCATCACTTTATACTTGGAAAGGTTCGACGATGTGGGGTTTACAAATCCTAACGTGTTGAGTTCCAGGTCGAAGAAGGCTTCGCACTTGGCCAGCAGGTCGTCGATGTCGACATTGTAGAAGCCAGATGTCTTCGAAGGCGAAGTGCTGCCATAGTACTTATCCCAGAACACGATGACGTTGTCGGTTTCCTTTGAGCGCGACTTCGACCACGTGTACTTATTGTCGGGGTCGTTCTCGGCATAGAGTAGCGTGTCGGTGCGTTGCTGGCGCCACTCATACGGAATGTAGACTTGCTTCTGCGCGTAGCTGTAAACATAACTGCCTACAAGCAGAAAAGCGGTAATGATTGTGCGTGAAAGTTTCATATCTATTATAAGTTTTTTAATAGGAATGTGAGAAGGAGGGGTTCCTTACCACCACCAGCCGCTGGTTATCGTGAAGTGGACTTCGACGTTGACTTTCTTCATCACGCCTGCAACGGGGTACTGATACTGCATGGTGACTGTATGCGCTTCGTCGTAGCAGTTCTCTTTATAAAGGCCACAACTCCAGTTCCACAAGTCGCTGAACACCTCGATGTAGACGTGTCCTTGGGCATAGGCACCAGGATTGCCCTCGCCATCGAACCATCCGCCAAAGACGCCGTTGGTGCCGTTGGAACCTTCGCTGCCATCAGTCATCAACGGCACAATGGTCACGTTCGGTTCGCTGAATGCTGACTCCTCAATGCCCATGAGTTCGAGTACCTGGGCCTTGTCGACATGAATCATATCATTCTGGTCGTAGCCACTACTCCACTGCATGGTGACGTCGGTGCTGATGGTGCCACAAAGCTGTTCATCAACGATGGGGTCGTCTTCAGGCATCGGAATGTTCTCTATCAGGTTAGTCATGTATTTGCAGCGGTCAATGAGCCATTGGTGCATCTTCTCCATTTCGGTGCGGAATTCTTTGCCGCCCAGTGGCCAGCGCTTAGACTCGCGTGTCATTGGACCACGGTTCAGGTTCTGAATGTACTTCTCCATCACCTCCCAGTTACGTGTGACGATGGAGTCGCTGACCGATGCCCAATGGGCCTTGTACTGTTCCACAAACTCACGACAGCCAAAAAGGTCGGTGAAGAACTGCGGCACGTAGTTGTAGTTGCCGTTGCGCTTCAGGGGATTGGTGCCCATGACGGTCTCCTTGTAGTTGCTGAAGAAGGTGTGTCCGGTGTACATGTTGTTCCAGTCGAAGTCGTAGGCGCCATCGAAGTCCCATAAAGGACCCATCACCCACTTGCCGTCGCCATCCTTATGGAGATAGATGCTGCGGGGGGCAGAAAGTTCAACGTTATAGACGAACTCCTGAAGCTGAAGATACTTGATAAACGAAGGGATGTCGAGCAGTTGCTCCACTTGTGCATAGTCCTTGTTCTTGATGGCCTGCTCAAGCTTGGCAAACTCTGTCCTCACGGAGTCGACAGTGTTGGCAGTAGCGAATTCATCCTTAGGAAATTTCACTGCCGCTGGCATTCTATAGACCTTCGAATAGAAGTTGTCATTGGCATAGGGACTCTCGCCAGGGCCGTCGTCCACGTCCAGGGAGAGCAGGATGCCCCGCTCATCGCTGACGTTGACGCGGTTCTTTCCCTGCTGAATCTGCTCTGTCAGCTGATAGACACCACGATATTCGCCGTTCAGATAGAGCTCAACGTAGCGAGTGTGGTTAGTAAATGGCAAACCAAGCCATTGGCCCGTCTCAAAGACGTACGTGTTCATCAAGTCGGTCACGTCACGATAGTTGGCCAGCAGCACCCAGCTTTTGGCTTTGTCCAAGCCAAGAATCTTGTGTTTCTCATCCAGTTTGATGCGATAAGGTTTCTTGTCGTACCACGACCACGAGCTGTTGCCACGTCCACGGATTCCTCCCGTAGCCGAGAAATTTGAAAATGAGCCTTGGCCGTTCAGCGAGATGTGGCAGGGAGCATACTCCTCACGCGAGGTTACGTCTTGCCCATCGTTAGTAGTCACGTAGAGTTGAAACACTTTATAGGCATCCTTCGTCTCAACTGCTGGTTCGTTCTCGACAGTCACGCTGTCAATAAGATCAATGGCGAAGGGCACCACTACATCGCCATGCAGATGGAAAAGCAACTCTTTCTCGTCGCTGCTCACGGTGACATGGTCGATGCTATCGGTCGTGATGGGGAAATTCCATCGTGCCGACCAGTCGTTCATATAGACGTGCATCCGCTCCTGAGCCATTGCAGTAGCTGCTGAAGCCATCGCCACAGCCAGCAAAGCAGAACGCCATAGATTTGTCTTAATAATTCTCATCATCTAAACCCTTTATTTCAAGACTACGCAGCAGGCTTATCCAAGCCAAAACTCATTGCCTGCTGCGGAGCAGCCAGATACTTTCAATACCTAAAAACGACATACACCGCTTTCAACGTGCAAAGTAACGAAAAAAAAACGAAACGAACTACAAAATTAGTCCACAGCAATGAAAAAATCGTCCACTAGGTTCTTTACTAAGTTATTTTTGAACAATTATATGCAACTCTTGGACATATTTTTTAGGTAGGACGAAAAAAGTTTTGTATCTTTGCCCATGAAAATAACAACTGACAAAACAGCCGATGAAAACTCAATTGATGTTTGTTTCAATACTTGCGTGGCTATGCTCGCTGACGTGCCAGGCTCGTGAACTGACCGTATCTTCACCCAATGGCCGTCTGGTGGCTGTCTTAGACGATGACGACATGCTGATGATTTCGGTCCGCCTCGATGGTGTGGCACTTGTAGCACCCTCGCCGATTGGGCTCATACTTGCCGATGGGACAACTATCGGCCGTAACGGACCATTGGGATTCGGATTGAAATCGGTCATCGTTGACGACACAGATGCACCCTTCTATCGCCAGCGCCACATCAAAACCATTGCTAATCAGCTTGACCTGAAGATGAAAGATGGTTTCGGCCTGCAGGTGCGTGCTTATAATGAGGGCGTCAGCTATCGTTTCTATACTACCCGCAAGGGTGAGACCATCATCAAGAACGAGATAGCAGAATACGATTTCGGTAGTGAGGCTTCAGGCTGGCTCGCCTACTCTACGAACAAGGAAAAGCCTTTCGCCATGGCTTTCCAAAACACTTACCATAAGACTTCTTTGGACGAGGCGCAGGACCTTCCTGCTTTTCTGCCTGTCACCATTGAGAAGAATGGGTGTGTAGCTGCCAAGGTGACATTGCTTGAAAGTGACCTCAGGCAGTATCCTGGAATGTTCGTCAAGGCCACCCCAAGCCCCTCCCAAAGTGTTGGGAGTATAACTTATACAAGTGACGACACCTACAATGCTAATCAAACTCCCCTCCCCTCGGGAGGAGCTGGGGGTGGGTTGAAGGCTGTCTTCGCTCCTTATCCCAAGAAGATGGCTTACTATCGCTGGCGCGGAATGTCGTATGTGGCTGAAACAGAGGATTTTATTGCACGTTCAAAGGGTGCAAGAACCTATCCTTGGCGCATCTTCGCCGTCAGCGAACAGGACACGCAGATGCCCGTTAACGACCTTGTCTATACGCTTGCTTCGCCTAACGAGATTGGGTCCACCGACTGGATTAAGCCTGGAAAAGTGGCGTGGGATTGGTGGAACGACTGGAACCTGCGTGGTGTGAACTTCAAAGCCGGCATCAACACCGACACTTATAAGTATTATATTGACTTCGCTGCCCGCTTCGGACTGCAATATATCGTGCTCGACGAAGGCTGGTACGATTCGTCGAAAGGCGACATCATGAACACAATTGCTGACATTGACCTGCCTGGGCTGATTGCCTATGGTCGCCAGAAGGGTGTCGACATCGTGCTGTGGACGGTGTTTAACGTACTTGATGAGCATCTCGACGAAGCCTGCAGCAAATATGCAGCCATGGGCGTCAAAGGCTTCAAGGTGGATTTCCTCGACCGAAACGACCAGACTGCCGTAGAGATGGCTGAGCGCATTGCCCGCCATTGCGCCAGCTACAAGTTGTTCCTTGACTATCATGGTTTTTATTCGCCTACTGGCTTGAGCCGTACCTTCCCGAATGTATTGAACTACGAGGGGGTGTTCGGCATGGAAGAGTGTCGCTGGGCGAAGAAAGATACCGATATGCCACGCTACGATGTGACGTTCCCCTTCATGCGCCAGATGGCTGGACAGACCGACTTTACGCCTGGCGCCATGCGCAATGGAACACGAAGCAACTGGGTGGAATGCTACGAAAACCCCGTTTCGATGGGCACACGCTGCCATCAGGCTGCCTGCTATGTGGTACATGACTCGCCATTCACGATGCTTTGCGATGCACCAACCAGCTATGAACGTGAGCCTGAGTACACGAAGTTCATCGCCGAAATCCCTGTTGTTTGGGACGAAACACGTGTCCTGCAGGGTGAGATGGGTAATTATATTATTGTAGCTCGCCGATTGGGCGATGTGTGGTACGTTGGCGGACAGACCTCATGGGATGAACGCGACGTGGAGATTCCCCTTTCGTTCCTCGGTGAAGGCTCCTACACGACCACCCTGTTAACCGACGGCATCAACGCCAACCACAATGCTGAAGACTATCAGCTTGACTCTCAATTCCATCATAGCGGTGAAAGCCTGACCATCCACATGGCTTCGGGAGGCGGCTTTGTGCTGAAGTTATGGAAACTGACCACTGTCGATCATCTATAAAAACCAACAACAATATGAAAAGACTACTTATCATCATGCTGACGGCAGCCATGACGCTATCAGCCTCAGCAGCCAAAAAGCAACAGCAGGCTTCGGCAGGCTACCCCATCACACCCGTGCCGTTCACCCAAGTCAAGGTGGTCGAGAAGTCGTTCTGGGGCCAGCGTCTCGAAGCTTCGCGCACCGTCACCATTCCACTTGCTTTCTCTAAATGTGAGAGCGAAGGTCGCTACAAGAACTTCGAGAATGCCGCAGCCCATCTGAAAGACCCTTCAAAGGTGTTTAAGGTGAAGGGTATCGGCTACTCGTTCGATGACACTGACCCCTACAAGACCATTGAAGGGGCATCGTACATCCTTCAAACCTATCCCGACAAGAAGCTGAAGGCCTACGTTGATTCGGTGCTCGACATCATTGCGTCAGCTCAGGAGCCCGATGGCTACCTCTATACGGCACGTACACAGAACCCAAAAGAGCCACATCACTGGGCAGGTAGTACGCGTTGGTCAAAAGAAGAAGACCTTTCGCACGAGCTCTACAACCTCGGCCACATGGTGGAAGCCGCTGTAGCCCACTGGCAGGCAACGGGATCAACAAAGTTCCTCGACATTGCCCGCCGATATGCCGACTGTGTCTGCCGTGAAGTTGGCCCTAACCCAGGTCAGGCTTGTGTGGTACCTGGACATCAGATTGCCGAGATGGCGCTGGCCAAGCTCTATCTGGCAACAGGCGAGAAGAAATACCTCGACGAGGCAAAGTTCTTGCTCGACTATCGCGGAAAGACCACCATCGTACATGACTATTCCCAGGCTCATAAACCCGTGGTAGACCAGGACGAGGCCGTTGGTCATGCAGTTCGCGCTGCCTATATGTATGCCGGCATGGCCGATGTGGCTGCGCTGACAGGCGACTCTGCCTACATCAAGGCTATCGATAAGATTTGGGACAACATCGTTTCAAAGAAACTCTACATCACGGGCGGTATCGGTGCCACGTCGTCAGGCGAGGCTTTTGGACCTAATTACTACCTGCCCAACATGTCGGCCTACTGCGAGACGTGCGCTGCCATCGGCAATGTCTATGTGAACTACCGCCTGTTCCTGCTCCATGGCGACTCGAAATACTACGATGTGCTGGAGCGAACCTTATATAATGGACTCATTTCGGGCGTCTCTCTCGACGGTGGTGGATTCTTCTATCCCAACCCGTTGGAGTCGATGGGCCAGCATCAGCGCCAGGCTTGGTTCGGCTGTGCCTGCTGCCCAAGTAACATCTGCCGCTTCATCCCTTCACTTCCTGGCTATGTATATGCCGTGAAGGATAGGAATGTCTACGTGAACCTCTTCCTTGCCAATAGCACAACGCTAGACGTAGCAGGCAAAAAGGTGGGCATTACGCAGCAGACACAATATCCTTGGGACGGCGACATTGCCATTACAGTTGACAAGAACACTGCCGGCCAGTTTGCCATGAAGATCCGCATTCCCGGATGGCTGAAGGGTAGCGTTGTCCCAAGCAACCTCTACAGCTTCAGCGATACGCAACGCCTGCAAGCAACCTGTTCCGTAAACGGCAACTCTGTTGCCGTCAACACCACAGACGACGGATATCTCACCATAAACCGCAAGTGGAAGAAGGGCGATGTCGTACGTCTGCATTTCGATATGCCCGTACGCACCGTTCGTGCTCTTGAGCGTGTCGAGGCCGATCGCGGCATGATCAGTATTGAACGCGGACCGTTGGTCTACTGTGTTGAATCTGTCGACAACGACTTCGACATCATGGGCGTGCTTGTCAATCAGGAACCGAAGTTCCAGGTGCAACCTAATCAGGACTTTACCATCAAGGCAGAGGATGGAACCCACACCTATCAGCTCACCACGCTGACCACTGACGCACAAACGCTCTCCTTCAACGATCAAGGACGCCTGGCTGCCAAGGATGTACGCCTGAAACTCATTCCGTACTATGCTTGGTGCCATCGTGGACGCGGCAATATGAAGGTGTGGTTGCCTCAAGACCTGCGTGCCACACGTCCTTCTGCACCTCCCACGCTGGCCTCGCAAAGCAAGATTGAATCGTCAATGCGAATTCCATCGCTCAGTAGCATCTCCGACAGGCTCATTCCAAAGGACGGTGACGATCGTTCGATTCCCTATACTCACTGGTGGCCAAAGCAAGGCTCTACGGAATGGATCAGCTATACTTTCCCCGAGGCTGCCACCATTCAGTCGTCAACGGTCTATTGGTATGACGATCAGCCTTGGCAGGGATGCAAGATACCTGACAGCTGGTGCCTCTATTACAAGGACAACCAAGGTCAGTGGCAACCCGTTGCCAATCCCGACCGTTACCCCGTGATGAAAGGTGCACCCTGTACGGTCAACTTCGATCCCGTCAACACTACAGCCGTGAAGCTGGAAGTGAAGATTCCCGACGACAAGTCTGCCGGTATCTTTGAGTGGGAAGTAAGATAATTTGAACGTTATTCCGTTTGAGGGACATAGGAAGCAATGCCTATGTCCCTTTTTGTATGTATATTTATTGAAGAACGTTTGTTCATGTGCTGCGTAGCATTGCTTTTCACCATACGAAGCTATGCTCTATAGGGGTATAAAGCTATGCTTTGGAACCTCAAAAGCAATGAGTTAGAGGCCACAAAGCTATGCTCCGTAAGTGCAGAAGCAATGAGCTATAAGTGCAGAAGCGATGCTCTATAGGCTACGAAGCGATGACCTCTGACCAACAAAACATTGTTGTTCTGGCAACCAAGCATTGAGATAACAGCTACAGGGAGGGCATACAGGGGTCAGCGAATGCTGAAGCGGAGGCCGACTTGCAGGTGGGGAGCGATGGGATGAGCCTTGAAATAGGTATCCACAGACGAGTGATTGTCGATGTACCAACGGGCACCAGCCTCGCCATAAAGGCTGATGTGGCGTTGCAAACGATACTCGGCACCAAGGGCAGCCGCCATCGACCACTGCAAACGGTCGTTGGGAGCCTCTACACCGTTGCCTTCAACCATACGGGTAGCTTTCACGTTGACATCGGTCTGTGTACCTGCAATGCCATAGAGGGTGAACCCATTATCGGAAGCTGTGCGTATGCGGGATGGCTGCCAAAGGTCATAGCGCAGATGGAGGGGTATGCCGACGTAGTGGAGACGCTGCTGAGTAGTGAGCGTGGTGCCTTGCATGGTCTGCAGGAATTCACTGGCGGCATGTGTATAGATGATGCCCGACTGAAGAGCGAGACGGTTGCTGAGCGAATAGCTCACGGAAATGCCTACGGAGAGTGGCAGATGATGGTGAGTCTGCTCACGATATTGAGTCAAATAAGGCCTGCTTGAGGGTGCGCCCCGACGGAAATAGTCAGTCTGATTGATCAGGTTGTTGTACTCATAATAGAGATTGTCGCTCATGAATACAGGTGTACTCTGCTGACTGGCAACAAGGGTATTCTGGGCAAAGAGGGCAAATTCCCATTCAGAACCACTCCCCTGCCCTAACCAAAGGGGAAGCGAAGCCACTTCCGAGTTGTCCTCTGAAGGAGGGAGGATGCCTGGCTGACGAGAAATGTTCGACTCTGCCACTTGGTTGAGTTCTTCTATTGGTTCTGGCTGAGCCACTTTGTCAGGCTGAGTGACTTGTTTGTTCTCTGCTACAGGAGATAATTCTTTGACAAGGCCTGCCACGGGTTGAACATCGGATTGAGTTGACTTGTTTAACTTAGCTAACAAGCTGGAGTGAGAGTCGGTTCCTTTCTCATGAGAAGCAGGTTTGTCAACTTGCTTGGGTGCAGATGCCTTGCTGGAGTTATCATTCGCAACAGCCATGGAAGAAGATTGACCACTTGACTGGGCAAGTTGGGGTGATTGAGGCTGAGACTGAGATTGACTCTTTGGCTGGGGTTGAGATGGGAATTGGGTCGTAGTATGACGATAGAAATAGAGGGAAGCACCTCCAAGCAGAAGTGCCAGAGATGCAGCAACAGCCCAGCGACGAAGCATGAAGGTGCGTTGATGGGCTGGAAGGACAGAAGCAGCCTCCTCAGCGTGAAGAGCAGAGGGAACTTCGGCATCGAGCTGCTGTTCGATGCGACTCCAAAGATCCTCGGGAGCAGCTTCCTGATGGCCGGCCAACTGCTGTCGCAGTTGTTCGTTCCAGTTGCGGGTGATGTCATTTTCAGTCATTGCGGTTCATGCTTTCGTTGATGAGCTTTGCCAACATGCGCTTGGCGCGTAGGAATTGTGATGCTGAGGAGTCGGGCTTTATACCGAGTAGGTCTGCTATTTCATTGTGTGTCAGGCCTTCAAAGACGTGCAAATTGAGTACTGCGCGATAACCTGGGGGCAGTTTCCCTATGAGCGACATAAGGACATCGGGCGGCACACCTGCCACATCGGGTTCATCGGCAGGCAAGTTCTGTAGTTGCTGTGGGGGCAAATCGGCTTCTGTCGTGAGCAACTGGTGACTTCGCATGTCGTGCTTCAGGCTGTCG
>JAEEGL011549173.1_pt1 | contig 17863 bp, 18 predicted proteins | sample 9134231 | NCBI WGS metagenome assembly JAEEGL01 (sample SAMN16246548, study PRJNA631951) | gut metagenome | biome: gut microbiome; feature: rumen; material: fiber-attached | host: Bos | place: Iran: Karaj | collected 2018-10 | reverse complement strand
GAGCTTCTTGGACGGGCGCAGCCCCTGCTCGTTGAAATAGTAGGCCACCGTGTCCTCGTAGAACTTCCGGGCGTCTTCGTAGCGCCCCATGGAGGCCAGGGCCTCCATCGTGATCGGTTCCCAGTCCGCGAGAGGGTCCACCTTGGAGGCGTACATGCCCAGTTCTTCCATCTGGAAGAAGTCCTGCCGGAGCCGGAGCAGTGCCGCGGCCCGTTCCACGCACTCGCAGAACATCTCCCGGTAACGCCGCGCCTCGTGCGCCGCCCAGATCACCGCGGCCTGCATGGGCAGGAATTCGCCGGTGTACCAGTGGCACGCCTCCATATAGAGGGCGATGCGCTCGTTCTCGTCGTCGGAGCTCTCCGCTTTCCGGAAATACTCCTCGAAGCAGGCGGCGTCCTCGACGACGGGGATCTCCCCGGTCCAGTAGAACACGCCCTTCCGCTGCTCGATGTAATTGGCCGGCGGAAGTCCGGACTGTTCCAGTTTTTTCTTCGCGTTGTAGATCACGCTCTGCAGCGCGTGGTGGATGTCGCTCATGTCCCGGTCCTCGAACAGCAGCTCCTCCATCTTGTCCCGCGTCACGCCCCTGCCTCGGTTGTGCAGGAGGATCTGCAGCAGGGAGGAGAACTGGGAGGCGGTGTATTTGGATCCGCCGGCGATGAGCTTTCCGTTCCACTGGACGGAAAAGCCGCCGAGCATCCGGACATAGAGCGTATTCTCTTTTGCGTCTGTCATTCTCATTTCCGGACCCTCACAATCCGATGCGCTTTTCCATGGCCTCGTAGTTCACGCAGGAGAGGAGCGCGGTGTCGCGGGTGATCCTGCCCTCCCGGTAGAGCCGGACCAGGCTGCCGTCCATCGTGCACATGCCGTCCGCCGCGCCGGCCTGCATGGCGGACTCCAGCTGGTGGAGCTTGTCCTCCCGGATCATGTTCTGGATGGCCGTCGTTGCCTTCATGATCTCGAAGACCGGGATCTGCCCGCCGTCGACCGAGGGGACGAGCTGCTGGCACACGACGCCCTTGAGGATCTGCGCGAGCTGGATCTTCACCTGCTTCTGCTGGCCGGCGGGGAAGACGTCCAGGATGCGGTTGATGGTGTTGGCGGCGGAACTCGTGTGCAGCGTGCTCAGCAGCAGCACGCCCGTCTCCGCCGCGGTGATCGCTGCGGAGATCGTGTCGTAATCGCGCATCTCCCCGAGCAGGATCACGTCCGGGCTCTCCCGCAGCGCCGAACGGAGCGCCTCGAGGTATCCCGGCGTGTCGATGGAGATCTCCCGCTGGGTGACGATCGCCTTCTCGTGCCGGTGGATGTACTCGATCGGGTCCTCCATGGTAATGATGTGGCACTCGCGCGACCGGTTGATCCGGTCGATCATGCATGCCAGCGTCGTCGACTTGCCGGAACCCGCGGAGCCCGTGATGAGCACGAGGCCCTTCTTGTTCTCCGTCAGGGAGAGCACGTTCTCCGGGATGCCGAGCGCGGCGGCGTCCGGCAGGCCGAAGCGGATCACCCGGATCACCGCGGACAGGGATCCGCGCTGGCGGAACACGTTGACCCGGAAGCGTCCCAGCCGCGAGACGGCAAAGGAGAAGTCGTCGTCCGCCCCGCGCTCCAGGTTCGCCCGGCTGCGCTGGCTGACGGTATAGACTTCGTCGACGAGCTCGCGGATGCGGTCCGGCATCAGGACGCCGTCCTGCCGCCGGTGCTGCCGTCCCTCGCACTTGAAGGTCACAGGAAGCCCGGCGATCAGAAATACGTCCGCCGCGCCCGTCGTGACGGCTTCCTGCAGGATGTCAAGGATCTCCATACGCTATTCCCCTTCCTTCCCGAACGTTCCGTCCCAGAGGTTGCCGATGTCGTCCTCCTGCTCCCAGATCTTTTCCTGGCGCCAGAAGACCACCTCGTAGCCGCCCGACCCGTCGGGCCGGAGGCCGATATGGAGCAGGTAGCCGTCCCGCTCCAGATCCGCGCGGAGCACCCCGTCCCCGCCGGGCTCCGGCGCTTCGGCGCTCCCGGCGTTCAGGGCTGCGAGATATTCCTGCCCGTCCCGCTCCAGGGCGTACCGCGCCCGGACGGTCGCGGCGTACTCCTCGGCCAGCCGAAGATCCGCGCGCGCTGTGGTGAACGTCAGGATCGCGAGGATCGCGAGACAGATGCTGATCACGGTCAGCAGCAGGGCCAGCGGCCCGAGGCGGATGGTCGTCTGCTTCACGGCTGCACCGCCTTTCCGCTGCGCGCCGTCTCCAGCGTATAGACGGGCGTCTCCCCGCCGTCGGCGTAGACGGCGATGCTGCGCAGGAGCAGCGCGGCTTCGCCGCCGGACGCCTCACTGGTCACCGTCAGGCGGAAGACGCCGGACCCTTCGGGACAGGGACTGCCGTCCGGGCCGTAGAACGCCTCCAGCAGCCCGTCTTCCAGACGCACGCTGCCGCCCTCATCCAACAGTACCACAGCCTCCTCGAGGCTGTCAACGGCGGAAACCGCCTCCGCGGCGTTCGCGGCGAGCGTCACCGCCTGCGAGAGGCGCTTCGCCTCGGCGCTCTGCGAGCGGGCGGCCCCGAAGACGCCCGTCAGGACGAGGATCACCGTCACGAAGATCAGGATCATCAGCAGGGCTTCCACGTAAAAGGAGAGCATTTTCTGTCGCTTCACGGCTCCGCCTCCCCTCCGCTGCGGACGTATACCAGGGCCCTGCCCGCGTCCGTCGTGATCTCAAGGAGGCCTTCCGCCCGGTACGCGGCGGAGAAGACCGAAGTCGGGGCGATGCACTGCGCGTCCTCCGGGGCGAGGGGTGCCCCGGCGCGTGCGAAGTCCTCCACGAGCTGGCCCTGCCAGCAGTAGTACCGCATCGCGTACCCGGAATCCCGGTCGGCCACGACCAGGACCTGGCCGTACTCGGATTCTTCGATGCTGACGGCGTCCTCGCCGTCGTTCGCCTTCACGCTGGCGGCGATGTATGCCGAGAGCGCGCGGTCGTCCATGTTGTCATACTGGCTGTCCACGATGTTCCGAAAGCTCCTGGCCCCGAAGATGACCAGCAGGAGGAAGCCTGCCAGAAACAGGGCCATGACGCCCAGGGGGAGGAGCATGACGGGTCTTCTTCTGCTCTGTTCCACGCTGTCCTCCTCTCTCAGGCGCCGCGGGAGACCACACGGATCGTGGGCGGCAGGTTGGACGCGAAGCATTCATAGACGACGTAGTAGTCCTCCGTGTTGATCTGCAGCCCGTAGCTGTCCTCCAGGTACTGCAGGTCCGGGGGATAGGCGCCTTCCACCACGTAGCACTGCAGCGCGCTGCGGCGCACGGCCTCGCGGATCGCGGCCGCGCCCTCCTCGCTGACGTCGCCGCCGATGCGGAGGCAGGCCAGGACCACCGCCGCCGCGGCAAGCGCGCAGAGCAGCGGCACGAGGAACCTCGCCTTCCGTTTCGTCCGGTCGGAATACATGTCGTCCTCCTCAGCCGATGGCGTTCATCATGCCGATCAGCGGGAGCATCACGCTGATGAGCGTCAGTCCGACGGTCACCATCAGGATCCCGGAGAGGGCGGGGCCGACGGTCTCCACGAGCCGGTCGACCTGGTGCCCGCAGTCCTCCTCCAGAAGTCCGGTGAGACGGCCGAGGACCCGCTCGAGATCCCCGCTCCGCTCGCCGGCGAGGAGCATCCGTCCGTAGACCGGCTCGAAGAGCTCCTCCTCATAGGCGGCCTGTGCCAGGCCGTGCCCTTCTTCCATGTGCCCGACGATCTTCCGGAGTTTCTCCTCCAGCCTGCCGTACCCGGCCATGGGGATGCTGGAGACCACCGCTTCGTCCTGCATCTCGCCGCTGGCGAGGAACGTCTCCACGGCGGAGGTGAAGCGGAAGAGGGCGTTCGTCTCGAGGATCGCGCGGCAGCGGGGGATCTTCTCCAGCACGGCGAGCACTGCGCCGCGCCTCCCGTTCTTCCAGAGGATCAGGCCGAGCAGCATGCACAGCGCCAGCAGCGCCATGACGACCAGCGCGCAGGTGCAGATCACTCCGGCCCAGCGGATATAGGCGTAGGAGGACGCCGACAGGCTGCCGGTCAGACGGCCGTACACCGCGCGGAACGCGGGGAGCACGATCGCCAGCATCGCCGTGAGGACGGCGATGATCAGCACCAGCATCGCCGCCGGATAGGTCACCGCGCCGTGCAGTTTCTCCGTGATCGTCTTCTGTTCAGCATAGTAGCGCGCGAGGCGGAACAGGACGTTCTCCAGCCTGCCGGACCGCTCGCTGGCGGCGATCATGCGCACGGCGAATTCCGGGAAGATCCCGGTCTGTTCCATCGCGTCGGAGAGGGAGGATCCCTCCTCCAGTTTTTCCCGGATCTCCCGCAGTCCCTGCTCCAGGCTGCCTCCGTTCCGGTGCTCGCTCTGCAGCAGGGCGACCGCCTCGTCGGTCTGGATGCCGGACTGCACCATCATGGCCATGCTCTCGCAGAAGGCGCTGACGGCGAGTTCGTCCAGCTGTTTCTTCCTCATGCCGTTCCCCCCTCAAAAGAAATAGACATCCGCGTAATGGCTTCCGTCGCCGATGAATTCATCGTCCGCACCGCCCGCCGAGAAGGTCAGGTCGATCCGATTCCAGCCTTTTCCGCTGACCTCGAAGCTCACGGTGACCCACCCGGTCTCCTCCGTGTAGAACATGTTCCAGGCGTGATACAGATCATCGGGAGCTACGTACCCGAAGACGATCTTGGTCGGGATCCCCTGGCTGCGGAGCATCGCGGCGGCCAGGGACGCGTAGTCGAAGCAGATCCCCTTCCCGGTCGTCATCGTCTCGTCCGGGACCGGCAGATAGCCGGACCGCACGGTCGCGGCCTTTTCATAGTCGTACCGGACGGTGTCGCAGATGAACTCGTAAACGGCGGACACGACGCCCAGCTTTCCGGTGCAGGCGGAGGCGAGCTGCGCCGCCTTCCGGACGCACTGGGACTGCTCGTTGTAATTGCTGTAGTCGCTCGGCCGCAGGAAGGGCTGAAACTCATCCAGCAGGGTCACATCGCACTCCACGCAGAAGAGCGGCGCGTATTTGGTGTCCACCACGTTCTCCATGATTCGGAAGGTGTAGTGCCCGTCCCCGGACTGGAGAGGAAACACCGACGGCTTCCCGTCGGAAGACATGTCGTAGTTGTAGGTGGTGTCGCCCATCAGGACCTGGAATTTCAGCCGGCGGTCCGAGACGGCGGACGCGGCCACGTAGCCCTCGGCCACTGCCGAGATGTCGATCGCGGCCTCTTCGGTCCCCTCGGCCAGATCCGCGTGGAATTCCGACGTCGCCATGGGCGGGGCGGCGTAGGGGACGGCCGACTCGTCCGGCCCGATCTCCACCGCGGACGCATGGCCTCCGGAGGAGCCGGCCGGGCCGCAGCCCGAACACAGCAGGAACAGGATCAGAAACAGGAAGAGCGTTCGCAGGCGTTCCCGCCGCATGGGTTTCACCTCCTTCCCGTCAATCTGAAGGGCACTAAGACCCTGAAAAAGCTCTTTCTTTGATTGTACTACCGCGGAAGCGGTATGGCAAGATGATTTCGCGCCGGACGCCCGGCCGGGACGGTCGGATTCAGCCGTCCTTCTCCTCCCGGCGGAACCGGCGCCAGGCGCCCGTGCCGGAGACGCAGAGGACTGCGCCGGCCAGCCCTACGGCGACCCACAGCATCAGGACCGCGGTCCAGCCCCGGCTGGCGCTGAACTCCGCGAGCCCGTACGCGGACACGGCGCTTCCGACATAGGTGCAGGCGTTGAGCATCCCGGAGACGAGGCCCGTCCGCCGGAAGCGGCGGAAGGCCGCGGGGACGAGGGAGATGAGCATGAGGTTCACCCCGTGCATGGAGACGCTCCCCAGCGCCAGCGCCGCGGCGGAGAACCACACGCTGCCGCCGCCGAACAGCAGGAGCATCGCCAGGCACAGCACGCCGAAGCCGAAGACGGCGCCCGCGCAGGCGAGCTCATTGGGAAAGAACCTGCGGTGGAGCCACAGGGTGATGTGGTAGATCCCCAGGTTCAGGAGCGGCAGGATGACCGCCGTGAGCACGGAGACGGAGTTTTCCAGGTGGAAGGTCTCCGCCACGTAGGTCGGCATCCAGGTGGAGATGCCGTCCCGCAGAAGCCCGTGACACAGGATCGAGAGCATGATGAGGGCGAGAAGGCCGGCGTACCGGAGGGGGATCCCCGCCGGCGCCGGGGGCTCCGCGGCGGTCCGGATGCGCGTGGGGAGATCCCGGGCGCCGCCGAGGCGCCCGGCCAGAACGGGATACCGCCGGAGCCAGAGGAAGGCGGCGGCGAACGCAGCGCCGGCGGGGACGAAGAAGACGAGCTTCCAGCTCCCCGCGGCCAGGAACGCCGGCGTCATGAGGTACACCACAATGGATCCCAGGGCGCTGCCCCAGGAGACGAGGACCACCGCCCTGCTGTAGTCCTCGTCCGGCAGGAGGGAGGAGAGGATCTTCACAAGCGGGGGCCAGAGCATGGCCTGGGCGAAGCCGTTGAGGCTCCACACCACCGTGAGCCACAGGGCGCTGGGGCAGAAGGGCAGCGCGATGTTCAGAACGCCCGCGCCGGCGAGGCCGAAGAAGATCAAAAGCTCCGCGGGGATCCTGTCTCCCAGGTACCCGCTGATCAGCTGGCCGACGGCGTAGGTGATGAAAAGTCCCGTCACGGCGGCCGAGGCCCCGGTCCTGGAAAAGCCGCCGCCGGAGATCATCTCCACCAGAACGGCGGAGTAGTTGAGCCGGGTGAGATAACTGCAGAAGTAGACCAGGGAGCAGAGGAAGACGAGCCTTCTCGCGCTGCGGCGGGCGTCGTCCGAAACGGTCAGAGGTCCCATGCCGGGCAGAAGCGGAAGGAGTAGAGGTCGGCGTCCCGCAGGGAGATCTCCATCCGGACGGGGGTCCCGGCCAGAGAGGCGAGCGGACGGTCGAAGTCCACGGGCCGCGCGACGCTGTCCCCGAAGAGGTCCCCGGAGTCATATCCCTCCAGAGGCGACCCGTCCTCTCCGCACAGACGGATGTGCAGGCTCCCCAGGGCGGAGGTGGCGAAGTTCACCTCGAGGCTGGCGCCGTCGAAGACCACTGGCTTCGTGAGCACGCGGCCGCCGGAGCCGTCCCCGCGCCAGGAGAAAAAGCCGTCCAGCCGGACCGCGTAGCGCTGGAAGCGGATGGGCGTGCAGCGGTAGCCCTCGCCCACGTAGAGGCTGAGCTCGTTGGGGAAGCCGGGCCGGTCGCTCTTCGTCTCCAGGATGCCGCAGGCGGGGTAGCAGTTCCCGTAATACCAGTTGTCGCCGCACTCCGGGCCGGGGGTGAGGAAGGCCTCCTCCGAACGGCGGAAGGTGAAGCCGTCCCGGGTGGTCATGAGGACGCAGTCCGTCATGGCGAAGCCGCTGCGCCCCTCCAGGGCGGTGAGCGCCTGGCGCGTCCGGTAGGCCGGCAGATGGGGGAAGTTCTGTCTGTCCCCCAGCCGCTCTGTGTAGCGGGTGGGCATGCCCAGGAACACGTGGGGCGCCCGGGGATAGGGCCGCATCATGCTGGTGTACAGCTGGAGGTCCGGCCGCTCCGGGTCGAAGGAGATGAGACGGGGCTCGGACCAGTGGACGAAGTCCTTCGAGGTGCGGACCCGCACATCCCGTACCACCTCGCCGGACACGTCTCCCTCGTGCCACTTGCCGTCGTCATTCCGTTCTCCGGGATGATGGAGGCCGCGGTAGTAGAGAAAATACTGTGCCCGGGCGGGATCCCAGAAGGCCACGTTGAGGGAGTCGTACGCGCCGTCGTCCGCGAGGACGCCCTTCCGGGTGAAGTGGAGGCCGTCGGCGCTCACATAGAGGTCCAGATGCTGGTCGGCGGGGGAGCAGATGCCGCTCAAGCCCTTGTAGCGCTCCTCTGGGGGGCAGTCGGGATTGTCGTCCCGGAAGACGGAGAAGTTGTCCATCTCCTGGGAGAACAGACAGTTGTTCCCGGGCATGAGCCCGGGGGCGGAGACGCCTGCCGGGATACGGCGGAATGTCCTGCCGCCGTCCGTGCTCACGGCGCTGCAGAACCTGCCGGGCACGGAGCGCATGGCGCGCCGGTCGGGAACGAGGGACTCATCGACGGTGAGATCGGATGCCCGGTAATAGAACCGCACCAGGCCGTCGTCGTTGATGACCGTGGCGTAGCCGCAGACGTTTCCCTCCCAGGGCTTGTCGCAGGTGAGGGCGAGCCCGCGGTACTCCGGCCGGTGCATTTCCACGCGGATCCCCTCCGCTCTGTCCATGAGGTACTCGTCCCAGCAGACCTCCCGCCGGGTGCCGATCCTGATCTGTTCCATGAAAAGCTGCTCCTTTCAGCAAGAAAAATGGAAAGGGCGGGACACTTTCGTGTCCCGCCGCCGGTCAGTCTTCGTTTGCCGCCTGTCCCACGGGTTCCTCGCTCATCTCATGGCCGAAGAACTCGAAGTACATGCGCTCGGTGCGCTCATAGTCGTCTTCCAGTATGGTATAGATGATATCGTCGCCGCCGAGGACGGCGTACCGCTGGAGGGCGGTATCGGAGATCTGTCTTCCGTTCGCGTCCTCCAGGGCGGAATACTTGCCCACGGAAAGGACCAGGGTCTGTATGCCCTCCCCGAGGTCATAGACGAGGGTGATCACGTACTTGGGCGTCTCCAGGCCGAAGTCGGAGAGATCCGCGTCCGCGATGGGGTAGAAGGCCGCGGACCGGATGCGGAAATACGTGTAGTCGTCGTCCAGGAGAGAGTCCAAGTACTTGTCGTTGGAGGAGAACGCGGTGAGCCGCACGGGCACCTCGAAGTCCATGAGAGGCGTGCGTTCCCCGTCGTCCAGGGTGACAAACCATTCGTCCCCGTCCCGGTCTAGGAGGAACGTGCCCAGCCGGCCCTCCACCTTCAGGGAGAGAAGGGACTCGCGGGTGAGCTTCGGCATCTCCGGCAGGAGGATCATCTCGGTCAGGGCCTTCCGCACGCAGCGGTCCAGCGCGTCCGGGATGGTGTAGCAGGCGGAGCCGTCCGAGAGCATAGCGTAATAGGTGGCGCCGTCGGGGCACTGCTTTCCCAGGATGAGGTCGAGCGTCCGACCCTGGGAGTCCGTGGCGGAAAAGGTCTTCGTCCCGTCCAGACCGTAGTAGGAGAGGTCGTCCTCCGGTTCCACCTCGTACACGGCGGTGAGCCCCACCACCGCCTCGGCGATGTCCTCCAGGTTCTGGGGGTCGATGGGAAGCTCAGGATCCTCGGCGTACACCCACTGGCCGTCGTCCTGCCGCGTGAAGCGGAAGACGCCGTAGGGATTCTGATAGGTGACCTCCTGAAGATCCTCCAGTTCGCCCACGTGCACGACGGCCTGCGCGGCCTCCTCGGCCTCGCGCTTCGCCTTCGCCTTGAGGCCCAGCCGGATTCCGGCGTAGGCGCCGACCAGGACGACGACGGCGGCAAGCAGGATCAGGAGGGTGCGCGTCTGCTTCTTCATCACCGTTTCCTCCGGCGGACCCAGATCACGATGCCGGTGACGAAGATGGCCACGGGCAGCACTACGATGAAGACCATCATGATGATCCGGGAGTTGGGGATGGTCACGTAGGTGGTCTCCAGGCTCTTGGCGAGGATGCTGAAGCTGGAGGTGTTCGCAAGGTTATAGGTGAGGATCCGCATGAACAGCTCCAGGTTGAGCATGTTGGGGAAGGAATCCGTGATGGAGGAATCGATGAGATAGGGGCAGGAGATGAGGGTCAGATTCGCCGTGTTGTCGTCCGGGTTGTTCTGCAGGACGATGGTGGCGGTGATGATCTCGTCGAAGGTGCCGATCTCCGTGTCATACTCGGTGTCGGAACCCTCCACGGGGGTGTAGATGATGCCGTTCTTGCTGGTGGAGAGGAGCGTTTCGTAGGTCACGAGAGAGGGGGCCTTCTCCAGGACGCGGCAGGCGTGGGGGTACATGACGAGAGCGTTCCCGGCGCTCGCCATGTCCATGGTCACCAGGCTCTCAGAGGAGATGACGGGGCTCGTGGCGAAATAGCCGTAGGTGTTGGCGAACTGTGTGAAGTACCGCTCCGTGTCGCCCAGCTGACCGGGCAGGACCGCGAGGCCGAACTTCGAAAGAAGGTCGTTGAGGTTCGTGAGGGTCTCGTTGTCGGAGAGGACGATCATCGTGCCGCCGGACCGGAGATACCGTTCGAGCATGGGGGACTCGCTCTCGGCGATGTCGGAGGACGGATGGTTGATGATGAGGGTGTCGCAGTCCTTGGGAACGCCGTCTTCCGCCATGAGCAGGTCCAGATCCCCGCCGTTGGTGATGTTGGCCTTGCGGATGAGGTTCTGCACGCTGGAGGAGAGCGCCGCCTCGCCGTGTCCGGAGAGGGTGTAGATGACGTTGGTGGCCTCGGTGGTCACGTACTCCACCGCGGAGGTCATGAGGCCCTCGCCGTCGAAGTAGGACTCCTTGTACGTATAGGTGTTGTAGTCCAGATAGGAGACGATGAAGGCGCCGTCCGTGGTGCCGGTCATGGGCATGTAGGTGAACTTGCCGGTCTCGGCGTTCTTCACCACCACCACGTTCTCCGGGCACTCGTAGGTGTTCAGGACGGAGGGGTTGGTGACGGGGTTCACGTTGTAGACGTGGAAGTGTTCGTTGAGCTCGGCGTAGCGGGTGACGAACTTGGACACGCGGGTGTCGATGTTCTCCTCCACGCCGATGAGGATGAAGTCCACGTCCTCCTCCACGGTCTTCGCGAAGTCCCGGGAGACCTGGGAGATCTCGTAGATGGACTGGTCGGAGATGTCGAAATCGAAGATCGAGGAGTCCATGGCGCCGAGGGCCAGATTCAGCAGGATCACCACGATCACGGCCAGGGCGATCATCCCGGCGGCCACGGTGCCGTGGCGGCTGCCGCTGGGATGGGTCAGGGTGCGGATCCCGCTGCGAAGGCGGGTGAAGAAGGACTCGGAGGTCTTCTTTTCAGTCTCGTTGTTCTGCATCGTTGTTCCCTCCTCAACTCCAGCGGCGTTTCTGGACGGTCTGCATGGTCAGGAACAGGAACAGAGCCGTCAGAGACAGGTACAGGATGATCCCGCGGAGATCGAAGATGCTGTAGATCGCGAAGTTGTTCAGGGGCTTCATCATGGAGAAGCTGCCCAGGGCGTTGACGGCGAGGTTCGCCATCCGGTCGCCCAGGATGAGATACGCGGCCGTGGAGGCCCCCACGCCGATCACGCCGATGATCACGGTGATCAGAAGGTTCCGGGTGAAGGAGTGGGAGGCGACGCAGAGCAGCGCCGTGGCGATGATGAGCACGATGTAGGACGCGCTCGCCGTGGTGGGTACGAAGGAGATGAGGTTGTCCCACAGATAGAGGAGCAGCAGGGCGGCGACCGTGAGGACCGCGGCGACGATCTGGTTCTCCGTCATGGAGGAGATCCACTCGCCGATGGCCACGTACACGCCGCACATACAGAAGAAGGCGAAGATGGTGGAGTAGTCCGAAAGGGGCCGGCCGGTGCCGGCGGACATGATGATGAGAGGACAGATGCAGCTGATGAGCAGCGGCACCGCCAGGACCGTCATCATGGAGAGCCACTTGGCGAACACCATGCCGCCCACGGAAACGGGGGAGGTGAGCAGCAGCTGGTCGGTGCGGTTCTTCCGCTCCTCCGCCAGGGACCGCATGGTGAGCAGAGGCACGGCGATGATGATGATGAGGCCCACATTCACCAGCGCGTAGGAGAAGCTGGGATATCCGTAGTTGAGGTTGTACGCGGTGAAGTACACGCCGATGAAGAGCACCAGCGCCGCAACGACGAGGTAGCCGATCACGGACGTGAAGTAGCCGCGAAGTTCTTTCTTGTAGATGGCGCTCACGGTTTACGCCTCCTTTTCCACTTCGGCGCGGACTGCCTGGCCCGCATCCTCCCGGGTGATCTCCAGGAAGAGATCCTCCAGGGACAGATCGTTCTGGTTGAGCTTCAGGAGCGTGTGTCCGCTGTCCGCGACGGCGCGGAACACCGCCTCGCGCACGTCGCTGCCCTTCTTGAGACGGAGGGTGGCGGTGAGCTCCCCGGGGGCGTACTCCCGGATGCGGATGCCGGTGATGCCGGGAACGCCGCGGAGCATGTCCTTCATCTCGTCGGGCGTCTCCGCGCGGACGGTCACGTCCAGGGTGTTGCCGCCGAGACGCTGCTCCAGCTCCGCGGGGGTGCCGTTCGCCAGGAGCTTGCCCCGGTGGATGATGATGATCTGGTCGCAGACCTCCTGGATCTCGGGCAGGATGTGGGAGGAGAGGATCACGGTATGCTCCTTTGCCAGATCCCGGATCAGTTCCCGGATCTCGATGATCTGCTTGGGATCCAGGCCCACGGTAGGCTCGTCCAGAATGATGGTCTGGGGGGAGCCGAGGATGGCCTGGGCCAGTCCCACTCTCTGGCGGTAGCCTTTGGAGAGGTTCCCGATGAGACGGGTGTAGACCTCCTCCAGCTTCGCCCGCTTCACGGCCCTGCGGATCTCCCGGGGACGGGCGTCCGCGTCGATCCCCTTGAGCTCCGCGCAGAAGGCTAAGTATTCCTGCACGGTCATGTCCGTGTAGACCGGCGGCTGCTCCGGCAGATAGCCGATGCACTTTTTGGCCTCCTCGGGCTCCTCCAGGATGCTGTGGCCGTTGATGAGCACATCGCCCTCCGTGGGGCCGATGTAGCCGGTCATGATGTTCATGGTGGTGGACTTACCTGCGCCGTTGGGGCCGAGGAAGCCGTAGATGCGGCCCTCCTCGATGGTAAAGCTGATGTGATCCACGGCCAGGTGGTCGCCGTAGCGCTTTACCAGATCACGCACCTCGATCAAAGACGATTCCTCCTTTGGTCCGCACCCTGTGCGGTAGAGCGCGGCGTCTGCATGGGACGCCGAACATTCTTATTATAATACATTGTACAGGAAAAGGGAAACAGATTCTTGTTTTTTTTGTAAACTTTTCGGGCGGTTTTTTCGGGCCGTTCCGGGTCTCAGGCCATGCGGAAGAACCGGAGGGCGTTCTCCTCGGTGAGAAGCGCCGCCTCTTCCGCGGAGATGCCCCTGGCGCGGCCGAGCGCGGCGGCGATCTCCGGGAGATGCAGGGAGCAGCTGCGCTCCCCCCGGTGGGGCTCCGGGGCCATGTAGGGGGCGTCCGTCTCGATCATGATCCGGTCGGCGGGGACGGCGGCGGCCGCCTCCGGCGCCCGGCGGGCATTCTTGAAGGTGAGGACTCCGGTGAAGGAGATATACCACCCTCGACGGCACAGTTCCAGCGCCGTCTCCGGGCTGCCGCCGAAGCAGTGGAACACCCCCGTCACGTCGGGGTATTCCCGCACGATCTCCATGGCGTCCTCCCCGGCCTTCCGCTCATGGACGAGCACGGGCTTCCGGTACTCCCGGGCCAGCTCCATCATGGCGCGGAAGCACGCCCTCTGGATCTCCGGGGAAGGATTCTCCGGCCAGTAGTAGTCCAGCCCGACCTCGCCCACGGCCACCACCTCCGGCAGCGCGAGCAGCTCCCGGATCTCCCGGAGGGCCTCCGGGGAGAACCGGTCCGCCTGTTCCGGGTGGATGCCCGCGGCGGCGCGCACGTGAGGATGGCGCCGGGCGATCTCCACGGCGGCGCGGCTGGAGGCGGCGTCGCATCCCGGGTTCACCACGTGGCTGACGCCGTTTTCCGGGAGAGAGGCGAGGAGCGCGTCCCGGTCCGCGTCGAACCGGGCGTCGTCATAGTGGGCGTGGGTGTCGAAATACATGGAAATTCCCTCCGAAAAATCAGAAAAATCCCTTCGGAAATCAAAAAAAGGTCTTGCAATGGGGAAAAGCTTATGGTATCATGTGCAATACACGACAAATATCCGCTTCGGCGCTTTCGCCGGATGAAATGAAAGGAAGGTCCCCATGAGCACCGCCGTTACCGTCATCACCATCGTCCAGGTCTTCATCTGCCTGGTCCTCATCGCCATCGTCCTCTTCCAGTCCGGAAAGCGCTCCGGGCTCTCCGGCGCCATCGCCGGCGCAGCCGACACGTTCCTCGTGAAGAACAAGAGCAAGGGCCTCGACGCGACCCTGGCCAAGGCCACCAAGTGGGTGGGCCTCGCCTTCGTCGTGGTGACGCTGGTCCTGAACATCCTCAGCTGAGCATCCAGAATCCGACGGGGAGGACACGGTCCTCCCCGTTTTCTTTTTTCCGTCCGCCTTTCAGTGTACACGCCGGCGGGCCGCTTTGCAACGAAAAAAACGATTTACAAACGAAAGCCCCGTGGGATATACTGAAGGCACGAAACAGACCGTCCGCGGAACGGACGGAGAGAGGAGCGCAGGATGGGATTTTCCACGACGTTCTCCGCGCTGCGGAGGGAGGCCGGGCTCAGCCAGCGGCAGGCCGCGGCCGAGCTGGGCATCAGCCAGGCGCTCCTCAGCCATTATGAGAACGGCCTTCGGGAGCCGCGGCTGGAGTTCGTGGCGAAGGCCTGCGCCTACTACGGGGTGAGCGCCGACTACATGCTCGGCCGCTCGGAGGACCGGGGCGCCGCCCCCGGCGATCTCACCCGCGCGGGGCTCCTGGCCGCGGAGTGCTGCGCCCTGGAGACCATCGCCCTCTCCTGCCCCAGGGGCGAGGAGAGCGATCTCGCCCAGGCGGCCTGGAAGCTGGCGGAGGCCGAGTACAGGCGGGAGCGGGACGCGGGACGCGCCGCCGCGCTGCAGGGTGCGGCCCTCTATCATGCGGATCCCGCCGGCACGGAGCGCCGCGCCCGTGAGCGCATGCGCCGCCTCGGAACGGAGGAAGCCCATGATTGAGCAGAAGAAGATCCGGAACTTTTCCATCATCGCCCACATCGACCACGGAAAGTCCACCCTGGCGGACCGCCTCCTGGAGGCCTGCGGCACCGTGGACGCGCGGGACATGGCGGATCAGATCCTGGACAATATGGAACTGGAGCGGGAGCGGGGGATCACCATCAAGGCAAGGGCCGCCGCGCTGGACTACACCGCGGAGGACGGCGAGACGTACCACCTGAACCTCATCGACACCCCGGGGCACGTGGACTTCAACTACGAGGTCTCCCGCTCCCTGGCCGCCTGCGAGGGCGCGGTGCTGGTGGTGGACGCCTCCCAGGGCGTGGAGGCCCAGACGCTGGCGAACACCTATCTGGCCCTGGACGCGGACCTGGAAGTCCTGCCCGTGGTGAACAAGATCGACCTGCCCGCGGCGGATCCCGCCAGGGTGAAGAAGGAGATCGAGGACATCATCGGCCTGCCCGCCGAGGACGCCCCCGAGATCTCCGCCAAGCGGGGGATCAACATCCCCGCCGTCCTGGAGGACATCGTCCGAAACGTCCCGCCCCCGAAAGGCGATCCCGACGCGCCCCTGCGTGCCCTCATCTTCGACAGCCAGTACGACAGCTACCGGGGCGTCATCGTCTCCATGCGCGTCATGGACGGACGGGTGCGCGCCGGAGACGACGTGCGAATGATGGGCTCCGGCGCCGTATACAAGGTGGTAGAGGTTGGCCGCTTCAAGCCAATGGGGCTGGAAGCCGCCGACGAACTGGGTGCCGGGGACGTGGGATACCTCACCGCCAGCATCAAGGCCGTGGCCGACACCCAGGTGGGCGACACGGTGACGCTGGACGCGGATCCCGCCACGGATCCCCTGCCAGGATACCGCCCGGCGCAACCCATGGTCTACTCCGGCATCTACACCGTGGACGGAGCAAAGTACCCCGATCTCCGGGATGCGCTGGAGAAGCTCAAGCTCAACGACGCGGCCCTCTCCTTCGAACCGGAGACCTCCGCCGCCCTGGGCTTCGGCTTCCGCTGCGGTTTCCTGGGCCTTCTGCACATGGAGATCATCCAGGAGCGGCTGGAGCGGGAATACAATCTTGAACTTATCACCACCGCGCCCAGCGTCATCTACCGGGTCACGATGACCGACGGGACCGTCCTCATGGTGGACAACCCCCTCAATTACCCGGATCCCTCCGCCATCGAGACATCGGAGGAACCTCTGGTCCGGGCGGACATCCTCTGTCCCACGGAATTCGTGGGGAACATCATGGACCTCTGCCAGGAGCGGCGGGGGGAGTACACGGGTATGACCTACCTGGACGCCACCCGCACGGAGTTGCATTACGTCCTTCCCCTCAACGAGATCATCTACGATTTCTTCGACGCCATCAAGTCCCGCAGCCGGGGCTACGCCTCGCTGGACTATGAGTTCGACCGGTATGCCCCTTCGGACCTGGTGAAGCTGGACATCCTCCTCAACGGAGAGATCGTGGACGCCCTCTCCTTCATCGTCCACAGGGACAAGGCCTACCCCAGAGCCAGGCGGATCTGCGAGAAGCTGAAGGACAACATCCCGCGCCAGCTCTTTGAGGTGCCGGTGCAGGCGGCGGTGGGAGGGCGGATCATCGCCCGGGAGACCATCAAGGCCATGCGGAAGGACGTTCTGGCGAAGTGTTACGGCGGCGACGTCACGAGGAAGAAAAAACTTCTGGAAAAGCAGAAGGAAGGCAAGAAACGCATGCGTTCCCTGGGTTCCGTCACGGTGCCGCAGGAGGCGTTCATGGCAGTTCTCAAACTGGACGAATAAAGGTTCCGGACCGCGGTGCAGAAACACCGCGGTCCTTTCTGTCCTGATATCCTGCGCGGGTGTTGGTTTGTCAATGATGTGTGACAGAGTGAGGAAAAGAAGAAAGGGCCTGTTTAGGTGAGCGCCAGGCGAGTGGACGCATGGGGAAATCGTTGTATTTTCTGTTCCAGACAGCAAGCTGTTTTTGGAAGTCCTCGAAGGAATAGAACTTGTGTGAAGCGTAGAAGTATTCGTTATCCTTTCTATGGCTTCGCTCGACCTTGCCGTTGTGCCTTGGAGTGAAAGGCTTAATGCATTTGTGTTGAATACAATGGCGATCCAGCGTCACTTCAAAGAGCGTTTTCTTGTCGGAGGACTGAGAGTTGAGCCGGTTGGTAAACTCGGGACCGTTGTCCGTCTGGACACACTCAATAGCATAGGGGAAGCGTTTCACACAGTGCGTAATGAACTCCGAGGAAGAAAAGGAATTATGCTCTTTGAAGGCTTCCAGGTAACGAAAACGGCTGTATTCATCAATGAAGGTGTATTGGTAGTAATAGCCGCCATTTTCTTTGGCATCCTCGACGGCAGCTCCAATCAGGCAGGATGCAGGAACGTACTTTACATCGATCTGAACCTTCTGTCCGGGATGGTCCGCGGCCTTATACTTTTTGGGAATATACTTTGGGTTTGGCAGCTTCACAGCCATCTGCCCTCTTTTCCTTAAAAACCTGTACAGACCGGAGATGGATCTGCTGTACCCACGCTGCCGCAGCTTTACCCAAAACACCACCAGACCAGCATTGGGGTTTCCGCGGCGCATGTCGTCGATGAGTTTGATCTCCTCTGGCCGGTGCTGGTTTGCGTGGCTGTGAGGACGGTGAGAACGATCTTCCAGCGATTGCAGCGTGCCGTCGTAGCGCTTCCTCCAACGGCAGATGTATTGCCGGTATGTCCTGTACCGTTTCGCCGCTGCTGTAACGCCATATTTCTCTGCATACAAAATTAGGGATTGTCTGTATCGTGCTGTCTGTGTTATCTTGTTCATGGCGAATAGGGTGGCACCTGCCTTTCGGTTTTGTCTGGACAACTCAACCTTAATACAGGCCACTCCTATTCGCTATCTTTTTTTACTTACTGTCACACATCATTGTAAACCCTACACTTTCTGTCCTGATATCCTGCGCGGGAAGGTTGACAGAGATACGGGGATGTGGTACGTTTGCCCTGAGGTGATCGAAGCATGACGCCCAGAGAGAAATTCTTCCGTGCTGTCCT
>JAEEGL015151734.1_pt1 | contig 17864 bp, 12 predicted proteins | sample 9134231 | NCBI WGS metagenome assembly JAEEGL01 (sample SAMN16246548, study PRJNA631951) | gut metagenome | biome: gut microbiome; feature: rumen; material: fiber-attached | host: Bos | place: Iran: Karaj | collected 2018-10 | reverse complement strand
GGAGCATCTTCATGAACATCTCCTTCACCTCCCCCCCGTCACCCTTCAGCAGATGCGCCTGCAGCGCGCACCTGCTCATCACGTGGTAGTATGCCCCCTCGACCTTTACGCGTCTTCTCCTCATGGCTTTCCTTTCAGATTGAAGGGTGTCTCCCTTCAAATTGTCATTTGTTATAGCATAAATGGGGGAGGGCTACAAGGCTTGGTGGATGAGCCATGCGGCGGAGGAGGCGAAGCCATGATCCATGCTGGCATCGGGCGAGAGGTTCTCCCAGAGCGTGCCGGTCAGGCGCGCCATGGGCGCGAAGTAATTCCGTATCTCATCCAGGCACTGCGCGGCACGGCCGTTGCGCAGGAGCAGTTCCAGGCGCAGGTATGCGCCGGGAATGGCGTTGGAGGCGGGTATCTCCGGGAATGTGCGTTTTACATCGCGGGATGGCCCGAATTCGGTGCGGAGCCGTTCCCATAGCGCCGGGCGCGTTTCCGGTGTCGCGGCGCCGAAGTAGAAGGCGTAATACTGTCCTGTTTCAGTAATGTGGCCCTGAAGGCGAAGCGCCCCTGTGGCGTCGCGCACGGCATTGTCTTCAAACCATTCACCATTCCAGGCGAGCCTGGCTGCCTTCTCACGCACTTCCGCGCCTTTTGCGGCGAGCTCCGGTCGGTCCAGCAGCGAGGCCGCGGCTTCCAGCGCGGCGGCGTAGAGGAAGTTCGACGGGAAGTTCACGCCGCATACGTGATCCTTGTCGTTGCATGGACTCCATTCGACGAATACCCAGCCGGGCATATCTTCGAGAAGCCCTTCGGGGCCGGTGTGGCTTTCAAAGTATTCAAGCAATGGCCCGATTTTCGGCCTTGACGCGGCGACCGTTGCCTCGTCGCCGGTGCGCTTGCGGTATTGCGCCAGTTCAAGGAGCCACCAAAGCGACCAGTTGGCGATGTATTCGCCTTTGAGCGCCTCGGCGGGATAGCACATCGGAATCATGCCCTCGGGGAGTGCCGCCAGCTTCGGGGCGAGTGCGTAGTTCTCAAGAAAGGCGCGTTCAACCGTGTTGCGTCCCGTGAAGAGCGATTCGGCGCGGCCGGTGAAGAGCGAGTCGAATAGCCATCCGGCGCGTTCGCGGCTGGGGCAGTCGGTGAGCAGATCGACCGAGTTCTGCGCGAATGTCTCGCGCGCGGCGGCGACGATGGCGTCAAGGGTCGCGTCGCCGGTGGGCGGCAGGACGGCCCGCGCCTTGTCGGGATTCTCGTAATCGACGATGCCAAAGCGACCGATTTCGGCTGCGCCGTCGATGATCGCGACGGCGGCGAAGCGGACGCTGGATGGGTTGAAAGCGAGAAGGTCGTAGTCGCCTGGCGCGAGGCGCCATTTTAAGACGCGCGTCCATGAGGCGCGGAACGGGTTGACAGGGAAGGGGGCGCCGTCAGGGGCGCGGACTTCGTCGAAGGCGACGAGAATCGTCGCGCCGGAAGGATTGGCGGCGCGGACTCGCAGCGAGATGAAGCCGGTGATGGTGCGTCCAAAGTCGAATAGTTGCGCGGGGATGGCCTGTCGCCTGATGTCGCCGCTTTCTTTGGCCTCGTCCGTCTGCGCTGGCTGGTGCACGGCTCCGTTGGGCGTGGCGTCGGGCGCGTCGTCGTTCGGTGCGCGTTTGCCCTCCTGGGCGTCGATGGCCGACTGTCCAAGGAGTCGTGCGGCGTCGAGGGCGGAGTCGTCCTCCCACTCGGAGGGGAGGTAGCCCTTGAACCAGCCGTTGCCGACGAGCGAGACCTCGCGGCGTTCAGGAGGAGTTGCGGAGAGGTCGGGTTCGACGGTGCCGTTCCAAATCGGCGCACCTGCGTCGTGGAAGCCGAGCGCCGGATAGGGAACGCCGCGCGGGAGGATGTGCGGAAGCTGGCGCTGGACAGTTGCGGCGCGGGTCCATCCTTCAGGCGCGGGGCCGCCGCACCTGAAGGCATTGGCGTCAGCAGCTAGGCGGTAGGTTTCAACAAAGCCGCGCTGGTAGCTATAACGGCGCACGCGGCGGACGAGGGTTGCGTCATGCCAAGCCTCGAAGTCGTCGGTCGTTGCCAAGACGCGGCCGTCTGCCGTGACGACCTCCGCCGCGAAGAAGGCATCCTGGTCGATGCCGTCGAAGCAGGGAACATGGGCGGAATGGACCTCGACGAAGATGACGGTGCGGCCTGATGGCTCGCACTTGCCAGGTTGGGAAGACAATGGAATCTCATCGACGCGGGCGTAGCCGTGGGCGGTACGCGCGGGGCCATGGGCTGCGAGGCGGCCGTTGATCCAGAGGCGGTAGCTGTCGGCGGCTGCGAGGCGCAGGGTCGCGGGCCCGACGGCTTCTGGCAGGTCGATTGCAAGGCGAAAAGCCGCCGCGACATTCATCGCGTCGGCTGGGAGGTCAATCCAAAGTGCTTTCATAGAATTAGGCCCTTCACGCGGGCGAGGCGCTCTGCGAGCAGGGCAGGGGAGGTCGCCTCGACGATGAGGCGGAGGTAGGGTTCGGTATTGGACTTGCGAAGGCTAAGCCACCAGTCGGGGTAGTCGAGGCGGATGCCATCGAAATCGAGGCGGCGCGTTGGCGCGGCCTCTTTGGTAAGCGCCGAGACGGCGCGCGCCATGGCTGCGTCCTTGTCGTCGATGCGGAAGTTGAGTTCGCCGGAGTTGGCGTAGCGGGCAAGCGGAGCCACCATCTGCGAGAAGGCGGTGCCGCGCGCCTTCGCGGCGGCAATCTCGCGCAGGGCGACGAGCGCGGCGAGTTCGCCGGAGTCGCACCAGTGGAAGTCGCGGAAGTAGTAGTGGCCGGCGAACTCCCCTCCGAATGGGGAATTGAGTTCGCGGAGCTTCATCTTGGCGAAGGCGTGGCCGACTTTCCAGATGAAGGGGCGTCCGCCAAGGGCCTCGATCCGTTCGGTGGTGCCGCGCGAGGTGCGGATGTCGTGGAGGATCGTGGCGCCGGGGAACTCGCGGAGGTAGCGCTCGGCCATAGGCGCGATAAGAAGGTCGGGGCGGACAAACTCGCCATGCTCGTCAACGAACATGACGCGGTCGGCGTCGCCGTCGAAGACGAGACCGAGGTCTGCGCCGGCGGCGCGGACGGCGGCGGAAAGCGGGGCGCGTCCGGCCTCCTCAAGCGGGTTCGGCGGATGGCCGGGGAAGGAGCCGTCAATTGTGTCGGAGATGAAGGTCGCGCCGGTGCCGTCGAAGAGGGCGTGAGCGGTGAGCGCGCCCATGCCGTTGGAGCAGTCGATGACCATCTTCAGGCCATTGATGCCGTCAGTGTAGGGGCGCAGGAAGGAGAGGAAGGCAGGGAGGCAGTCGCGATGGGTGATTTTGCCGGGAGTCGCGACTGGCGGGGGCGTGGGGCCGGCGCACAGGCGCTCGAGGTCGGCCAGGCCGCTGTCGCCGCCCACGGGGATTGCGCCGCGCCGCGAGATCTTGAAGCCGTTGTATTCGGCTGGATTGTGCGAGGCGGTTATCTGAATCGAAAAGTCGTAGTCAAACTCGGCCGTGGCGAAATAGACCATCGGCGTGGAGGAGAGCCCCATGTCGTCGGCGGCGCAGCCGGAGTCGGCGAGGCCGCGCAGGAGGGCCTCGGCCAGCGACGGCGAGGAAAGACGGGCGTCGCGGCCGACAATCGCACGGTTTCCGCCTAGCAGAGACGGTAGATGGCGGCCAATTCGGTAGGCCAGGTCCTCGGTGACTTCAGAGCCGTAAAGCCCGCGGATGTCGTATGCCTTGAAGGGAGACATGTGGAAGTGTGAAAGTGTGAAAATGTGGAAGTGTGAAAATGTGAAAATGCGGAAGTGTGGAAGTGTGGAAGTGTGGAAACGGCCGGCGGACAATGGGCGGACCGGGGGCTAATCAAGAATGAGGAGATAGCCGGAGCCGCGTGCGAAGCGGGTGCCGGGGCGGAATATCCGCCCTGAAATCGATTCCACCAAGTTAGTGCCCTCGGGGTCGTCCTCGTCGAAGAACGCCTGGGAGCCTATGGCCTGGGCCACCGAGGCGGCGATGGATGCCGGCGACGGGCGGAAGCGCGCCGCGACCAGCCATGCGCCGATTGTGCCGCCAAGCAGGACGGATACCAGAATCGAGAGCATGAAGGTGCTGGCTGGCAGCACCACTCGCCCCGCCGCGCCGTTGGAGATTTCAACGGTCTGACGGTGGCGCAAGCGCTCGTTTTCAAGGCGTTCGCGCTCAAGCGACAGGCGCTCGCGCTCAAGGACAAGCTTTTCGCGCTCGAAGTCGATGGCGCTCATGCCGGTGCCATCGGCCACATTCCCCGCATTATCCTCCATGGCTACCTCCTATGGTTACTTGGACTTGGCGCGCTTGTCGAACTCCTTGGCGAACTGGCGGTAGGCCAGCGATGCCGAGGACGTTGGCGCGTAGTGGACAACAGGCCGTCCGAAACTTGGCGCCTCGCCAACGCGGACGCTGCGCGGAATCACCGAGTCGTAAACTAGCTTCCCGAAATGGCTGCGGACTTCCCCGACGACATCCTGAGCCAGGCGCGTCCGGCCGTCGAACATCGTCATCAAAATGCCCTCCATGGAGAGCGAGGGGTTTGCGCCGTTTTCGCGCAGGCGCTCGATAAGGCCGGTGATGACCGACAGCCCCTCAAGTGCGAAGTATTCGCTCTGCACCGTGAGGATGACGGAGTCAGCGGCGGCTAGGGAGGCCGTCATGAGGATGCCCAGGGAAGGCGGGCAGTCCATGATGATGTAGTCGAACACTCCCGACTTCAGCACGGGGTCGAGTGCGATCCGGACGCTCTCGAGGTGGTTCTCGCGACGGGCGATTTCGATTTCCGCGCCGGCGAGGTCAACCTCCGACGGGATGATGTTCAGATTCTCGTAGGGGGTGGGCTGGATGATGTCGGCCACGTCTGCCGCCGCAGTGAGAACGGGGTACAGGCTCACGCCGGCCGTGGGCGTCAGTCCAAGGCCGGAGGTGGCGTTAGCCTGCGGGTCGAGGTCGATTACCAGGACCGTGCGCTTCATTTCGGCAAGGGATGCCGCGAGATTCACAACCGTAGTGGTCTTGCCGACGCCGCCCTTCTGGTTGGCGACGGCCACAGTCTTAGTCCTGCCTGTGCTCATGTTTCCCTTTCCCTAAAGTTGCGGACGAACTAGGCGCGTCCGAGAAATTCGCCGGTGCGGGTGTCGATCTTCACCTTCTCGCCGGGAGTGATGTATTCCGGCACCTGGACGGAGAGCCCGGTCTGCAGCGTCGCGGTCTTGGTGCGCGCGGTGACAGTCTGGCCCTTCATCGTCGGCTCGCAGTCGGCGATTTCAAGGACGACGTTCGGCGGAAGCTCGATTGCGACTGGAGTGCCGTTCACGACCAGCGCGCGGATGTCATCCATGTCCTCGAGGAGGTAGTAGACTTGCTCGCCAAGCTCGTCTGCGGTCAGCGAGAACTGCGAGTAGTCGGAGGTGTCCATGAAGGCGTAGGCGTTGCCCTGCTCTTTGTAGAGGAACTGCACCTGGCGCTTTTCGAAGTCGAGTTCCTCGAACTTGTCGTCGCCGTGGCAGGCCTGGTCGAGCTTTGCCTTCGTGATGAGGTTGCGCAGGCGGAAGCGGAAAATCGACGCCGCCCCGCGCGCGCTAGGCGTGGATATCTTAAGTTCCTCGACGATATATGGCGCGCCGTTGATGGACACGATGCCGTTGCGCGTAAGTTCGCATGCCTTGATCATTTCAAAGAGTCTCCTAGTAGGTGCTATATTTTAGCACATTTTGCGACGGGCTACATCCGCCACGCAAGTGATACGCGCTTCCGGCGCTTGGTGGCGCAGCCAAACAACTACCTGCGGAAGATTCTCGCGGACATCGGGGTCGGCGGGAGCCAAGTCTCGCCGGGCACGATGGCGAGTGGTTTTTCGCTTGACGAAAAAGGCGCGTCCGGGTGTTGCGAGTTGTCAATGGAGCGGAACCAGAACTTGAAGGGATTGGCCGTAGCGTCTTCTGAAGCCAGGCCCCACATCCCGCCACCGGGGATGCGCCATGCGGCCTCGTTTGGCGCCTTCCAGAGGTTGGGCGGGATGGCCGAGACGGGCGAGGTTTCGGTCGAGAAGGCGCGGATGAACAGCGACCGCATCTCAATAGGCTTGGAGCCGATGTTCTCAAAGGCCGCGATTTCAGCCAGCGCCTCCGACGCACCGGGGGCCAGCGTTAGGCGCAGGGTGATGGCGAAGGCGAAGGGCTTTTCGCGCAAGTCTGCGCGATCTGACGCTGTAGGACCTGAGGCAAAACCTTCGCCACGCAGCGTGACGCTGGCGATGCCGGTGGCATTGTCGCGGGATACGGTGGAATCGGTGAGACGCGAAATGTCCTGCCACACGTTGGTGCCGTTGTCAATGGCCGCCAGAAGCGCCCCGATGCGGCCCAAGGGTTGGCCATTAGCAAAGGCGATTTCGTCGGCCATGAACTGCGAACCGATACGGCCGGAGATGCGAACAAGCCCGTTGTCGAGGGTGTAGGCGCCTTTTTCAAGGATGACGTGAACGGGCGGCGTCGTCGCGCCGCCTTGCAAAACCCCGGCGGTGGCGAGGTAGCGCTCCCGCTCGGAGAGACCCGCCGTTTGCACGGCGGGCGCGCAGGGGCGTCCTTCCGGCGGTGGAGCCGAGCGCGGGGCGGCCGGGGGTGCGCAGGGTCGCTCTTCCGGCGGTGGAGCGGTGCGCCAGTGCAGCAGGTTGCCATGAAGTTCCTTGAAGGCCGAAGTGATGCCGGGGTAGGGGATGCCTAATTCATCGACAAGCCCGTAGTTGCAGTCCTCGGGGTTCCAGCGGCTTGCCCCCTGGCGCGGCTGGTCAGCCCACTTGAAGTAGTCGTAGCCGGCCACGTGCGGGTCGGCCAGCAAGGTGCGTGCGAAGAGAGTAGTGGCTTCGACGCGCTCGTCCTGGGTGCGGAAGCGCTGGCCGGCTCCGACGAGGCAGGGGTGGCCGTTGTCTATGGCCGGGAAACTCCATTCGGTGACCATGAGCGGTTTCTTGGCGTAGCCGTGGTATTCGCGGAGGCGCTCGGTCATGGGGACGCCGTCTTTCTTGTCGAGGACGATGCCCCTGTCGAGGTCTGCCCACGGATAGCAGTTGAACGTAACGATGTCGCAGCAGCGGCCCGCCTCCTCCCACACCACGGGGTGCGCGCCGTCGATACCGGCGTATCGGCTGCCCATGACCATGTGGTTGGGGTCGGCCTTGCGGATGGCGGCGGTTGTCTTCTCGTAGTAAGTGCGGGCGTAGTGGCGGAGGAATGCGACCTTTACATCGGACGGCGCCGACGCGCCTTCCTGCAAGACTCCTGCTGCGGCGATGAAACGGTTGAGCTCCTGGCGGGCGCTGTGGGTTGGCGGGAGCGCCATTACGCGATCGAAGAGGCCGGTGGCGCCGGATTTCTTGCTTGTTCCCCACCAGGCCAGTTCGTTGTCGATGAACCAGCCCACGAGCCAGGGGTCGTCCTTGAAGGGGGCGCAGCGTTCGCGGGCGCGCCATTCGCAGGCCGCCGCGAACAGCGGGTGGAAGACGTTGGGCAGCGCCTGGCAGGGGGCAAAGTTCCACTCGCGGATATACCACTCAGGGTCGCCGCGGCAGACACGCTGGCCCATTTGGAGGTTCTGCACATGGGGGAGAGCCTTGTGGCCGAGGAGGCCGATGGCGCAGGCGTTGCCGAGGAAAGTGAAGCCCCAGTCGGAAAGGCGGGCTAGGGTCTCGTCGGCCCAGGCGGAGACGCTTGGGTAGTTGGTGGCGACGAAGCGGCCGTATGGGGAGTAGCCGAGGGCGTCACTGTGGGTGCCCCAGGGCTTGATGTGCTGGGTGCCGGCGAGGATGACGGCGCGGCCGGTTGGGTCGATGGGCCAGTCGCGGCCGTCGATGGTTTCCATGTGGAAGAAACCCGTCGCCGTGCCGCGCAGGCCAGTCTCGGGGCCAGATGGAATAAAAGGCCTTTCGCGCAGGCTTGCGCGTCCCGGCGCGGGAGCGCCGGGTGCAAGACCATAGGAAGCGGTGGAATCGGGAGCGCTGGGTGCAAGACCATCGGGAGGGGTGAGATCGGGAGCGCCGGGTGCAAGGCCATCGGAGGTGGTGGGTGCGGGATTGTCGGGTGCCGTGGCCTCAACGGCGGTGATTGTGCCGTGGAGTTCCCCGTTCACGTAGATGCCGGGGCGAAAGAGCGGCCTTTCGCGCGGGCTTGAGCGCCCCTGATCACGAGCATTGGGAGCAAAACTTGCCCTAAACACAACCTTTCCGCTTTCGGCGTCGCGGATTTCCCCATCGACGCGCTTGGGGGTGCATGAGAGGGTGAAGTCGTATTCGCGGCCATACTCCCATGGGGCTAAGGTCTTTTGCTCAAGGCGGGTTGCGGCGTCCTTTTCGCCGCCCCAGACGCTGTCAACCTTGGCCTTCAGCTCGTAGCGGTGTTTGGATCCGGCATTGCCGGGGGACTTGACGATGGCGAGCTGCCAGTAGTCATTGGGCGAGATGTAGGCGTTGATGCCCAGTGCTGCCCAGTTGGGGCAATTGCAGCGCTCTGGCGAGACGCGGGCGTGGAGCGTCAGCGAGGGCGCGGCGGGCTCAGCGGCGACGCAGAGGGCGGTGCCAAAGGAACGGTAAGTGCCTGGCGACTCCTCGCGGAAGGAGTAGGGGTCAAGGTCAAACTGCGCCGCAGAAGCGGCGCAAATAAAAGTGAAGAGTGAAAAGTGAAGGGTGAAGAGCTTGAGGCGGCGCGGAAGTTTCATGGCTACCGCACCGTGATTACGAAGGAGTCAGGCAGGCGCGTGATGGTGTTGGTCACGGGGTTGCCGTATGTTGTTACGCCGAAGACATCATAGACCGGTGTGCAGGTGTAGGTGTCCGGGGTTTCGTAGTGGCCTTTGCGCCAGATGGCGGTGCAGGTCTCGCCCGTGGCCGCGGGAATTATCACGTCGTTGCACTTCCAAATGTAGGACTTCGCGCCGGCGGCCGCTGCGGTGAGGGTTGCGGTTTTGTCTTTGCCAATCTCCGTCGCCGTCGCGGAAATCGCCTTAACCCACTTCTCCGCGCCATCGACGCCCTTGCCGGACATGACAAGCGCGTTCGCCCCGCTGTTGGCCGGGGCCTTGAAGGCGCCAGTCACCGTGTCGTAGAAGCCAGCAACGCCGTTCTGCATGTACGGCACGAACGCATGCGCGATAGCATCATTCGTGTAAACGCGCAAGGAGTAGATGCGCGCTTCGGACCAGCCCGCCGTTCCATTGTGGAACGAAAAGAGCTTCGTGGTGGCGTTGACTTCTGACGTGACGCCGGTGAAGCTTATCGTCTTGTTGGTCACCCCGCTGGTGACGAAGTTGAACTCGTCGGCGACTTGGTCGATGACCGCCGTGTGCCGCGCGGTGTCCGTTGCGACGGACGTTGACTTGTACTGGCACGCGCCTGTCGTACTCCCGGAGTAGTGGAACGTGGAGGCGCCGCTTGCAATGTAGAAGTGAATCGCCGTGGAATCCGCGAGGATGTAGTGGCTGCGACCTATGGCAGCACCGGTCAGGTGCTGGAAGTCCAGCTCCACGCGGGAGGTCGGGCCCAGTTTGACACCAGTGTCAATTGTCTGCGTTCCGTCGCTTTCGATGTAGGCGTCGCGTGAGGCCGCGTCCGAGGCGATGCGACCTCCCGGGACGAATTTGAGGCTGTTGGTCGCAACATTGCTCGACTTGAATCCAAGCGAGCCGACGGTGTCGAGGATACCCGGAACGCCGTTCTGGACGTATGGCTTGAAGGAATTGACGAGTTCGCCGTCCTCGTAGATGTTCATGCCGTAGAAGCGCATGACGGCGTTCGTGCCGTTCACGGTTCCGTTAGCGCCCCTAGAGCGGAAAAGCGCCATCGGGTATTTCGCCTCGTCGTCCGCCCCAAGCGCAGGGGAGTAGGTTGCCGTGGCGTTCGTCACGCCGCCGGCGATCGCGGCCATTTTTGAGGACACGCCGTCAAGCGACATGGTGAGACGGCGGTTCAGAACTTCCGGCATGGCGGTGAACTCGGTCCATTTCCCCGTCGTCGCGGACTTGCTCTTGTTGCCCGCCCCCCAGGAATTTTTCGATTTCGAGACATATCCCGAAAAGGTGATGTGGGAAGTGCCGGCGTTTCCATGGGTGCCGAAGAGGTAGAAATCATTATAGGCGGCGGTGTCCTCCGTCTGCATGAAGTCAAGCTCCACGCGGGTCTTGCCCTTTGCCGTGTAGCCCGTGTCGATCCAGAGAACCTCGTTCGGGGTTGTCGCGGCTATGTAGCCGTCGTCGGGAAGTTGAAGAATGTCTCCGCCGTATGCAAAGGGAGTGGCGTACTCGGCAATGCCGAGGAAGCCTCCGTCAACGGTGTCGTAGAGGCCGGCCTCGCCGCCCTTCAGCGCCGGGATATAGTTGTGGGCGATTTCGCCGCCCTCGTAGATACGGAAGCCGTAGATGCGAGCCGTGGACATTCCCTCCTTGTTGTAGTAGGCGAAAAGCTTCAGCGTGTAGGACGAATCCGCTTCGGAAAGACTGGTGACGGAGACCGTCTTGTTCGTTACTCCGCCGGTGACGAAGTGGAACTTGCCGGCGATTTCGTCGATGACAGCAGTATGGCGGGCGGCGTCTGCTGCGATGCCGCTGTTTTCGACGAACCGGGACGCGCTGCTGGCGGAAAATCCGAAAACAGCCCTGTCCTTCGGGATGTAGAGCATGACGTTGAAGGAGGCCATAAGGTAATGGCCGTGGTCAGTGGCTTCCCCCGAGAGGTGCTGGAAGTCAAGTTCGATTCGGGTATTCGGGCCAGCGTGGTACCCTGTCTCGATGAACTGCGTGCCGTCGCTTTGGATGTAGGCGTCCTCGGCGAGGGCGGCAGGCGCGAAGGCCGCTGCGGCCATCATGGCTGTTGCGATGCGGGTGAGTTTGCTTTTTGTCATGGTGTTGCCTCCTTAAAACAAGGTATGAAGTTGGCAACAATGATACACCATATCGTCAGGGAAGAGTGGCGCTTTTTGTGAAAAAATATAAATGCTTCATTTAAACCTGTCCTTGCGCCACTGGCGCATGGAGCAGCGGAAGCGGCGGAGGAAGAGCTGGCGCAGCTCACGACTGGAATCGAAACCGCAGAAGTCGGCAATCGCGGAGATGGGCATCTCCGGCCGTGCCAGCAGCACCTGCACCTGCTGGAGCCGGACATGGAGGATTTCGTCGAGGACGCTGTGCCCCATAGCCTCGCGGAAGCGGCGCTCGAAGAGATTGCGCGAACAGGGGAATCGCTTTGCAAGCGTGGCGGCTGCAAGGCCGTCGCAAGCCTCGCGCCTGATCATTTCCATTGCCTCAAGGATGTATGGTTCTCGGCGGCCATGGCCGCGCGTGGAGGCGCGCCGCAGGACAAGGAGGGGGCCGAATGTGGCGCTCTGTGTCTCTGTGTCTTTGTGAGAGATGATATCTCCCAGCATTCTTGCGGCGAGCCAGCCTGAGAGATCCTTGTCGATTTTCACCGATGAAATACGGGAGATGTCTCGGCCCTCCGACGCCGTGTCGCCGCCATCTGCGCCGACGATGGTGTTCTCGCGGGGAACGGCGCGGTGCACTGCGGCGAATGCGGCGGCCACGTCGCAGGCGGTGTTGTCGTTGGCGGCGAATACGGCGCAGCGCACCGGCAACTTCGACACCCAGGAACCAAGACGGGCAAGGCGCTCCTGGCGGCTCTCCCCGCGATGTCCCTGGAAGGCGTGGCATGGCTTTCCGGCCTTGGCGCAGAGGGCGCGGAAAACGGCGCCTCGCTCGGCATTCCAGGGTCGGAGCGATTCGCTTGGGACGAAGGCAAAGCTTTCAGGAAGTCCGGCCGCTAGTTCATCAAAGGCCGCGCGCGCGACAGCAGCGTTGTCGCAGACAACCGACATCGCGCCGCGCCATTTCACCTTGCCCGGCGTGTCGAGATAGACGACGGGGGTGTCGCCAAAGAGACGGGGAGGCAGGTGGCCGTCACCATGGAAGTCGCTTACGATGCAGCCAACTGGACTAAGGCGCGCAAGTAGCGATGGCACGGCGCCCGCCAGGACTTCATTGCGCAAAAATGTGGCGACGCCCCAGCCGCGAGCCTTGGCATGGCGGCGGATGCCGCCAAGCGCGAGATTCAGGCCGGGCAATTCAGGTGAGAAGTCAAGGCAGAGGATGCGGGGCTGCGTTTGCGGCCCGCGGAACGGAGGTCGGTATTCCTTAATTTCTTTGATGCGCCCCATCCTCATTAAGATTATTATGCCATATTTTGGGAAATGGGAGCCTGGATTCTGAAACCGGAACTGGATGCGGGGAAGCACGAATCAGAGTTTACGAAGTTGCCGGATGGAGACTGGACATGTGATTCTACCAATAGAAATTCAAAATTTGGAATTGTGAATTTCAAAATCCATGAAACAGGGGCGAAATACAGAACATCCGTAATCGTGGAGGACATGGCAGATGTTTCTATGAATAGAAATTTTTCTTGCATTTTTAAAAATTATGTGGTATTATTATTCCCGAAAAATTCGACGTGTGTCGCGCCGGATCAACCTTAACCAAACTATAAAGGAATAACAAGATGAACCAGGACGTCCCCTACAAAACTTACTTGACTGAGGCGGAGCTTCCGGGGGCGTGGTACAACCTGCGCGCCGACATGAAGACGAAGCCCGCGCCACTCCTCAATCCGGGCACCGGCAAGCCCATGACCGCCGAGGAACTCAACCATGTCTTCTGCGAGGAGCTCGTGAAGCAGGAGCTTGACAACGACACTCCATTTATCCCGATTCCGCAGGAAGTGCGCGACTTCTACAAGATGTTCCGCCCGTCACCGCTGGTCAGGGCCTACTTCCTCGAGCAGGCGCTCGGGACTCCCGCCCACATCTACTACAAGTTCGAGGGCAACAACACCTCCGGCTCCCACAAGCTCAACAGCGCCGTCGCGCAGGCATACTACGCCAAGGCGCAGGGACTGAAGGGCGTCACCACCGAGACAGGCGCCGGGCAGTGGGGCACGGCCCTGTCGATGGCCTGCGCCTTCTTCAAACTGGACTGCAAGGTCTTCATGGTGAAGTGCTCCTACGAGCAGAAGCCCTTCCGCCGCGAAGTCATGCGCACCTACGGCGCCGACGTCACCCCGTCGCCGTCGATGGAGACGCAGGTCGGGCGCAAGATCAACGCCGAGCATCCCGGCACAACCGGCTCGCTTGGCTGCGCCATCTCCGAGGCCGTCGAGGCCGCAGTGACGCGCGAGGGCTACCGCTATGTCCTGGGGAGCGTCCTGAGCCAGGTGCTGCTCCACCAGTCGATCATCGGCCTTGAGACGCACGCGGCGCTGAAGAAGCTGGGCGTGAAGCCCGGCGTCATCATCGGCTGCGCCGGCGGTGGCTCCAACCTTGGTGGACTGATCGCCCCGTTCATGGGCGAGAAGCTGCGCGGCGAGGCCGACTACCGCATCGTGGCCGTCGAGCCGGCGTCGTGCCCCTCCTTCACCCGCGGCCGCTACGCCTACGACTTCTGCGACACGGGCAGGGTCTGCCCGCTGGCGAAGATGTACACCCTCGGCCACGACTTCATCCCGTCGGCCAGCCACGCTGGCGGACTCCGCTACCACGGCATGAGCTCCGTCCTCTCCGAGCTCTACGACGAAGGGTTCATTGAGGCGAAGGCGGTCGAGCAGACATCGGTCTTCCAGGCCGCAGAGCAGTTCGCCCGCACCGAGGGCATCCTCCCGGCTCCGGAATCCAGCCACGCCATCCGCGTTGCGATCGACGAGGCGCTGCGCTGCAAGGCGGAAGGCAAGGCCGAGAACATCGTCGTCGGCCTCACCGGGACTGGCTACTTCGACCTCACCGCATACCAGTCCTTCAACGACGGCAAGATGAGCGACTACATCCCGACAGATGAAGAACTGGCCGCGAACTTCGCCAAGATGCCGACGCTCTAATTCGGCACCGAAACAGCCGGCCGTTTCCATGGCCGGAACGTCGAAATCCCGCCTCCGCTTGCATTCGGCGGCGGGATTTCCTATACTTTAGGAAGTTCTCCAAATTAGGGAGACAACCAGCGATATGAGCAAGATACTTTCCCCGCACGTCTTCACGTCCGAATCCGTCTCCGAGGGCCATCCCGACAAAGTGGCGGACCAGGTTTCAGACGCAATCCTCGACGCCTACCTCGCCCACGACCCGCACGCCCACGTGGCATGCGAGACCGCAGTTGGCCACGACCTGCTCGTCAATCTCGGCGAGATCACCTGCCGTGGCGGCGAATCCGTCAATCCCGAGGCCATAGCGCGCTCGGTTGTCCGCGACATCGGCTACGACCGCCCGGCGGAGGGCTTCTCCTACGACACCTTCCGCTACGTCAGCGCCCTGCACAAGCAGTCGCCCGACATCAACCAGGGGGTTGATCGCGGCTCCGACGAAGAGCAGGGGGCGGGCGACCAGGGCATGATGTTCGGCTACGCCACCGACTCCACGCCAGAGTTGATGCCGGCGCCAATCGTCTTCTCGCACCGCCTCCTCCGCACCTTCTCGCGCCTCCGCCGCAGCGGCGAGCTGCCCTACCTGCGGCCAGACGCCAAGGCGCAGGTGAGCGTCCGCCACGAGAACGGCCGCCCCGTCGCCATCGAGACGGTAGTCGTCTCGCACCAGACCACTGACGAAGTGGACATAGCGCGCATCCGCCGCGACGTCGAGGAGGTCGCGCGCGGCGCCTTGGACAAGGCCCTGCTGACCAACGACACGCGCTTCCTGGTGAACCCCACCGGCAAGTTCGTCATTGGCGGGCCCTCGGGCGACGCGGGCGTGACAGGCCGCAAGATCATCGTCGATACCTACGGCGGCGTTGGCTCGCACGGCGGCGGCGCCTTCTCCGGCAAGGACGCCTCGAAGGTCGATCGCTCCGCCGCCTACTACTGCCGCTACGTCGCCAAGAACGTCGTGGCCGCCGGGCTCGCCGGCAAGTGCGAAATCCAGGTGTCCTACGCCATTGGCCGCGCCGACGCCACCAGCATCAACGTCTCCACCTACGGCACAGGCAAGATCCCGGAGGAGAAGATTGCTGACATACTCATGAATAGCGGCATCTTCGACTTCCGCCCAGGCATGATCGCCAAGGCGCTCGGACTGCTCGCCCCGAAGGGATGGTGCTACCGCGACACCGCCACCTACGGCCACTTCGGCCGCCCTGAATTCCCCTGGGAACGCACCGACAAGGTGGATGCGCTTAAGGCGAATGTGAAATTGTGAAATTGTGAAAACAGCCAATAACCAACAGCCAATGATTGAACCCGGTTTCACACTTTAGCATTTTTACATTTCCACATTTCCACACTTCCACATTTCCACATTATGAAGACCCTCGAAGAATATATCGTCAGCATTCCCGACTTCCCCCGCCCGGGCATCCTTTTCCGCGATGTTACCGGCGTCCTTGATTCCGGCGAGGGGCTGCGCCTTGCCGTTGAGGAGCTGGCAAAGCGTCTTGAAGGGCTTGAGTTCGACGCCATCGCCGGCGTGGAGTCTCGCGGCTTCCTCTTTGGCGCGCCGCTTGCCTACCATCTTGGCAAGGGCTTTATCCCTGTCCGCAAGCCGGGCAAGCTGCCGCGCGCGGTGGTGCGCCAAAGCTACGACCTCGAATACGGCTCGGCCACAGTCGAAATGCACGCCGACGCCCTGAAAAAAGGCCAGCGCATCGTCATCATGGACGACCTCCTCGCCACAGGAGGCACGGCCAAGGCCGCGGCCACGCTCGTGGAGCGGCTGGGCGGAACGGTCGCGAAGATGCTCTTCCTCGTGGAGCTGTTTGACCTTGGCGCGCGCGAGGGGCGTCTCGCCGGATATGACATCGACGCCGTGCTGAAGTTCCCGGGGCATTAGTTGTTAGGGGCTAGGGGCTAGTAGGGGCTAGGGGCTAGGGAAACGGGAGCCGGGATTAAGTTTGGGGATCCGGGGGAGAATGGGAGGGGTTATGTATTCATTTAATAAAGGCTTGATTGTTGTGGTGGCGGCCGCGTTTATTTCAACAGTCGCCTTCGCCGCCCAATGGCCGCTAAAGGGCATTGTATTCTGGCGCGACAACGCCGAAGACCACCCTGAGATTCAGGAGTCGATAGCCCTTGAGTTCTCATACTTCACCCCCAGCAGCCTTGTGCCTGGCGTCAATGAAGACGGCACTCCGATCTTCGACTGGGCGCCGCTCGACGCCATGCTGAAAGACATCGCCTCGCGCAAGCACCAGGCCATCCTCCGCTTCCGCTACGAATACCCCAATGAGAAGGTGGCCGAATACCCCGGCGTCCGAGGCGCCACTGGCGTACCTAAATACATCAAGGCCCTTCCGGATTACCACGAGACCTTCTCCCAGAATCCAGGCGGCGACGGCCCCACCTATTACGCCGACTGGAGCCACCCCGCGCTTGAAGAGTTCACCATCCGCTTCCACGAAGCCTTTGCCGAGCGCTACGACGCCGACCCGCGCCTCGCCTTCCTTGAGGTGGGCTTTGGCCACTGGGCCGAATACCACACCCACGGGACGGAAGTCCGCCCCGGCAGGAACTTCCCCTCAAAGGCATTTCAAGAGCGCCTGATGCGCCTCCTCACGGAGAAGATGCGCCTCACGCCTTGGCTGATCTCAATTGACGCTGCGCAGTCCAAATACTCCGACTTCGCCAAGAACAAGGAACTCGCCTCAGAACTCAATTTCGGCCTCTTCGACGATACCTTCATGTATAAGACCCACGACATTTCGCAGGGCGAAGGCTGGAACGAGAAGTGCTGGCTCGCATTCGGCGAAGACCGCTGGCGCCGCGCCCCGTGCGGCGGTGAGGTGAGCTACTACGAGAAAAAGGATCAGCGCGAGTTCCTCGCGCCGAAGGGCGTCCACGGCGTGACCTGGGAGCAGGCGGCGGCCAAATACCACATGACCTTCGTCATTGGCAACGACAGCCTCAGCGGCAAGTTCGCCACGCCAGAGCGCCTAATGGAGGCCGCCGCCAACTGCGGATACCGTTTCCGCCTTGTCAGCGCAAGGCACGATGGTAAAACCATCGTCGCCGAAGTCGCGAACGACGGCGTCGCGCCGCTCTACCACGAAGCCTATTTGACAGTCGATGACGCCGACGAGGGCGTCGTGTCGTCGGAGTCTCTGCGCCTGCTGATGCCGGGGGAGACGCGCACCTTCCACATCCGCTTCAAAGGCAAGCCTGACCTCGGCACGCTCCGCATCGTTTCGCCGAAACTGCTCCCCGGCGCGACCTTGCCATTGCAGCGTTAAAAAATTTTTCTTGCATTTTTAGTGGCCTTTTGATATTATATTTTCATCCTTTTTGGGGGTATAGCTCAGTTGGTAGAGCGTCTGAATGGCATTCAGAAGGTCAGCGGTTCGACCCCGCTTACCTCCACCAGTTCCAAAATTTTCGGAATTAGGATTTCTAGACAGTTGGCTTTCGCCGTCGCAGGTGGGTCAAGTGTCCGTTTCCAGAAAAACGGGCAGCATTTGAAAGGAAAGCCAATGTCTATATACAGGAAAATAGAGAACGGGACCTGGTATTACTCGCTATACGTCCCCGGCCGCAAGATGAAGCTGCGTGGCTCATGCGGCACGAAGAACCGCGCCGAAGCCCTGCTCGTCGAGCAGACGCTGCGCCTGGCGTCCACAGGCCGCTCCCCGAAGGCGCACGTGATCGGCATCATCGACGCGCTATACGGCGACGACGACAAGCCCCTCGACATCCCGTTCGACGCGGCCGCAGGGGAGTGCGCGCGCATCGCCACCAATGCCGGCAAGCCGCCGTCGCCCCGCCTACGCACGCGCAACGGCGCCACCATGGCGCGCCTCGCCCGCTGGGCGGCCGAAGCCCGCCCCGACATCG
>JAEEGL012114675.1_pt1 | contig 17864 bp, 15 predicted proteins | sample 9134231 | NCBI WGS metagenome assembly JAEEGL01 (sample SAMN16246548, study PRJNA631951) | gut metagenome | biome: gut microbiome; feature: rumen; material: fiber-attached | host: Bos | place: Iran: Karaj | collected 2018-10 | reverse complement strand
GGCCGTTACGGTGACGATCCGGGACAGATCGATATCTATAACGAGGATGCGATCAAGGGTCTGACCACATATCAGAAGCTGAATCAGTTCTTCTCGATCAGTACGGATGATGTCAGCTACGGCGGAGTCATCGAGGACTTCGAATTCGGACGCATACTTATGACCATAGTTACGTCGGATGCGGTCAGGGCATTGGCTACGGCGCGTGATGAGGGTGATATGGATTACGAGTACAGATTCACGGCTCTGCCCGATATCAGCGAGAATGCGTCCGGCAGATCAATGTCGGTCACGGATGCCATAGTAGTGAACGGATATTCATCGCATAAGTCCGAAGCGAATGATTTCGCATACTTCCTGAGCACCGGCGCGGCAGATACGCTGTATGACTGGACCGGCAAAGTATCCGTGCTGAAGGATGCGGATTACGGCGAGCATAATGACGAACTTCAGATCTTCGCACAGGAGTATGAGGACTCTGTTCCTCTGCCCAAGATGCTCGAGACCAGTAATTTCTGGGTCAATCTGGAGATGCTCTTTGCTTCCGTATGGGACGGTGCGGATGCGAACGAAGGCCTGAAGAAACTCTCCGAGCAGATGAAACTGCAGGTGACCGGAGAGCCTGTGACAGAGGAAACGATCATCATCCCCGAAGAAGTGGAAGAAGAGGATGAGATCATAGAAGAAGAGACCGAAGACTGACGGATATAAGCGTAGGGGGCTTCCCTCATAGAGACGTTAAAACACGATTTATGAGAGGACTACGCTATGGACAATATATATCTATACATATGTTATTTAATGGAGATATGCCGCCTGAGGTTCCGGTGTATCTGTCTGACTGCAGGACTGGTATGTGCCTGTGTGACATTGATGTGCGGCTGTGCCGCTAAAGATTCCGGCCTCTACAGAGTGAGTGTCGGGGAAGGCGACGGGACACAGATATCCGATGAGGATGATGTTTCGGTGGCGGACGCGGATGATACGGTCACAGTACAGATGCCGGAGTATGACCTGCCTGCTGTAGTCTATGTGCATGTCTGCGGAGCCGTCAATGATCCAGGTGTGTATGAGATGAAGCAGGGGGACCGCATATTCAACGCTGTGGATGCGGCATCGGGTTTTACGGATGAGGCTGCGACAGATTATGTAAACCTCGCCCAGGAGATCGCCGACGGGATGAAGATCACGATCCCGACAGAAGCCGAAGCGGAGGCTATGGAAGAAGCATCAGCCGGACCGGGGACCGGACCTGTCGGGTACCCCGGCAGTTCGGACGGGCGGATCAATATCAATACCGCCGATGTGACGGCACTTACGTCCATCACCGGCATAGGGCCGACGAGAGCGGAGGCCATCATCGCATACCGCGAGCAGAACGGTGCTTTCGGCTCCATAGAAGATATAAAGAACGTCTCCGGCATAGGAGATTCCACTTTTAATAAGATGAAGGATGAGATAACGGTACAATGAGCAGAGTTCTGGTAGTTGATGATGAAAAACTGATAGTCAAGGGCCTGAAGTTCTCGCTGGAGCAGGACGGACTGACCGTGGACAGTGCTTATGACGGAGAGGAAGCGCTCGCTCTGATCCGTGAGAATAAGTACGATATAGTTCTGCTGGACCTGATGCTGCCCAAGATGAACGGATATGAAGTCTGCCAGGAAGTAAGATCCTTCTCTGATGTTCCTATAGTTATGTTAACCGCCAAGAGCGAGGATATGGATAAGATCCTCGGCCTTGAGTACGGCGCGGACGATTATATAACCAAGCCTTTCAATATACTGGAGGTCAAAGCCCGGATCAAGGCGATCATGCGCCGTGTGGATCACAGAAGATCCGTGGCCGGAGAGATACAGGAAGTAATACAGAACGTATCGAGCATAGAGCACGGCGATCTGAAGATAGATACAGCCGGCCGCAGGGCGTATGTGCGCGGTAATGAGGTGAATCTGACAGCCAGGGAGTTCGATCTGCTGGAGCTGTTCATGCGCAATCCCAATCAGGTATTTACCAGAGACAAGCTTCTCGGAATGGTATGGGGCAGCGATTATCCCGGTGACGGACGTACCGTGGATGTGCATATCAGACGTCTGCGTGAAAAGATCGAGCAGCAGCCCGGCGATCCTACCTATGTATGCACCAAGTGGGGCGTAGGATATTATCTGGCATGAAAAGAGTCCGGATCTGGATCAAAGACAGGATAAAGTTTCTCAGAAGTATGAAACTGGGGCTCTTTGTGATCATTTTTGTCATAGGCCTGATCCCCTGTATGATACTGAGTAATATCCTGCTGCACAGTTATACCCGCAAAGCCGTGGATATCCGTACCGCGGATGTGACCAACCAGCTGCATATCATATCCGATCATCTGATCACTCATAAATATCTCCAGGTCAATGCTTCAGAGAGTATTGATGCTGAACTTTCCCAGTTATCCAACTTATATAACGGTCGTATTCTTATAATCGATCAGGATCTGAAGGTCATCAAGGATACTTACGGCATGTCACAGAACAAGATCGTGATCTCTCCGGAAGTGATCAGAGCGTTCCGGAGTGAGACGGTATCCAATTATGATGACACAGACGGATACATAGAGATAACGATGCCCATCGTTGAGAATACCGTATCCGATGACGGAAGTACGGGCTCGGCGATTCGTGGTGTTATGTTAACCTCCGTTTCATCCGACACCATTCTCAATACGGCAGACAGCCTCAAGGATATATCACGTCTGGTCAACTATCTGGTGGCAGTGGTACTGCTGGTCATCGCTTTCTGTGCAAGTCTCATACTGACACGCCCGCTGAAGAGGCTCGGAACAGCCATATCCGATGTCAAGGAAGGATATACCAGCAATCCGGTCATGGTCAGGGATTACATAGAGACGGAGCATATATCCGAAGCATTCAATACCGTGTTCTCCAGAATGAAGCTGCTGGACGATTCCAGACAGGAATTCGTGGCCAACGTGTCACATGAGCTGAAGACGCCTATGACCAGCATGAAGGTGCTGGCCGATTCGCTGCTGGTTCAGGAGGATGCCCCTGCCGAGCTGTACAGGGAGTTCATGGGTGACATAACACGTGAAATCGATCGTGAAAATCAGATAATATCCGACCTGCTGAGTCTGGTCAAGATGGATAAGACTGCCGCCGAACTGTCGATCTCGCAGGTGGATATAAATGCTCTGATCGAGCTGGTACTCAGGCGTCTGCGTCCCATTGCTCGTAAAAAGAATGTGGAGCTGGAGTTCGTATCCATGCGTCAGGTCAGTGCGATGGTGGATGAGGTGAAGCTCAGCCAGATCATAACGAACCTGGTAGAAAACGCCATTAAATACAACGATGACAACGGATCGGTGAGCGTGAAGCTGGATGCCGATCATCAGTTCTTCACTTTGGAAGTACAGGATACCGGTATCGGTATACCGGAAGAGAGCCTGGGGCATATATTTGAGAGATTTTACAGAGTGGATAAGTCTCATTCGCGCGAGATAGGAGGTACCGGTCTGGGGCTGGCGATCACGCGAAGTGCCGTACTCATGCACAGGGGGTCGATCTCCGTCGATTCCGTTGAGGGCGAGGGTACGAAGTTCACGGTCAGGATACCATTGGTTTATATTGCCGGATAAAGATAAATGTGGAAGACGCAAAAAATGCAAAAAGTGCGAAAAACCCGAACAGGTTTACATAACAGAATAAATCGACATTTAGCCGGGGTGTTGAGTCTGATCCTCGCCTGTATCACTCTGTCCGGATGCGGCATGGGTGGACCGGATGCGGCCGGGACAGGAACAGATATACAGGTGTATTATATAACACCTGATATTGATGGACTCACCCCGATTCCATCAGGGATAGAAGCAGGTTCGTATGATTCCACGGAAGCGCTTCTTGGGGCTGTCACGGATGCTCTGGCTACATCACCTGAGGCTACACTTCGTGCTCCGCTGCGTGCCGAGAACGGTTTTAAGACCGCTCGTATTGTGGATAACCAGGTGGTGCTTGATTTCAATGAGAATCTGACGTCTCTGGATGTGATATCCAGGACCCTGATCATGGCGGCTGCCACGAGGACCATCACTCAGATAAAAGGGATAGATGCCGTGAGCGGTACTATAGAAGGGGCTCCGATGCTGGATTCGGCCGGTATGGTCATAGGACCGATGAGCGCAGATGCATATGTGGATAACGCGGGACTGCAGATCAATGCGGAGGAGAGGACACAGCTGACCCTGTACTTCGCCAACGAAACCGGTGACGGTCTCGTGAAAGTGAACAGAACCGTGGTCTACTCGGGAAATATTCCCATGGATAAGCTGGTCATGCAGCAGCTTATTAACGGACCGTTGGAGGGAGAGAATGCTCATCCCGTGATGAATCCGTCATGTAAACTGATAAATGCCACGACTCAGGATGGAACGTGTTATGTAAACCTTGATTCCGCATTTCTTTCTCCGGTTGACAATATTTCAAATGATGTAGCCATCTATTCGATCGTGGACTCACTGGCGGAACTGGGTACCGTCAATAAGGTTCAGTTCCTGATAGATTCGGATTCGGATGTGATGTTCAGAGAGGCTGTCAGCTTAAATACCCAGTTCGACCGTAATCTGGATATAGTTGAAGAGTAAGCATACAAGGAGGGCGTTATGAGTAGGAAACTGTTGATAGTAGTGGATATGCAGAATGATTTTACCACAGGAGCACTTAGAAACGAGGATGCGATCGCCATCATTCCCAATGTGGTCTCCAAAGTGAAAGCCGCTCTGGATGACGGGACGGATGTGATATTTACGCGCGATACCCACCATGACGACTATATGGGCAGCGAGGAGGGCAGGAACCTGCCGGTACCTCATTGTATAGAAGGCACACCGGGATGGGAACTGATAGATGAGCTTAAGCCCTTAGCCGGGGCTCCGGCCAGGGTCATAGATAAGGTGACATTCGGAAGTTCCAAACTCGGACAGCTGCTCAGCTCAGAGTATGCGGACTGTGATCAGGTTGAGCTGATCGGAATATGTACGGATATCTGCGTGATCAGTAATGCGCTGCTCACCAAGGCATTTCTGCCGGATGCACATGTGAGCGTCGATGCATCCTGCTGCGCCGGAGTGACCCCACAGAGCCATCGTACCGCCCTCGAAGCCATGAAGGCGTGTCATGTGGAGATCGTATCATAAGGAGATAATCATGAATCAGATCATCAACAGTTTACTTGAAATAGACACATACAAGTTCTCGATGGGACAGGCGATATACCACCAGTTCCCGAGTTATACGACCAAATGGAGCTTCAAGTGCAGAAATACCGATGTGCATTTCACACATGAGATGGTAGAGGAGATCAGAGCCCAGATCAGGGCATACTGCGACCTTAAGTTCACTGAAGAGGAGCTTACATATCTGAAGGGGATCACGTGGTTTAAGTCATCCTACATCGATTTCCTCAGACTGTGGCACCCCAGATACGAGGATTTCACGATCACCGAGGAGGGAGATTGCGGCCTGGCCATCGAGACCACGGGAACCTGGCTTAATACCTCGATGTATGAGATACCCACGCTCGCCATCGTGAATGAGGTTTATTTCCGCATGAAATACTCATACGACGAACTGCTTACCAGTTTCCGCAAGCGGCTTCAGATCAAGTGCGACAGGATAGTGAACGGTGAACTGAACATCGGTCCGTTCAGTGAGTTCGGCTTAAGACGCCGTCTCTCTGCCGAAGCTCAGGAGCTCGCTGTGAGTGAATTTGCGGATCATACCTATCCGGACTCCTTATTCGTCGGCACATCCAATGTATATCTGGCTAAAAAGTATAATGTGACCCCGGTCGGGACCATGGCCCACGAATGGATCATGTGCATCGGCCAGGGCAATCATAAGCATAATCCCGCGTATTCCAACTGGTATGCGCTTGATCACTGGGTGAAGGAATATGGCATCCTAAACGGGACGGCCCTGACGGATGCGATCACAACAGACTGTTTCCTGCGTGATTTCCAGCTGACATATGCGACACTTTTCTCGGGCGTACGTCATGACAGCGGAGATCCGTATGAGTGGGGAGACAAGATGATCGCTCATTATGAGGGGCTCGGCATCGATCCCAGGACCAAGACCCTGCTTTTCTCGGACAGCCTGGATTTCGAAAGGGCTGATAAGATCAGGACATATTTCAAGGACAGGGCCAAAGTCGCATTCGGAATAGGCACATATCTTGCCAACGATACGGACGCGGAGCCGCTCAATATAGTCATGAAGACCACCGAGTGTAACGGGCAGGATGTGGCGAAAATATCCGATGTCGAAGGTAAGGGCATGTGCAAGAATCCCGAATATATCAAGTATGTACAGCGCTGCATAGACTGGAGGATGTCGCATTAATACTTTTTTTAGAAAGTTAATAAATTATTACTAGCACTCACCCTTGACGAGTGCTAACAACGGTGCTATAACATAATCGAACAGAGGAAATGAGGCAGCGATCCGGTAGATCAGGGCGCCGAGAGATCCGAAGTTCGTAACCGTAAACCTATCATAACTTTAAAGGAGTTCAGATATATGAAGGAGGTAAGCATTATGTTAGCACCCAGCATTTTTGGAGACGGATTATTTGATGATTGGTTCAAATTCCCTGAATTCAACGATTTAGATCGCACAGAGAAGAAACTTTACGGCAGACATGCCGACAGATTGATGAAGACCGATGTACATGAGAATGACGAGGGCTTCGAAGTAGATATCGACCTGCCCGGCTTCGCCAAAGAAGAGATCCAGCTCGAGCTCAACGACGGTTACCTGACAGTAAGCGCATCCAAGGGCCTCGACAAGGACGAGAAGGATAAGAAGGGCAAACTGATCAGACAGGAACGTTACTGCGGATCGATGCAGAGAAGCTTCTATGTAGGGGATAACCTCACAGAGGAAGACATCAAGGCTTCGTTCAAGCACGGCGTACTTAATCTGGTGATCCCGAAGAAGGAAGCACCGAAGGCTCCCGAGAAGAAGTACATCGCCATCGCCGGATAAACGGTCCGGACTTTATAACACATGATATTAAAAGGGCTGTCGCAACCGCGGCAGCCCTTTTTTAATGTTTTGAATCATTTTGCAGCCAAAGACATTTGTTTTATCTCTTCACGTGTATAATCGGCTGCTCGTACAAATCTACTTAGCTGTTCATCAGATAACTCCGGACAGTCATCATCGTATTCAATTGGCTTATTAACAGCTTCTTTTATTGCCTTTTTTTCTTCCTCAGAAATCGGAGGTAAATCCTTAGCGTTTATAGATACTATCATAGTATAGCTTCCTTTCTTTTGCGGTTGCTGCCAAGACGATTTTCGTCTTGGAACACTCTTGCGGCAGAAGCTAACGTAATGCCATGTTTTCGAGCATTTTCGGCGTTCTTTTCCAAATTCCATTCGAAATTCAAGTCTCTCTCCTTTCATTTTACATTCAGTAGATAGCGAGTACAATGGCTATTCAGGTTTTAAATAGGGGATTACTTCGATATCGTTCCCGGTTATGTGCACATCAAGTGCGCCATGATCGATCGTGCAGTAGTGCGGTATGTTTCGCTTATCAAGGCGCTCCAGGGTTTCAGGATTCGGATGTCCGTATGAGTTGTCATGACCGGCAGATATCAGCACGAGGTCCGGCTCTGCCGCAGCGAGAAAAGGCTCATAGGTCGAATTCTTTGACCCGTGGTGAGCACACTTGAGTATCAGGTAGTCGTCCGGCTGTATATATTGTCCGATCTTCTCAGTCAGAGCGGTCTCTCCATCACCACCCAGATCTCCAGTGAAAAGAATATGGATTGCCCCGAATTCCGCCCTGTCATCGTATGCCCCGGTCTCAAGTGCTCTGTGCATGTGCTGACCGGGAGCATATTCCATATCCAGCACCAGGCTTTCATTGTTGGTATCCTCACCGTGGCAGCTGCCGTCCGGATACAGGCAGGTAAATGTGAGTTCTCCGGTATGAAATACGTCACCTGCTGTAACGGTACATACTTCGGTATGTCCGGATTCAGCAGCTTCTATCAAAGCGTGATAAGCTTCCCCGCCCATTATCACAGAGGAAGAGGTGAGATAGAGTGTATCGATATGCGGCATGCTCACCCCGCCGTCATTCAGCATCTCCAGTATCCCGTTGTAATGATCCGCATCCAGATGAGTGATGAATGCCGCGTCTATCTGAGACACTCCCTGTGAATACAGATAGGGTCCGATCCTGTATGTCCCCACCTCGGTCACGTCCGAAGAACCACCGTCTATGAGGATATCCGTGCCGCAGTTGTCGGTGATATGGATACCGTCTCCCTGCCCGACATCTATCAGAGTTATGTCAACTCCGCTTCGCAAACGTAAGGTTAACATAATACAGGCAAACACTAGATGCATCATGACCTGCAATCTCGTCTGGTATCTGCGGAAGAAGAGTATGAGAGATGCCACGACAGCGTATAGAATTATGTTAACCAAGTCCGGCTTCCCGCTCACATATCTGTTGACAGGCAGAAGATCTGATATCCTGCATGACCATTCATATACAGCCAGTATGAGATGGACAGGTATAGCGAATATCCTGCCCAGTGGGATATAGAGTGCACATCCGGCGACAGCAATGATCGCACACCCGAGAAGCACACTCATAAGCGGGATGATATAGAGGTTTAAGACCACGGATATCAGCGGATAGTAGTAGTAATTCCACAGATAGACAGGCAGAGTAACGATGTTGATCGATATACACCCGGACAACAGGCGTGGAAATACTTCTTCCAGCAGGGGCAGGATCAAAATCACAGCTGTTATTGCACCGAAAGAAAACTGGAATCCCGAGTAGAACAGATAAGCCGGCTGTTCTATGAGCACAAGTACGGCTGCGATCACGAGGGCTGTCGCCATGTCATACGTCCGATGTACGATATCTGCCAGCATCCTGAGTGAGAACATGATGACCGCACGGGCCGCGGAAGCTGCCATACCTGTCATCATCCCGTACATGATCATGAGGACTATCGCTGTGCCGGCAGACAGGGCGACGGGGATGCGCAGCTTCTTCATGACTGTGACCAGCCCTATACCCAGCATGGATATATGCAGGCCTGAGATCGCCAGAATATGTGCGATACCGTTTCGCGAGTAGAGAGATTTCGTATCGGGGTTCATGGCGGACTTATCGCCGAGAAGCATGGCCCTGACCACGGACGAATCGTCTTCATCCATACACATGTCACAGAGCAGGCCGATATTGGTCCGGATATGAGACAGCCTGTCGCGGAGGCGCCAGATCGGAGTCAGATGTGATGTATCTGAAGAGAGCAGACTTGCGCCGGTAAGAGAGAATACTATATGGCTCATGTCATAGTATCTCGGCATATCGAACTGACCGGGATTGGTCGGAGGCGAGAAGGGCCGTATACGCCCGCGGACAGTGACCGTAGCGCCGAGCGGTACAGCCTCCGGAGGAGCATCTGCCAACGGTACAGCCTCCGACAGTCCAGCCTCTGACAGTCCAGTCTCCGACAGTCCAACTCCCGACAGTCCAACTCCCGACAGTTCACCCTCTGGCAGTATAGCCTCCGACAATCCCCCCTCCGGAAACATATCCCCCGGGGCTCCAGTCCCGGGGGGTGGGCTGGAGTGTCCGATGTTTTCGGCTTCACTATCCATATAGCATAGAATCTGAGACTTCGATTCTATGGAGAGTCCTGCTCTGATATCTGAAGACTGACCTGCATCTATACCTGTAACTACATCCGACAGATACCATATGGTGCGGATCTGATCGTCTTTCTTCTTATATTCAACGCGGGAGATGGTGCCTGTCACGGACACAGTATCACCATCGAACCTGCTGTAGTCAGCCGGTTCGGATGGGAAGATGAGCTGAATTATCAGCAATATGAATATAAAGAAGAGACCCATGGTCGCCAGCGGTCTGCGCATAAACTTCCTTAAGGTCTCTCCGGACAAGCAATATGATAGGATTTGATAAACAGATTATGAACAGTATGGTAGAATTATACACGTTGGAAATCTGTTGTCAATCGGTTACCGCAGTAAAGCTGCCCCACAGATCCGGGTATATATATACCGCAGCGTGAATTACGGATATACATGTCCGGCGCAAAATTATGAATATACCTGTCCGGCGTAAAATTACGAATATACATGTCCGCCGCAGATTACGGGTAAATCCGAAGAATAAGCAAAAAACCCGTAAAAATCCACTCGCTGCAGAAGATCCGCGTCACAGATCCGGCGAGAATTACGGGTAAAACCGAAGAATAAACATAAAAACCCGTAAAAATCCGCTCACCGCAGAAGATCCGCCACTCGGATCCGACGCAAGATTACGGGTAAAACCGAAGAATAAGCGTAAAAACCCGTAAAAATCCGCTCACCGCAGAAGATCCGCCACTCGGATCCGACGCAAGATTACGGGTAAAACCGAAGAATAAGCGTAAAAACCCGTAAAAATCCACTCGCTGCAGAAGATCCGCGTCACAGATCCGACGCAAGATTACGGGTAAAACCGAAGAATAAGCGTAAAAACCCGTAAAAATCCACTCGCTGCAGAAGATTCGCGTCACAGTCCCGGCGGAAATTACGGGTAAATCCGAAGAATAAACATAAAACCCGTAAAACCGAACTTCAGCCCCAGCATAGACTACGGGGCAATCCAAAGATTAACAGACACAACCCGTAAACCGTCCGCTCACAGCATCCAATATTAGATAGTAAGATGTTATGTTAACCACAACAACTCAAAACCACAAGAAAAACCTGCACCTTGCCCTCATGCTCCTTGCTGCCCTGTTCCTGACATCCTGCGGCTCAGCGTCCGACACAGACGGTATCCTCCTCATCGATGAGATGGCTCAGATAGACTTCGATATAGATTATCCTGTCGGCCAGATCACGAGCGGTGTAACCGTTACCCAGGACTTCATCAGTAACGCGGAGACCATTAAGCAAGTGTGGCTGTACGGTGCTACATATATGCGTGACAACACAGCGACTGTGGAGATCAGGCTGTACGTTAACGATGATAACCTACTGACTTCCTGGACTATCGATTCGGCACAGATGGAGGATAATTCCATCATCAAGCTCGATGTTCCAGCTTCCGACTTGAATACCGGCCTGAACGGAGCACATTGCATGATAGAGATATCATCTCCGGACGGTGAGCCTGACTTAAGTCCTACATTCTGGATGACAGAGGAGGACGTATATCCGGATGGACATCTGTCTATCAACGGCTATCAGCAATATAACGATATCTGGTTTCAGGTAGTGGGAGAGTAGACACCCGGAAGAGAGCGAGTCTGTAATCCCGGAAGACAGTGGAACAGAAGATCACAATTTGAATTGGAGAAAGCACAATGTTTGACGCGCAAAAAGAGATAGACAACCTAACCTCCTGGATCCGTGACTGGTTTGCGGAGAACGGGCCGGCAGCTTCGGCCGTGATAGGAATATCAGGAGGCAAAGATTCGAGCGTATGTGCCGCGCTGCTCGTACGTGCGCTTGGTACTGAACGCGTGGTTCCCGTACTCATGCCGGACGGAGAGCAGGCAGACATATCGGATTCATATAAGCTGGTTGAGAATCTTGGGCTTAAGCCTCTGGTCATCAATATAGGCGATACGACGAGCGCTCTCAAGGCTACGCTTTCCGGGCAGATCGAGCTTAGCCGCGATACTCAGATCAATATTCCTCCGAGAGTCCGCATGACCACACTCTATGCAGTTGCCCAGAGCCTGCCGAACGGCGGGCGGGTTGCAAATACCTGCAATAAGTCCGAGGACTATATTGGATATTCGACCAAATACGGAGATGCGGCCGGAGATTTCGGCATACTCGCAGCCTATACGGTCACGGAGGTGCTTAAGATCGGTGAAGCGCTCGGCCTTCCCGCGGAACTCGTACATAAGACTCCTTCCGACGGTCTGTCCGGTCTGTCCGATGAGGATAAGATCGGATTCACATACGCCGTACTCGACAGATATATCACCGAGGGCATCTGCGAAGATGACTCCACCAGAGAACGCATAGATCACATGCACCGCATCAACCTGCATAAGCTTAAGACCATCCCCTCATACGAACGAAGATAATATCCGCTTGAAAGAACGGGGCATAGGGAGTATGATATTCAAAAAATCCGTAATTAACGATTTTAGCGAGAGGTATCGATATGACTGTTGGTGAGAGGATATTTCATCTTTTGGAAGAAACGCATATGTCACAAAAGGAATTCTCTGATAAGACAGGAATAGCCACCACAACTATCAGTGATTGGAGAAAAAAGAACACTAATCCCGGATCCGATAAGATAATGCTTATATGTTCGGCATTGGGAGTTAGTCCGGAATACCTGCTTTCCGGGGTGACCGAGGATAGTAAACGTGGAAAGAGCATGGATTATATGGTCATCCCCGCGGGAACCGATGAACGTGAGCTTATGGACATTTTCAATGGGCTGTCATGGTATGACAGGGCACACTTGCTTGAGTATGCGCAAAAAATGAACACGAAATACCGGGAATCTGGAGTTAAGGAAATCAGATCCAGGACCAATTTGGTGAAAATAGCCGAATTCTGTGATATCGAAGCCTATATGGATTCGGAGTTTGAGGGTGAACCCTCGCTGGATATCAACTATATTGACGACGATGTACAAGGAACGATTAATTTGACGGATGGATCAATAACGGGTGGTTTCTCAAAATACGTGCTTCCCGTAATAGAGGCCTGGTACGCAGAACATAAGGCCGGGCTGATAGAAATGTGGAACTCGAGAACCATCGAACTGATCGAGGCATGGGACTGATATGGCTTGTATAATACAGAAACGGCTTCTGGGATATGAAATCTGCCTTATGGAAAAAGAAGGGACGCTATTGTATAATATGCTGACTCACACTCATGAAATAGGCGATGTGATCGAAAGGGATATAACCAGGCATGCTGTCTATGATTATATAGAGGACAATATAGATTATGAAACCATTATCTGAGAAAACTTCACACTTTACGGATTCCGTGATCAGGAGGATGACACGCGTATCCAATGAATATAACGCGATCAATCTCTCACAGGGATTCCCGGACTTCGATCCGCCGACCGAGATCACGGATAAGCTCCGTGAGATAGCAGCAAGCGGACCTCACCAGTACGCGCTCACCTGGGGGGCGAAGAACTTCCGTGATGCTTTGGCTTCGAAGCACGAGCATTTCTCAGGGATGAAGATCGATCCCGAGAGTGAGATAGTGGTCACCTGCGGGAGTACCGAAGCTATGATGGCTTCGATGATGAGTGTCTGTGATCCCGACGACCGCGTGGTTGTATTCTCGCCTTTCTATGAGAATTACGGCGCAGATGCGATCCTAAGCGGGGCCGAGCCGATATATGTGCCACTCGTTCCGCCGGAGTTCACATTTGATCCGGATTTATTGGAAAAAGCGATATCTCAGCCCGGTGTTAAGGCGCTCATACTCTGTAACCCGTCCAACCCCTGCGGCAAGGTGTTCACCCGCAAGGAGATGGAACTGATCGCTGAACTCGCTATACGATATGACATCTATGTCATAACCGACGAAGTTTATGAGCACATCATCTACGATCCGTATGAGCACATCTATATGGCGACGCTGCCGGGGATGCGCGAGCGTACGATCACATGCAACTCCCTGTCCAAGACCTACTCGATCACCGGCTGGCGCCTGGGCTATGTGATCGCCTCGCCTGCCATTACCGATCGCGTGAAAAAGGTACATGACTTCCTGACAGTCGGTGCCGCAGCCCCTCTTATGGAAGCGGCCACTGTGGGACTGCAGTTCGGCGATGATTATTATGCCGGCCTCAAAGCTCACTATACTCATATGAAGGATCTCTTCACGGATGGACTTGCCTCAGCCGGGCTTACGTTCACTAAGCCGCAGGGAGCATATTATGTGCTGGTGGATATCAGTGAATATGGGTATGAGGATGATGAGCAGTTCTGCATAGATCTGGCCAGAGAGGTCGGAGTGGGAGCAGTGCCCGGTTCGAGCTTCTTCAGAGAAAATGTGAACCATCTGATCCGCCTTCATTTCGCCAAGCAGGACGAAACCCTGCTCGCCGCCATCGACCGCCTGCACGACATTCGCAAACTCAAGCGCTGATGGAGGCCTGACAAAATATAAAACGCTCCCGTAGTTTTCTGCTGGAGCGTTTTTTTAATCTCATACTCTACCTCTCAATCTCGAGCCTGAAATCATCCTTTGTATATAACCATACATACAACCATCGACTATCTACACGCTACCTGCATAGTACACCTGCAGGATATCCACCGACTTATGCACAAATTCACACATTTCGTGCACGCCTCCGGCCCCGTTTTATTCTTTCACTGCATTTCGTGCACACTTTGAACCTTTTCGTGCATTTCCTCCGTCTTATTAAGTAAGAGGAAACATTTACCGAAAAAAGTATAACCTGCTATTTTCCTTGGAGGAATTACTTATGAAAAAGAATAATCTGGCTAATCAGAAAGTTATCAGATCCATAACTCTTGGACTCGCTGCTTTTATGGCACTCCAGTCACCGATGGCTGTTTTTGCTGAAGAAGGTGGAGAACCTGCAGGCGATCCCGCACCTGTACCGGCTACTAATACAGAAGAAACTGCTGCCCCTGCTGATGTAGAACAGGGAGTTGCTGATACTGCTCAGGAAGCAGCTGAAACACTTGCTGAAGCGATCGGCGATCCTCAGGTATTGGATGTCAATACCGATAACGCAGATGCATCAACCGATACTACTGCTCCCACGACCACTACTGACATCACCGATACAGATGAAACTACCTCCGGTGCTGAAACCACTCCCACTCCTGAAACGGTAGCAGATTCTGTAGTAGATGTATTAGAGGCCGGTGACGCTACCGTTGCCATGGTCACCGAGGCTAATAAACCTGCTAATGAGGCAAAAGTTGAAGAGGCTGCAGAGGCTCTTGAGAACGTAGTTGAGAATGACGAGAAAGACGGAGTTATCCAGGCAGCTGCAACGGATGTTGAGCATGTTCAGCAGTATCTGATCGATGCCGAGAATGCTGTAGTTGATTCAAATGCAGCAGCAATGGATGCAGTTGATAGCTTCCAGGCTGCTATGAGCTTTGCTGAATTAGTTGATCAGACATCCCAGACAATGGATCAGGCTCTGCAGGATGCGGATAAGTATATTGACACCATCAATAATGCCGGTTCTGTCGAAGAAGCTCAGCAGGCTAAAGCAGATATTGATAAGCTGGTTAACGATCTGGCAGAAGATATGAAACTTAAGAGAGAGGCATATGACGGATATGTTGCTCAGTATAAGACTGCCAAGGACAAATTGCAGGCAGCTGAAGAGAGATTTAATAAAGCTATCGGCCATGCCACATCAGAAGTTGCCGATGCGGGGAATCAGCTTAAGGCAGCTCAGGATACAGTAGAAGCACTGGATGAGCAGATAGAGATAGCCATAAACAGCATTAACACTCAGAACACCGGAGCTCTTGTCATCCTTCAGAAGCTTGATCAGGTAGATAAAGACAAGTCGGCAAACTGGGATCATCAGCGGGATCTGTTCAATGCAATCCTGGTGAATTATCCCGGTATGGTAGATGACGGTGCGGAGAACATTACTGTATTAAACTACAACAATAAGGATGCCTCGCGTCCGACTGTCAATGGTGATAATGGTAAATTCCACTACTTTAAAGTTACTTATGATGTTACTGTACAGGATGAAAATGGTGCTTCACATGTAGAATCGCGTGTTAAATATTTCAACTACGACAGGGCAAATAAGAGCAAAGTCCTTGAGGATGGAACGAGCAATAATATCATCATCTATGAGAAAACCGAGCAGGAGATCGGTGCCACCAATTATCTGATGGACTATCTTAAAAGGAATAACCAGAGTTATACGAAACTTGCAGACGGTCTCAGGGTTTTCACCTACAAGGATGCCAATGGCGATGACACATATGTTCTGAAGAAGGAACTTGAGAATAGCAAGCTGTATGAGAAAGCGGTAATAGACGGTAAAACCGTATATTATGCTAAAAATGCGGACGGAACTGTTGATGCTACAGGTATCTCTGAAGAACAGTTAAGTGAAGTAATACAGAACCAGAACAACAAGTTTAATAACGGCGAAAATGATAAGAAGTATAAACTCGATGTAGATAATGATGACCAGTTCAAGGCTTTCCTCGAAGCACATCGTAATGGCTCCTCAAATGCCCTCCTTACGCAGTACACTGAGTACCAGAATCAGGTCAGGGAAGCTAAGAGTTCATTAGAAACCGCCCAGAGTGACGTAACAACTCTTACGAATGCTATATCGGCTATCGCTGATGTTACAGGTGAAGGCGAGGAGATGTCGGTTGTATCCGATGCCGGCAGACTTACTTTAAAGGATGCTCTGACCACTCTTGAGGTTCCCGAGAAGCAGTGGAAGCAGTATCTGAGCCTTGACTCCGCGACAGCAGACGGACTTTCACTTGATAAGTTACTGAGTATGCCGGTACGTGATGCGCTCAGTACTCTTGACGATCTTCTTGGAAGTGCAGAAAAGAAGCTTGAGGCAGCTGAGAGTAAAATAACAACACTTCAGCAGAAGAAAGAGAAGGCCGGAGAAAATCTGACTAAGACCATCAATCGTCTTACTCCCAGACCTGCTGCAGACGATGATGATAATGCCGATGCTTCCGGTGTAGTGCCCGGTGACGGCGGAAGCACAGGCGGCGTAGACGGTGGATCGACTGCCGGTACACCTGCTAACCCTGCTGCACCCGCAGGCGGCCGTGCAGCCGCAGAGGCAGCCACTGCTGATGCAGAAGGCGGAGCACCTGCAGGCAACGGAGGAATCCTCGGTGCAGGTAACGGCGGCGCTGCAGCTGCAGGCAATGGCGGCATACTTGCCGGTGTGAATGCAGGCGATGATGGAGTTATCATCGGTGATGGCGAGACAGCACTTGCTGAGTCCATCGAGGAAGCAACTACCGCTGCTGATGAGACTCTTGAGAAGGATGAGAACATCAAGATAGCAGATGAAGATACCGCTCTTGCAAATGCGTTTGATGAGGAAACGGCTACCAAGGGATGGCCGTGGTGGATCCTGGCTCTGATAACAGGTACCGTAACCTTCGAAGAGTACAAGAGAAGACAGCGCCAGAACCGGAAGGCTGAGCAGGTTTCTTCATCCGAAGCAGATAAGTAATCGAACAACAGCATAAATACCGCGTACTTAACAGGGGATTGGTGAATAACCAATCCCCTGATGTGGTTTATTTTGCATTTCGTGCACACTTCTGATCTTTTTTTTCTTTTTTTTGATATCTTATTAAACGTATAAGTAAAGTGCATATATTGAGTATGTCCTGTGGACGACTACAGTATGATGTATTTTACTGTAAACTATTACTTTTTTTTGTTTACTATTCTTCTAGGAACGCCCGCACCATCGAGCCGAGCAATAGTACCCACATTACTCAACTTAATAGGAGGACTATCTGGTGAGAAGACAAAACTTGATGAACGAAAAGGTAATCAAGGCGATTACCCTGGGACTATCTGCGTTTATGGCGCTGCAGTCACCCATGACTGTACTGGCAGATTCTGAACCTGCAGGGAATGACACGACATCCGCATCTGCTACTTCAACTACAACTACAACTTCAACGACTTCAGGAGAAAACGCTGCATCTGAACCTGTTGATATAGTTGGCGGTGTTGCTGATGCGGCTCAGAAAGCCGCAGAAGAAGCCGCAACAGCAATCGTTGGTCCGCAGGTATTGGCTGC
>JAEEGL017016693.1_pt1 | contig 17865 bp, 20 predicted proteins | sample 9134231 | NCBI WGS metagenome assembly JAEEGL01 (sample SAMN16246548, study PRJNA631951) | gut metagenome | biome: gut microbiome; feature: rumen; material: fiber-attached | host: Bos | place: Iran: Karaj | collected 2018-10 | reverse complement strand
TCGTGATCATCTTGTTGCCGTTGAACGACAACACGCCGTAGCGGCCAAAAGTCCCCAGCACCTGCCCGTTGAACTTCGAACCGAAGCCCTCCGCCGCATCTTCCACCACGGGGATTTCCAGACGGTTGGCAATCTCCATGATACGGTTTGCCTTGTACGGCATGCCATACAGCGCCACAGGCACAATGGCTTTAGGTTTCTTGCCGGTCTTGGCCATCCGGTCCAGGATCGCCTCTTCGAGCAAATCTGGATCAATATTCCAGGTATCCGGCTCCGAGTCAACCAGCACCGGCGTCGCGCCCAGGTAGGTCACAGGGTGCGTCGAAGCGCAGAACGTGAAGCTCTGCACGATCACCTCATCGCCCGGCCCCACGCCGCACGCCAGCAACCCCAGGTGCACCGCCGCCGTCCCCGACGACAGCGCCACCACGCGCTTGGTTAATGTCTTGTCATTCTGAGGCGCAGCCGAAGAATCTGCTCCATTGACGAAGTCCTCCAAGTCCTTCTCAAACCCATTCACATTCGGTCCCAGGGGCACCACCCAATTCGTGTCAAACGCCTCTTGGATAAACTTCTGCTCAATTCCCGCCTCGCTCATGTGCGCAAGACATAGATAAATTCTTTTTGTCACAATTACAAACAATTACGTTATTTGTTTAACTACTACCAGAGACTTAATCCCCCACTAAAGGGCCAACTATTACGTAGCGCTGAAAGTATTCCCTCGAAGACCGGTCTCTGAAGACCCCGAGCACGAAATCCACAAACAACCTTTACAAGACTCACATGAAAGAAGTTCAAATCGCTGGTTATCAACCAGTTCGAACATAATAAGCATCGGGGATCACCACTCGGTTTTCCCTGTTAACAAAAACTGGGGTACTCAAATAATACTGAATAAGATAATTCGAAACGTCCTCTTTCCATCCTGTTGTACCCCCTTTCATCGGCATCTCTTCTCCAGCAGGAATTACATCCGCTTGAACGTGCCAATAATTCAATTGGGTAGGATGATGAATAGCACACATCTCACCACATAAAGAATACTTTGTTTTCGATGTGTACGAATCAACATCTATCCCTCTCTTTACATAAGACTCATGCTCCTCCTTCGTCAGAGTTTTTTTATAAGGAACAGGAATGGAACAAAGAGAGGCTGCTTGAACAAAAACAGACGTACACTCCTCGGAATAACTATAATCCTGAGATAGCCGAAATCGCCACATCTTAATCCTTTCCCCCTGCCACTCTTTTGCTCCCTTTCCCCGGGGGTTGTATGCTTGATGTCTGTCCGGGACATATTTCCCCCCAAGCAGATTCATTGAAAAACCCGGCAATAGTCTACTAGGCTCCAAGGCTGCCAAACGGAATCGATAGTGATTATCAAATGGAGTGATAAAAAGATTAATATCCCCTTCAATCCTTCGCGCAAAAAGCAAACCATTTATCAAAAGATGTAGGTGTTCAATATCCATTCTTAAAACATAATTCTTTCGTGGAATTATCTCTCTTGGATATAACCTACGACCCAACAGTTTCCTGTAAAGACTTTTTAAGCTCATTCAGACTTTTCTTATCTACAATAAGGAGTTGATGGTCGACAAAGAGAGAAAAGAGGACGTCACCATCATCTGACGAAAAGCTCTTTCCAACCGAGACATCAACTCCATTACAAAATGATAATGAGACTTCAACAAGTCCAAGGAGAGGAGAGCATTCAACAAACACTTGATTAAACGGAAGGTCGGCAACACTTTGTGCAACAATATCAAAAGCCCGCATCGCCCTCAAATCATCAACTACTCCTCCATTCTTTTTGAAGGAAGCTAATAAATCACAATACCTGAAAAAACGAGGGGATAATGAATTCACCTGAGACAAATGAATTGTTTCGGCCTTATTAATCACCGGGATATACTGCTGCGCACACACGAATGGATTACACAGATAAAAATACTCATCGTGTGTGCGAGGGACATTTATATACGCGGGACTCGTACTCATGCATCAAAAAGAAAAACAAATAGCTCGTTTGCGAAGGATTCCGACTTAGCAAAAAAATCGGAGACCTCCTGAAAAGAGAAACGATAGTTATTATCGGCAACGGTATTAATATCAAGATTAACCATTACCCCCGCAGATAAAAAAGCTCCATCAGGAGTAAAGCGATTTGCGTCTCCAACAACAGAGCGGTAATTCATCACATAACCCTTTCCGCCAAGAAGCCTCACAACCCTATAATTCCGAACAATAGAAACCTCCTGCGCCGGAGTTCTGTCGAACTCTGGCTTCGTTAGCAAGCGGCTCCAAACATGATTAGGAGCAAAATCACTCCCGACATCATGCGCATAAACAGGAGCATATGCGACCCTAAGAACTTCACACCGCTCTCTTTCTAATATCTTACCTATAATACCTCTACAAATACCGGAAAACTCCTCCGTTTGGATTGACTGGCGCGGGCCTATCCAGTCTTTTACAACATCGACCCTATTGGGTGTAAAAACCACTCTCATTTGGCCAAAAACCAGTTGCCATATCGAGCCAATCTGTAGATTTGAAATGGGTGTGGCCGGCATTGGGACGGGAAACTGTTGTACCTGAGGGACAGGGACCGGTTGGGCCCCAATTATCAGATCGCCGTAACGATCTACAGCCGCGGGCGAATATGAAATAAAAGACGATATGAAAATCGTCGCTCGCTGCTGAATAATATTCATTTCTAGCACCATAACATACTATATTGTGAACTATAGACACCAATAATTATGCCACTAAACTCCTCACCCCATCACTCCCTCCACCTCATGCTCCACGAAGGGGCCTTCCTTGCATTCGAAGACGACACTCCCGGACTTATGCGACTCGAGAGTGTGCCACACGCCCTTGGGGACATTCGCGCCATACCGCCCTTCCTCCGGGCAAAGCACCACACTCTCCAGAACGCACCCATCATCGTTATACGTCGACAGCCTCACCTTCCCCCTCAAAACCACAAAAGACTCATCCTTCGTCGGATGCCGATGAATCGGAATAACCGTTCCCGGCTCCACGGCATTCAGGAAACGATGGCACTTCTCATCCAGGCTCTGGTGGAAGTTATAATTCATCCGAAGCCGCGGCGAGGCCTTCGCCTGGGCGGTCACTTCGTCAAGAAATGACTCATCAATAATCATAACCCATCATCATATCAACGACGTCCCGAAGCCCAAACGCGATCTTCTTCCCCAGCACTGATACTAAAACGACTAAAGGTCACGTCTAAAAGACGGGCTAAACTTGACCGGTTGAGGTAAAGATGAATCCTTTCTAAGAATCGCTTTCTCATAGTTTCATAATTCGTAATAGGGCCCAACAAGGTATTAAAATATGCCCTCCATCACAATTGACCTTTATATCTTATATCTTTTAGCAAGTCTTACTAGGAAATGACTATATCCGAGTTGAAAAAAAACTCCAAATAAAACCGTGGACTTATCGACCATTATAGCTTTCTTGGGAATTGGTTTTTATGAAACGTCTTTGTGGAGTCCCCGCAACAACTCTTATTTCTTTATTATTAATTCCAAAAGAATTCTCAAAATTGCCATCAACGGTTAAACTAACAATCCTTGAGGATTCATTATGAGAGATGTTATAGCATCCCCACAAGTTATTACCAAAAACTCTCGCCTCGTTGATTAAAAAAGGCTCCCGTGTTGTGGTCTTCTGAACAACAAGTGTTATTCTGTCATCTTCATCCAATACTGTATTCCCTGTTATCTCTAATAAATCGACGTCTCTATTCTCAAGAGGGTAATAGTAACTTGAATCTGAACTAATGCTTAGGAGGGCGCTTTCTCCATTACCAGAACTATCCTTGAAACACCCGAGGATAGTATTATTCTTTATTACAACGTGCTTTGCGTTTTGTATCAAAAAAGGATAATCGTCCACAAAAAAAGACCGGACAAACCTATTACCAACTATTTCAACAATCCCCCCATTGTCATATGTTGCAACCGACCGCACAAAATTATGGTAATATGAGAGTGTGTTATTCAAATCAACATAATCACAAGTACAAACATTATCCCTAATAGACACGCGTCGACATGTAGGTAAAACTAATGCGGGATCTGGCGTCGGCCCTAAATTGTCGCTCCCTTGTGCAGCGCAAAGGCACATCCCCATAAATGCATTATTAGATACTTCTATTTGCTCCGCCCAGGTCACCAGCAATGTGCCATTTGCACAAAGGCACTCATTATTAACACATCTGACTCTTTTCGCGTAACAACATGGATCCCCAGCTTCCGTCTTTTCAATATTTCCATATTCACAGGTATCAAATACAGAACTATACGAACAATCTTTTATATCATTATCTCTAAGAACAACATCATATCCGTGAGCATTAAACAGAGATCCTGAATAATAACAATTGCGGACCTTGTTATTGCTAATACTTAATTTATTGCAGACAAAACAAACCGGTGTCGCCCCTTCGGAGGAATCATGTATATAATTCCCGTCAAATACAACGTTTATCTCCTTTTTTGATAACTTAACTGGCAAGTCACATATCCACTCAAAACGTTTGTTATTATAAAACTCGCACTCCTGAATTGACAAATCCCGGACATCATAACAAGCAATTATTCCGGCGTTAAAATCGTATCCAATCTTGGAAGCCCCATACCCCCCCGTGATATTACCAATCACAACATTATTAAAGGAGACCTGCTCACAGGCATTAAACCAGAATAAACGCTCCCCCAAAATATTGTAATTGAATGAGACCTCACCGTCACCAACCACACTAAAATTCCTAAAATGGAAAGAACCCTGCCCGCCCCCATCCAAACACCGAAAAACTCCTTTATATGATTTCTCCGTTTTCATTATAGGAGAAATCTGGGCGCCATCACCCTCGATCACTAAACTGTGATCAATATCCACATAGGAAGTGCGGAATTTTTTTCCAGCCAAATTAAGAGTCCGCACTTTGGGGTTTTGAATTAGCCCCCGTAGGAGAAGTGCTATATCATCATTCTCATCTATATTATACCATGCCAGGGTGACCTCCTTATTCGAGATATTATGTATTACAAAATCTGGCCCAAAAAGGACGGAATCCACGTTTGATACAATACTGGCACCGCTTGCATCAAGTCTCCCATTGCTGAGCCTACCACCAGAGAAAACTAAATGACATCCTGACGGCAAAGAAAAATGCTCCCCCTCTAAATCAAACTCATTTTTAATCACATATGTTGTGTTCGGGTTAATAACCTGTTCGCGGAAGGGGACCCCTTCTTCAAGTAGAAAAGACCGAAATAGCAACCGCTCATCCACCATGGCATAAGCAGAGAGATTGGCCAAAATTAACAACAATACTAAACACCTCTTCATAAGACTGTACCTTGGTTTATTGTATCCAGCTAATTCGTTCCATCAAAAGGATGCATCGTAGCCTCGTCTTTCGCGGAAATGCCGTCACGTCTTAACACCTTCCAGATACTCATAAAGAAAATCTTCACATCCAAACCAAAAGACAAGTGATCCACATAATACACATCGTACTTGAATCTGTCAGTAAAGTGAAGCGTATTACGGCCATGAACCTGAGCCCACCCTGTTATACCCGGTCGCACCTCATGACGTCTCATCTGTTCCGGGGTATACAATGGCAAATACTTTGGCAACAGAGGACGGGGACCGATTAAACTCATATCCCCTTTTATAATATTAATCAACTGTGGTAATTCATCAATCGATAAGGAACGGATAATCTTTCCTATTTTGGTCAACCTTTCTGCATCAGGAAGCAACTTCCCGTTCGAATCCCTTTCATCGGTCATTGTCTTAAATTTGATAACTTTAAATAGCGCAGCGTGTTTTCCTGGTCGTTCCTGAAAAAAAAACACACCGGCACCCTTATTAAAGAACATAAGGACGATCGCGACCAGGAAAAGAAATGGGCTAAGGGCAATCAGCGCCAACAAGCTGACGAAAAAATCGATGACACGTTTGAAGAAGTGCTTGTACATAATTATAAAAAAACCGATGGGGCCACCTCCCAGTTAATACAAATATCGGCTTGCGCCATATTGACGAAATTATCACCATCTATAAGGTTCAACAACTTATCAAATGCCTTCTTTTTCCCCAGATTGGACTTCATATACCGCAAATACCGATTCTTCAAAGTTCCAGGTTCCTTAAAATACTCCTCATACTCCGCTTTTGTCTTTAGCTTTCTCTCTTCGGGAACCAGATCACTAATGTGGAAATACGTCATCGTATATTCTGTTCTTGCCATCTCCTTCTGAACATAACTTAATGGGAAGAATCGGAAATAACCACCACCGGAATATGCAAACTCTTTTCCTAGAATCGAAGTTGTACAAATAGGGAACTCCTTAATGCATGTGCGATTATAAAAAACCCTTGTTGGTTTTTTTTCGCGGAACTGAGGGAATCCACCATAATCACGCGCCGCAGGGAAAAAAGATGCATCCCGCTGGATACCACAATCCGACAGAATCTGCATGACAGATTTATTATCATTCCCTATTGAGAACGCCGGAGCGCGATAACTTAAAACCTTTGTTCCAATGCATTGCTCGAGAGCATCAATTGCAATTCGGGTATCTTCTCGCACTTCTTTCTCGCTCATTTTGTTCAGCCAAATATGTTTGAACGAATGACAACCAATTTCATGCCCGCGTCTCGCAATCTGTTTTACGACAACCGGGAACTCCGATGCCATCCCTCCGACACAAAAGAACGTGCCTTTACACCCTCGCTCATCCAGTTTATCCAATATTTGGTTAAGGTAGTAATCAAAGACTTTGTATTTCTCCGTATGATTTCCGAAATATTCTTTTTCCAAAAACCACTCCTCTATGTCGAATGTCAAGATATTCATATATGCTAAATTAGATCATAATTGGACAAGTTAACATCCCAACTATTAAAATTGAAAAAAAGTTCCTTATCAATCGCCTGATTATCTAAGACTCGACCGGTAAAGAAAAAGTTTTTAGGCTCAAATTTCCGAGGGACCTTTATTAAACCATGCGATGAAAAGGGCAGATTCCCAACATAAAGGATTAAGTCCATATTATGCTTCTCTCTCTTAAGGATCTCCCGAACGGTTCGTTGAAAACTCTTAGCAGACTTCTCAGTCACATCTACAATAAACGCCGTTCTGACACCTTCGTGTTTAGAAACAATATAGTATGCCCGGCCTTTATTTAACTCTACTACCTTATAATCTGAATGTCTATAGCGGTATTCATCGAATGATTCATGTGCCTTCTGAATCTGGAACGCAACCACCTTTTTGGATGCGAATATGCTACACATTGATGTATAAAGCAAACAGAAACACCGCGAAACAAGATTAAACACCCTTAACTTCCTCTTAACTCCGCCTATCCTATAGGGTAGTACATATGTATACATCTTCCCTATATCCGACATTAGTTTTGTTCCAATGTAAAGTGGATAAGACTCATCATTAGGGAAACCAATATATGCTTGAAAACCTCTTGCCTTTAAAAAACGAAATGATTCACTAATCATGTCGTAGAAGTTTTCTAACCCACGACATTTTTTCCCTATCATTGTCCCACCGGCATTTACAAACAACATTTTCTTTCCATCAACATAATACTCTATAGGGACAAGTGAATTTGAGCCCACAATCATATCGTCCTTATATGCGAGTGTGTGGTAAGAATAGCCTATAAAATTGCTTGTATAATACTTTTTAAACCCATCCACCGAAGAAGGACGGTTAAAAACGTCCTCAAACAGTTCCTTCAGTTGGACCAACTCTTCATAACTGAGTTCTAGAGTGCTCTTTGTAAAAAACTCCATTACTTACAACCCCTTTTCAATAACGCCCAGGTTGATAATCCCTCTTAGGTTCAAATCTGCAATCCCAGAAGCCAAGCCAGCCCCCATTCCGATCATAAAAATGCGATTAGTCGGTTCCTTCAATTCCGATGCAATAGTCAACGGAATGGATACCGAACTGGTATTGCCATACTTATCCATACACACAGGCATCTGGGTCTTATGGTCAAACCCAATGGCCTTGGCGAGTTTCTTCAGCATGAAGTGATTTGCCTGATGAAGAAGCAACTTGTCATACTCTTCTGCGCTGGTCTCCAGCTCATCCATGAAGGCATTAGCAATCTCAGGGACCACATCCACCACATAGTCAAACACCGCGCGGCCATTCATCTCCATATCAATGAAGCGGCGCTTGCCTCCGTCCTCCCATGTTTTGTACTGGAGATATTCTCCCTTGACGGGATACCGCATGCCCAGGCGCACCATGATGGCCTCGCGATTGCTCCCGTCACTCATAAAGGTGAAGTGCCAATCCGGGGCATTCGCATCCGGGGAAATCACCGTCGCCGTGCCGGCATCACCGAACAGCAAAGCCGTGCTCTTGTCCCAAGGAGACACATACTTGGAATTAATATCGCCGTCCAACAACAACACCTTCTTCTGCATGTTCTGAGCAATGAGTGCGGCATTCCACAAGCCGAACACATAGCCCGGGCAGGCATGATTAATGTCCAGTGTAGCAACATCCTTTCCTAGTCCCAACAAATGTTGAGCATAGGTGGAGTTGTTTGGCATCAGACAGTCTGGGGTCAGCGTCACGAAGATCACCGCACCAATATCCTCTTTCTTCACGCCACCTTCTGCGAAAATCTTCTCTGCTGCCGCTATACAGAAATCCATCGAGGTGGTTTCTTCTTTAACAGCCACATGCCTTTCCATCACGCCCAAAGCCTTGAGCGTAGAAGACATATCTTCCTCAAAGTGGCTTTTGGCAAATTCCAGGTTGTCCACCTTATTCTCCGGGACACAGGCGGCAATCGCCTCCATCCGAACGCCCTTTACCGTACTGATGTTCATAGCGACCTACTTGTGTTCGTTGATATAGTTGTCGATGTCCTCGGTCTTGATGATGCCGTCCTTCTTGATCAGGGTGATGTCAAACCCGATCTGCTCCGCATACGCCAGGGCCTTTTTGGAGGCATTCACGGATGCCAGTTTCTTGGCTTTCTCCTTGGCAACATTCACCTCCGCCAGACAGGCCTCGGCATCCTCCTTCAGCTCGAAGATCATACCAGCGCTCTTTCCGACCTCCACCTCATCCAACTCTTCAACATAAAGCACTACATAACCAGCGAAATCCACGTGATAGTCTTCTGTCGCCTTCGAGGTCTCCGTGCTGTAGAGCATTTCTCCCTCCTCAATATACTCCAACTGATTCTTTTGAATATCGCTGATTGTGACCGAGGTATCGTTTACATTAATGGTCGGGATAACCAGGTCTTTATACTTTCCTTTGTATTCCATGATATGATATCTGATTAATTATTAACACAATACTGATAAACCCGCTCAATTTCAGCGGCAACGCTTTCTTCTACCTCCTTTACCTCCGCCTCAGAGAGTTGCTTGGCAACGCTCTTGATGCAATCGTGTTCGTGCCAATAGTCATCACGTTCTTTGGGGATATAGGCGCGTTTGTCGCTCTTGCTATGGCCGCAAAAACGGTGGGTTAACACTTCAACAAACTGGGGTTCTCTTGTTTCTCTGACCTTCTTAACAGCGGTTTCCAGTACGTTATACAGGTAACCAAAGTCGCTAGCCTCGACTCTGGAATAAGACAAGGCAAACCCCCTCACGCGATCTTCAAACACAACGAAAGGATTCGCCGTCTCAACGGGCGTACTCATGGCGTATCCGTTATTCTCCAAGATGTAGAGAACCGGCAGTTTCATTTCTGCCGCCAGGTTGAACGCCTCCATCACATAACCTTCATTCATGGCGCCATCACCGAAATCCACCACCGAAATGGCATCCGTCTTCTCCTGCTTCAAGGCGAAGGCGATTCCCGTGGCGATGGTCGCCATGCCTCCGGTGATACCATTGGTGAAATAGTTCTTGTAGTATACATGCTGGCTACCGCCCAGTCCTTTGGCCATGCCGTACGGTTTCCCCATGATCTCGCCCAGGAGCGTCTCCGGCTTCATAGTCATCATCATCGAGAGGCCATGGGCCCGGTGGCCACTGCATAGGTAGTCACGGTTGATGTCAATTAAGTAACTTAAAGCCACTGGCACGGCCTCCTGGCCGATGCAGCAGTGGGTGGTGCCACGAAGCAGTCCCTGGGAGAAAAGCGACTCGATCTTATGCTCCATCTCACGGATGAGCATCATCCTATATAATACTTCCTTCTTATCCATCTTCGCTTCTCCTTACCAGTTTAGTACGATATTCTTGACAGCCTCCATTTGCGGTAGAGCCAGGGCTTCGGCTTCTTTAGAAGTCCCTATGATATGCTGGCTGGCACCAACTGTCTTGAACTGGGCCTTCACGCCGCGCTGAACCATCTGGGAGATAATCGTATCGCCAATGCCAAACGGTATGTGGCCTTCCTCCACAGTCAACACTTTTCCACAACCCTTCAGCAAGGATTTCAGCAAGTCGAAGTCCATCGGGCTGAGAGACGAGATATCCAGCAGACGTACAGCGATTTCCTCTTCCATATACAGGTCATACATCGCCTGGAGCAGTGGGCTGATCAAACCGCCATAGCTCACGATGGTCACCTCCGCTTCCTCATCCGGGAAAGTCACCTCTGCGATGGGGAAATCACCGCCATGGTACCGGATGTCAAATGCACTGGCAATCCTCTCAGCTTTGAACATCTTGCGAGTATAATCCAGCTTATTCTCTGCAAAGACCACTGGCACGCCCAACGCCATGGATTTCACCAGCAAGTCGCCCGGCTCGTGAAGAACGGACGGAGATATTACCGCTATGTTGGGAAGCCCCACATAGAGTTTCTCCAGGCTCTGGCTATGTGTCGCGCCGTATCCGCGGTAACCGCCCATGGGGTCGCGAACCACCAAATGCAATTCCTTCTCAAAGCCTTCCACAAACTTGGATGCGTGGTTGAGAATCATGTCCATGATCAGCGTACTGAAATCACCGAACATGATCTCAATGATAGGTTTGTAGCCCGCCAACGCCATCCCTACACCAAGTCCCGTAAAGCCCTGCTCGGACATCGGGGTGTTAATGATTTTACCGGGGAACTTGGCAGACATACCCTTGGTAATGGTGTAGGCACCACCGTAGGGATCTGCAATGTCCTCGCCCAAAAGGAAACACTTCGGATCTGCGAGGAGCTGTTCAAGTCCAGCGATTAATGATTCTTTGTATGAATCCATAGATCTATTTTACAGAATAGCCTCCGTCAAGCAGCAGTTGGGAGCCCGTCATCCAAACAGTTGCATCAGACAACAAATAGACAACCGCATATGCGACTTCCTCCGGTTTGCCATAGCGCCCTAACGGATAGTTCTTTGCATCTTCGTCCAGCACATCCTGAGAAAGTGCGGTTCCTTTTGTCAACGGTGTCTCTATCATACCCGGGTGAATCGTGTTGACACGAATTCCACGAGGAGCAAGTTCGATTGCCAAAGCTTTGCAGTACCCGGCAATCGCTGCTTTGGTAGCGCCATAAAGGCTACCACCGACCAAACCGGCAAATACGCCGGACATGGAGGATGTGAATACAATGGATGCACCCTTGTTTAGCTTCTTTTGGGCTATCAGCTGTTGGACAAGGTTGATATGGGAGAAGGTATTGACTTCGAATATCTTTTCCATATCCTCTTTGCCACTGAACTTGGCCATCAAAGACTTCACGATGCCGGCATTGCTGAACACGCCGTCCAGCTTGGGCAACATGCTGACCATCTCGCAAAGCAGGTCATAATTCGTTAAATCCAGAGCATAAGTGATGGTCGTATCATCTCCTATTTCTGCCTTAACAGAATTCAAACCGTTCTGGTTAAGATCAAGCAGCACCAGAGATGCACCCATGTCATGGCATTGCATTGCCGTTGCACGGCCTATGCCGGAGGCAGCCCCCGTGATAAGAACCGTCTTTTCTGACAAAGAAAACGGGTTCTCCATTACTTTTGTTTCTGGGCTATCGTATTAAACAGGTCCTGTACGGTGATGGCATAACGCAACTCATCGAAAGTCAAGGTCACGCCATATTCCTTCTCGGCCATATTCAAAAGCGAGAGTCCTATCATTGACGACCATTCATCCAAATCACGCATGACGGTCTCCGGAGTAACATCCGAAAGCTCGAGGTCATCAAACTGCTCCACAAAATGCTCAATAAAATCTTTCATTTGCATATTCTTTAATACTAAATTGTTATTATTCTACCCGCTGCCCATTATTAATAATCTGACAGTCTTCACTCAAAACAACGCCCTTACGAATGACCCTTGCAGGATTACCAACAGCTATGCTATGGTCTGGTATGTCCTTGGTCACCACACTACCCGCCCCAACAACAACGTGATTACCAATTTTAACGCCCGGCATTATTATACTCCCGCCACCGACGAAAACATACTCTCCTAAAAATGTGTCTGTTAACAATCCGCGGACATGATCGTGTGCAAGTATTATTACATTCCCTGCAATCATGGAGTTGCTTCCAATATGTATTCCCTTCGGATTCTTGGAATAATCCAGAACCGCCCGTCTTGATATTCTGACATTATCCCCTATCTCCATCCCATAAAACCTGGTCAGTTTCCACCGAATTAATCTACAGTATTTGCCGTATAGCCAAACTCTAATACAACTATATGCGCTCATTTAATGTTATCATCTCTATTAAACATATAACTAACTCATAAGCATACCTATCAAAACATATCGCCCATTACAATTAGCTCCTAACATATATGGGCGGTCAGAGAAATAGGGGCCGTATTAGGCATCCTCCAAATATACCCACGAAGAACTATCTGATTCGCCGTGCAGGATTACCAAATACCGTCGCATCTGCTTCGACATCCTTAAGAACGAAACTACAAGCACCAACATGCGAGTTGTTGCCGACAGTGACCCCATGGTTAATCACAGCACCAGTGTGTATCATACATCCTTCCCCAATCGTTATCCCCCCAACACACATCACATAGGAATCGACACGATTCCACTTTCCCAGTCGGACATCATGCCCGATAATTACATGGGATTGTATGAAATTGTAGTCGTCTACCCACGCATCAGCAGCAATGGTGGTGAACGCACCTACATAGCAGCCTTTTCCTATATGAGCATTCGTTCCAATCCTTGAGGAGGGATGAATCATGGTGATAAAAGACCCACCACGCTCAATAATATGCTCCATGCATGTCCGCCGAGACGGTCCACCAATGGAGCATAGGAAGATATCCTCTATGCCAATCTGATAATCCATGATAGTCCCCAATATGGGAGGATAGTTTTCAAAAAGGTCAAGCGAATGAGTGTTATCGTCAATAAAACCTTTAATCCGATAAACCGTTTCGAAGCCCGGATTCTCCCGCGCCATATCAAACAATGTCCGCCCCATTCCTCCGGCACCAACGATTACAAGTTCTTTCATACCATTAGACTATCAAAAAAAACATTATCAAAATCAGAATATATATCCTTGTTATCCTGGCTATCATCATATCGTTGATTCGTAAAAACAAAGAAATCGTCGGACGTATTAAGGACTTTCCCGCCATGTATATACTGATTGTTTATGACATGAAGCCCACCATAGTTGAACCGTCCAACTTTTTTCCCTAGACTCATAGCCTCGAATAAAACGGATGAGTTCTCCCCAAGAATACTATGATATTTGGATAACGCACAAAAAGACTCAACTTCGTTGTTTACGACTTGTATTCTTTTATTGCCTCGTATCTTGTCCAACATATCTTCAGAGAACTGTTCTTGCGGATGACATCGAATATGAAAAACCTTATCCAGATACTGATTGGCGAGGTCTACGACAATATCAAGGAGTTTCTCGGATATTTGAGGCTCGGAAATGACTAAAAAAACATTATCCTTATACGGAGCAAAGTGCAATGAGTTAACATATTTTTTATATGGGAAGCCAATATTTACTATTTGATTACTCGGCATTCCATAGAATGGGCCAGTATTTGCCTTCCCAAATGTATAGAAGAAATCAGGGTCAATTCGATGGTCATATGTTCCAGAATATAATTCTGTTTCACCCAATGTCACACCATGCTGTAATTCAATTGTCCGAATCTGTCTTCTTTTACAAAGAGCTATAATGTACTGAAATGTAGTTCGAGGCGCTACAAATACACGATTTGGAGCAATCTTGGAAATGAATGGTTTGAAAAGAATATAACGAATACGGAAATCAGCAACTGCATTTAGAAGAAGGGTTGATATTTTAGCACTATCGAATACATATTTTGAAGACAACATCGTACAAAGCATCAAAATACTCTTCTTATGTCTCATCCAACATAGTGTTTTACATATGGGCTTTAATAATAATGCTATATCATCAATAAAATCCAAATAAACAACCTTATCTCCATGGTGGCGCGGCTTTCTATGTAAACCATTTTGGTGACGCTCAAAAATCAAATAATCTTCCCCAATACCAGAATAATCAATTAATGAATCAGAGAACCGTTCCATATAGCTTTGTCCAACAAGGAACAACCTCGGGTGCGGGAAAAAAATCGATCCTATTTTCTTCCGAGAAAACAAAAGTTTCACAAAAGAAAATAAAGACTGGATGAAATAAGAAATCTGAGTTGAAACCTTAATAACGGGGCTTGTCGTGAACGCTTTTTCATTCAATACTTCCCATCGAAAAAAAAGACGGGTAATTCGCCAAATGGGCACGCCATCTATCTCTATATCGTCAAGATCCTTTAGTTCTTGCTCTTTTAACAAGTATTCGTGCAGATCCATTACAACTCTATAATATACTTCGCAAGTATCTTCTTTGCATTCTCATAAGAAGTGACTTCCAGAATATCCTCCGGATCCAATAGGATATTAAACGCCTCCTCAATACTTGTTGTCAGATTCAACTGATGGACACTATCCCAACCATCAATACTTTGGTTATCAAAGCCTTTCCCCAACGCACTTGAGTCTACGGAAAAAACATCACAAAAAACATCATTTAATTTTTCGAGATTACTCATAGCATTCTATTGATTATTGATTAATGACCTTACCTGCTTCATTGCGAAGGATCTCCTTCACAAGTTGCACTTCTATATTTTTATGAAATAAATGCGTCTTATCTTCAATGAAAGACGGGATCTGCCCCAACAGTTCGGGCTCTGTAATAAGAACAAATAGCTTTTCATCATTCCCTTTACAATAACAGTCAATTTTGAATTCCTGTTTGATTAGATTCTCAATCTCATCCAGCCCTATTCGAAGGCCAAAAATCTTTAGGAAACGCCCGAGACGCCCTATGATATAATAACAACCGTCAGCATCTCGCCGGGCTAAGTCACCAGTCATGCGTATGCCGAAGTTCTCATCACCCTTTAACAAGTCATCCAAACAGGTTGCATAGCCTAGTGTAACGTTCTCACCACGATAGACCAACTCTCCAACTGCCTCCCCTTCAAAGGACTCAATTCCATCCTCATCCACAAGGGATAATTGTCCGCCCGGCTCAGCGACACCAATACTACAGGTCTTAACCATGGCGAGCTCTGCTGGCAGATATGCCATCCGGGCCGTACATTCTGACTGACCGTATGTAGCGATAAACCTTTTTCCGTTGTTATGAGCATACTGTGCCAAGGCATGAAACAACTCAGGCGTTAGTTTCCCTCCCCCTTGGGTGATAGTATGGAGGTTTGGGAGGTCCATCCGCGTAAAGCGCATCTTCATTAGCAACTCATAGCTGTACGGAACACCGGTAAAACTGGTCGCATCCTTCAACATCGCCCAAAAAACCTTATCTAGCAATGATCGAGCGGACAATAAGATTGTCGCGCCCGCCAGCAAATGAGATGAAATGACAGACAGACCCATTGTATAGTGCATTGGAAGCACCGCCATCGCGCGCTCATTTGCAGTTAGGCCAAATAAGCGGCATACATTGTCCGCATTAGACTCAATATTACGATAATTATGGCGCACCAGTTTCGGGCTTCCCGTTGAGCCCGAAGTGGGGAGTAATAATGCAAGATCATCGAACATTGGAACATGGTCAAAACGCGTTTTCCATAGCACATATCCCCAAGCACGAAAAATGGGCACAAATGGGAAAACCATCTCTTCTGGTGCCCAGAAAAATGCGGGATGATACAAGTCGCTTAATTGCCCAAGCAAGCTCGATTCTGTTTTTGCGCTCAAAATGAGAGGAACACTTCGGCTCGACAAGCACGCCGTATATCCAAGCAGCGAACCAATCCGGTTCTCAGCAAGAATGAAGACAAGCGAACGCGAAGGCAACTGTTGGGAAAAAACCTCAGAGAAATCGCAAATCTCTCCATAACTGAGCTGTCTGCCATTATCGTCTATGACAGCTGTGGTAGAACGACTCTTTTTATCCAGATCCAAGAACATAATAGACTAGATTGAAGCACAGCCATCAACCCCGAGTATTTGGCCGCTAATATAGGAAGCACGGTCAGAAGCTAAAAAAGAAACGGCGTAGGCCACATCCTGGGGGGTCCCAAGACGGCCTAGTGCAATGCGACTAATTCGTTGGTCAATTTTGTCTGCAGATGCCTCATAGAGTTCCTCAAAGCGTTCGGTCTTAATAATACCAGGTGCGACAGCATTCACCCGAATATTCATTGGAGCAAGTTCTTTGGCTGCGGATTTTGTAATAGAGATTATAGCACCTTTTGAAGCAGAATACGCAACTTGACCAGGAGAACCAACTAAACCTGTAATAGATGCCATATTTATAAAACAGCCACCTCCGGTACGTGCCATTAGTCGCGATGCAATCTGAATCATATCTATCACAGCAAATACGTTTACCGCATACATCCTCTCCAAAAGTGACTTTGTAACCATCCCTAATTTCTGATTCTGGATTATAGCGGCATTATTAACCACACAATCAATCCTGCCTTCGGTTTTATAAATTGACATTAGACCTGATTTCAAGGCATTAGTATCTGTAACATCAAAACGGATAATCTTCGCGCCCGGAAGCTCAAAATCTTGTATGTCGTTAGCATAAACGATTGCGCCGTCAACCATAAGTTGTTCTGCTATAACCCGGCCAATACCTCGACCCGCACCCGTAATTAGTGCAACCTTATTGTTTAACATACCACTATTCATTGGTTAACAACTCATACATATTGCAAAACTCTTTTTTCATTCTATCAAATGTGAACTCATTCTCATATCGCTTTCGAGAATTGGCTCCAAGCTTTGCCCAGTCATAATCGGGCAACATATTTAACAACGATACAAGTTCATCTTTATCCGGGTTAATCAAGAAGCCGTTATAGCCGACTTCCACTAACTCTGGAATACCAGAAACACTAGTAGAGATAATAGGGAGACCCGCACGCATAGCCTCAATAATAGAAATTGGCAAGCCTTCATTCTTGCTCATCAGGATGAAAATATTATTTTGTGCCAAGTAACGAAAAACGTCCGTATTGGGGACGGCCCCGTGAAAGGTAATATGGCGCTCCAATCTGTATTCTCTCACAAGGCTCTCCAGCACAGGACGTTCACCTCCGTCCCCCAAGAAGTCAACATGCACCTTTTCAAGAAGAGCCTTGTCCATTAGGTGAAGTGCATCAATGATTATTCGGTGCCCTTTACGTGTGTTAATTGTGCCCGTACAACATAAGCGATATTTTATCTCGGCATTCTCTCTCTCCTTTTTAATTCTTTCCACTTCTTCTCGTTGTTCCTCCGATAAATCATCAATTCCATTAATTATTACCGTAGTATCCCGTTCGCTTCTATTACTGTAGTTATTAAGAAAGTTAATCT
>JAEEGL016191160.1_pt1 | contig 17865 bp, 9 predicted proteins | sample 9134231 | NCBI WGS metagenome assembly JAEEGL01 (sample SAMN16246548, study PRJNA631951) | gut metagenome | biome: gut microbiome; feature: rumen; material: fiber-attached | host: Bos | place: Iran: Karaj | collected 2018-10 | reverse complement strand
CTGCCCAGGGTTTGATCAGTTTTACCGGAGGCTGGCCGGATATGATATAAATGATCTCGTCATTCCGGATTGTGCCGTCCGTAAACTCCGTTTCCTGAACCAGGGACCTTTTCTGCTCTGAGTAAGCCGTTCTGGACTCCGGATGGATGTGCGCGATGTTCGTCGCTCCCTCTTCGTAACTCTCGTTCTTTACCAAAACGGTCATATTCCCTAGCATTTCTGAGAACATCTTCTGCGATTTCGGGTCATTCACGGAAAGAATGCCTTTTACAAAACAGTTATTGATGATCGTATTGGCCGGGCCCTCGTCTCCCCTATGCATGGTGACAAGCTGGTTCTTATCCTGGAGAATGATCATAAACCACATTTTTCTGGAACGGGTGACGGATACCAGGTACTGGAGTCCTTCGATACCACCTGTAGAGAAATACTCGTCCATGATGTAATGGACAGGGAGCTGCTGCTTTTTCTCTGCTTTTGATAATGAGTCTGAATATTGGGTCTGATAAATGGTAGCCAGGGAGAAGAAAAGTGCGGATATCGACTTAAAGGTAGGGTCGGTGTCGGAAATGACCACGTAATAAATGCATCTCTTCTTCATTGGAAGAACCAGGTCTATCTCGTTATGAGACAGGACCTCTGCTGCCGTGCCGGATGCGAATTTCTGAATCGCAACACCCAGGTTTGCAAAAATACTGCCACGCAACTTCTCGGGGCCGCCGATGTACAGGTTGTAGGCCTGCAGTACAGGGTCTGTCGGACTATAGTGCGACTTCTTGATCAGTGTACTGAATGCATCATCGTCCGGAACGATCCCGGTGAGGAGAACATAGAGGTAGGGAATATTGTTATGGCCCTGCTCCCTATTTTCTTTATCGCATACGAACAGGATCAGGCACTTAAGAAGGTTAAACGCACCCTTGGTAAATACAGATTCGCCACCTTCCATCTCGGATGCTTTCATGATGATGTTCGAGATGGTTTCTGCGAGCTCTGATGCGCCGTCTTCTTCCGTCTTGATCCTGTGGAGCGGGTTAAAGGCGTCGGAGTTTTTAAACTCTGCACTCTTGATATCCAGAAGTTTTACGATATATCCGTGTTTCTTAAACAGTCTGGATGTCTCGTTATACAGATCTCCTTTGGAGTCTGTGCAGATGATGGAGTGGCCAGATTTCAGTGCCTGGTACAAACTGGTTTTTACTACGGAAGATGATTTTCCGGATCCGGCGCCTCCGTAGTAGATCTCGTTATAGTTGGATCTCCTGTGCTCTGCGTTATCCTTTAGGACGTAGGCCTTATCATTTTCATCAATTCCCAGGATCTCTCCTTCTGCTTCTTCCACAGAATCGAAGATCTCGAAGTTTTCTTCCAGCTCTTCCGGTGTCTGAAAGTGAGCATTACCGTATGTCCCGGACTTTGACAGGTAGAAGTTCCGGTTCTTATCCCGGACCATTCTCTTCTGCGAACGAAAAAGTTTATATGCTACTCCGCAGTACAACACTGCCAGGATCAGACTGAAAATCAGAATGACTACGTTCAAGCTGTTGCCAAGGATCCGCGACAGATACATCGGCTCATTGGATTTTTTGGTGACCCAGGTCCAACAGATGGCCATGAGCAGGTCCGAAACAAAAAATCCTATCGCTCCCAGCATTCCCATCAGGCTCTTTAATCTCGGGTCAGCGAAGTCTTCCAAAAACTCCTCTTTCGGGGAGATCTCCGAAATGTCGTTCGGAGTATATCTCTTCGCCTCTTCCTCTCCTGCAAAGTCAACAGCTTCTTTAAATCGTTTTATAAGTCCCATGTTTCTTTTCTCCCTTTCTCTCTTTTGGGCAGATGGCTGCCTCGTAAGGAAGCTATCAACCTGTGGAACCAAATCCACCATCTCGCCTTGTGTCTACAGCATCATCTTCTGTCAGACCGTAAGGCAAAAACACTCCCTGAATCACAGCATCACCTCTTGCTGCTGCCAGGGCTTTCCCTTCGTTGGAATCATTGGTCAGTTTGATAAAAATCTGGCCTTCGTTGCCGGATTCATAGTAGTCACTGTCTATGATCCCTACCGTGTTATTAAGCTGGAGCCTGTATTTAAACCCAAGCCCGCTCCTGGGAAAAAGGAAAAGAGCATAGTCGGGCTTCATTCGGACTCTGATCCCGGTCGGGATCTTAACGGTCTCCCCTGGCTTTAACAGGAATGGAATGGGTGTACGAATATCATACCCGGCGCTTCCCATGGTCGCCCTGGTTGGCAGAACGATGGATTCATAGAACATCTGGATGTCTGCTCTGGTGTATCCATCAAATTCTCTCATCCCCTCTGCAAATTTCTCGAAACTCACTTTTTCAAACTTCGCTATTCGGTGCATTTTATATCCTCCTTTTTGTTATGGAACGCACTCCAGTGAAAACGTGAACAGAAACCATCCTACCAGCATCCCAAGCAGTAGCAGTAATGCGCGTACACCGTTTTTGTCTTTCTGTATGATTGCTATTACCAGGCCTATTAAAAGAAGGACCAGACAAAACACATAGGATTGCCACATATGGTCTCCTTTGGATTTGACACTAACCACTTGATATTGCTTTAGATTTTCGATTATTCATTCTGCGTCTTTCGGAGCTTTTCTGTTACTTTCTCCAAATTGATTACCTTGAACTTTATGTTCTCCGGGAATGGCCTGCTGCCAGATGTTAGTATGTCGTACTGATATCGGAAGAGATATACGATATACTCTCTATCCTGGTCGTAGGCAGCAGTCATGAAGAACCTACTTGTCATTCCAAGGTCCGGCACGAGCATACACAAATATCTGTGTTTTTCGTCAGAGCCATGGTACAGCCCTTTTCTCTCTTCTTTTCTGATGTTTTCAGGAAGACACATCCGTATTACTTTTGCTTCCCAATATTCATCTCTCATAATTCCCATATGGATCTGGCCTTCCCTACTCCTTGGAAGAAAGTAGGTGGCGTTATAAGGGAATATCCCGAGATAGTTTTCTCTGACAGCGCAGTCCCTCTCGTCCTCGGAAAACAGAATGTCTCCGAGATACGCAGCGTCTCCAAATAGTAGAAGTGAATGGAAATCCTGGTCTTTTACAGAATAACCATATCTATTTACATCTGATGATATCGCTATCGCTGCCAGCTTTTCTGTGTTACTTACCTCCTCGAACCAATGTTTTTCTTTTTTGACACTATACACTTGGTACATCTTCTTCCCATAGAACAACACTCCCATAACGTGCGAGGCTGTAATCGGGTTCCTGAGCTGACCTTCTTTTATTTCGTCAGCCATATAATATGTGTCTCTGGCTATCCCTGATTGGAACGGTGGTTTTTCGTATCGAGTTAATTTGACACTAGACACTTGATAAAAGAACGCGGCGGCGCATATCTTATAGTACGGTTTAGCAATCTGCCGGATATCTTTTCTCTGTCTTTCTATCAGGAATTTCTCTAATTGCTTTCTGCCGTATTCTTTATAATTCTCAAACAGCTCGTAGGAATATTCCTTTTTTAATACAGGAAGGATATCGTCTATCTCCTCATTCTTAAAAGGCGCCAAACTATAGGCTCTATACCCCAGATTCTTTTTCTTCTCTAATATTCGATCCCGACACATCATATCGAACACATCTCTATATTTAATCTGCGTTCCTCTGGATATTCCTGAAAACATATACGGGACACATTCGTATGGAATAAATCCAAACTCTAATATCGCCTCTATGATGTCGTGACGGGAACCTTTATGGTAATTTCGTTTTCTTTCTATATCTCGTACTGCCATAGGTTACTCTTTTGTCTCGGAGACTTCCGTTTCTATTCCCGGTGCTTTCTGATTTTTTCTTATACTCTCCGGATCAATCTCCACTACAGATATCTCCGATGAATATCTGGTACTTTCTGATTACCTCCAGGTCGTGCACCTTATAACTATGCTTTCTATTCTATAGAGTAGCCGGAGTACAGAAGAATATGCTCCGGCTGGTATTTCTGTATTTCTCTATCAGGTTCTTCTTTATCTCTGTTTCTTTCTCCGCCTACGCCGAACTCTACTCTTACTTTGGTTTTGATAAAACCAAAGAGAGAGTAAAGTTGAAGGCATAGACAAGGGCGCAGAGGAGATCTGCTCGACTGCTTTTTCTGTTGATTTCTTGTCTGAATCTGAATCAATCTGGGTATCTCTTCGTCTGCGCTAAACCACAGTGAAGAATAATAAAAGTCAAACAAACAAAAATATGCTGATTAGTCGATTTTCAGTCGGGGGTATTTTTGGCGAACCGATTTTGACCCCAAGAATGCCAAATATCCGCAATATGCGACATCTTCTTTTTTCGTTTTCACTTTTCCACTTTTTTGGGGCAAAAAACGAAAAAATATTGCCCGCAAATGCATATCGATTTTGCTCGGTTCTTATTTGACACTACACTCTTGATATGATCTATTTTTTCTTCGTCATATACTTTACGGAGGTGGGTTCATCCAGAGGAGAGCCGTCTAAAATACAGAAAGTAACCGGCAGGGTCAGCCTCATATCGATATAATGTTTCAGGAGGTTTTTGTCTCTCACGACCACAAGGAATATGGAGTAATCATCAGGATTTGCGCTAAATCTGTCGTTTTCTATCTTCAGGGCCAGCATTTGCTCCTCGTTCTCTACCGGAACGACGTTTACGATGGTCTTTGCGTCAAGCACGAAGCGAAATCTTATGCTTCCTTCCCTTTCTACAAGGATGCTCCCTGCATATTCCCAGGGCTCTTTTTCGGGGTTATTGGTCTTTAGATAATTGAGAATTGCCCAGATACTGTCGATCATCCCCTGGTCATAATGAACCTGATTACTCTTCTGGGTAAGTCTGGGATACACGACATCCGATTCAAGGCGAATGGTTCTGTGCGTTTTTAGGGCATCAACGAGCTTTTTGGCCTGCTCGTCATTACAGGGAACGGGGTCCTCTCCTGCGCGGGTAAAGGGAGGCACAAAATACTTGACCTGTTTAAGGCCCATCTGCCCAAACTTGTAGATCAGTGCCTGCAAATTGTCGGTTTTGTTCAGTCTCTTGGAATTTTCGATCATATTGATCTCCTTTCGTGATTTGATAATCAATGTTTATTTGGCATTAATCATTGCTTAAATCGCATTAATCATTGATTACGGATTTGAAACCATTGTCGCTCTAAAAACGTGCTAGTTTTTAAAAAAATAAACAATGCTTATTTGTCGTTAATCAATGCTTAAATCGTATTAATCATTGTTTATTTAGGATTAATCATTGCTTACGGATTTTAGCGCCGCCATGATGTCGAAAAAGTGCTAATCATTGCTTATTTAGGATTAATCATTGCTTATTCGACATTAATCAATGATTAGGCTTTTGCCTTTCTTTTTCTCTTCTGCTTCTCTTCTACGTCCGTCGAATACAGCTCTACTTCCATGTCGCTTGCCATAAAATGGACAACCAGCTTCTCTGTTCCGTAACAGAAATATCCGTACCCTCTCGGGAAGTTCAGGATATCGTATTTGTTGGTTTCCGAAAATGAGACAGCGGTTTCGACTGTATCAAGCTCATTTGGCAGCAGGCGAAGGAACAGCTTGATGGACGAGTTGGTCAAGATGGCTTTCCCGTTTGGAGAGTTCAGACAGTCCTCAATGTCCTGGGTTGCGGTAATGACGCAGGAGCCATAACCACGCAGAATCTTAATCATTTCGAAGACCTGTTCTGCGCAGGCCTGGATCGTCATCAGCTTCCATACCTCGTCTAGAGCGATAGCGCACTTTTCGAGCTCATCTTCTTTCGCAATCGAATAACAGATATCGAAAGCGATAAACATAAATGCAGGAAGTAGTTCCTTTCCAATCAGGTTCTCGTTTACATCAAATGCAAGGACCTTGTTGGACAGGTCAACATTGGTCTGTCCGTTCATGTTTTTGCAGGAGCCTTCTACCCAGGCTTTTAGGATGGACGCTCGTTTGTATAGGATCTGATTGTCCAACACTTCGTCGTACAAGTCCTGTATCGTTGGCATTGTCCGGATGACTCCAGCCTTTTTGTTTTCAAAGATAGAATCGTTGTCATTCGTGATGCCATATTTCTTATAGATATGGATGATTAGTGCGTTCAGCTCACCGGTCTCTTCCGCTGATAACCTATCCTCCCCACAAAGCAGCCTAAACCAGGTAATGACAGAAGTGACTTTGCTCATCAACAAGGACGGCTCATCCTCTCCTTCGTCTGCATCCAGGGCATTTCCTTTAGGCCTTATCTCGAAAATATTGACGCATGCACTTGCTCCGGGACGAAGAGAGATAAACTCTCCGCCGCAAGAATATACCGCCTTTTTGTACTCGTGGCCTTTCAGCGGGAGGACGAACATTGTTCTGATCCCGTGCATTCGCATTCTGCTTGTGAGCATCAGCTCCGTGAAGGTCTTTCCGGCGCCGGATGTTCCCATAATAAAAATATGAGGGTTAGGGAAGATGTTGGAGTCGAAGTTGTTGAACGAGAACAACGTGGGATTCTTTCCTCCCATAGTTCCCATACAAAAGCCGTTGTCCGAGTACATCTCGAAGGCTGTGAAGCAGTACATGGCAGCCAGGGAACGGTTCGTCATGTTTCGGCAATTATCGTTAAAGATTTCCTTGTTGATGTACATGAACGGCTGAACCATTCGGAAATATTCCTGGGTCTTCATGAATGCCGTCTCAAAATAGAACGACTTCATTTTCATTGCACGGATGTACGACGAGCGGGTAAAGTCCAATTCCTCTTTACTGTTTGCTCTGATCGTGATGATAACGGACACATTGTAGAGGTTTTCATCTCCATCCGTCATACAATCTCTGATATACTTTGCATTTGCCGCTTTGTCGTACAGGCCTGCTGCCTTGTCCTGGCTTACATTATTCGACATAGCGACGCCCTGGCTGATGACATTGACTCTATCCAGCAGATACAAGGAATGTTCTCTGTGTTGCTCTTTGTAATAGATATCAATGTCGCAGTCTTCCAGGCCTGTCATCAAAGAGGCGATAAAGCTGCCTGGAACAGACTGCTGAGGAAACGAATTTTGTCGCAAGGACAGAAAGGTCATAAACTTCCCATCGATTGTCATATAGTCCCAGGGATAAAATCTGACACCTCTGGGGGCCACCAGGTCGTCAATGGGTGCAGTAACATTGCTATGGGTTTTGGCCGCTACATAGGTCTGAGCATCCTGCACCCTGTCTCTTCTGTCCTTGACGGTCTGTGTACTTCTTGATACAGGGTTAAAAAACTCGTAGGGGATCCCGAGCAAGGACATGATGTCGTTTCTGTCGTAGTGGTCTATAACGAAGTTTCCGGTGGAACGCATAAAGTTCTTTACGGAAAGGGTCACCTGTTGCATGTCCCTATAGATTTCCTTGAACTTGTCTGATTTTTTACCGCTTTCATCTCCTTCATACTCGAAAATGTAGAAGAACCGGTTTCTTTTAGCGTTTTTCGCCTGCAGGGAGATGACGTTGTTCAGATAATCGTCTACCCGGGCAAGAAGGTCTTCGTCTGTCTCTTCTTCCATGGCTGTTCTGACTGTCTGAATAAATGGCTGGATATCAAACTCAGAGCGCATCACCTTGATGTGAGCATTTTTGGGGCCCTGTTTGATTCCATAGGCAAAGTTGTAGACTGCCGCTCTTTGTTCAGCCGCAGTCTTCTCTGTAAAGTTGATAGGAAGAATCTCCAGAATCTTTACCACAGAACCATCTTTCATAAAAAACATTCCATTGATAATGTCTGCGATCTCAATCAGGTCCTGAGAAAAGCCTTCCTGTATATTTTTCTTTTTCTTTTTGCTGTCATTCTTTGTTTTTGGCATTTTTCTTTTGCTCCTCTGCTTTCAGTGCACTATAGCCCAGGGTTTCTGCCATACTTCCTGTCTTGATGGTCGTGATTCTTTGTCCGTCACTTGACACGATATCCTTGTGCGAATACTCTTTTTTAAATCTCCTGTAATGGAAAGTTTTCATGTACTTCCTGTATTTGTAAAAGGAGATGAATACCGTGCTGAGAGCACTGTCGTGGATCCCTTTGGCGTTCAATGCGATGATGGAAACGCCAACAACGATGATCAGGATCCATTTAACTTTCGGAACAAACGGGATGGCGTTTACCAACAAGGCAAAAAGAAATGCCCATCCAAATCCTTCTGCAATGTTTCGCTTCTTAAAGCCTAGCAAGCGATTTGACTGGACTACATTTGCAGGAATAAACGCAGCTCCAAGATTTTCTTCTTTTCCCATAAATACGCCCTCCGGGACTTGTATAATTTCGTATTTCGTTATATAGTATAGTATACATGTAGAATCTATTCAAGACGCATTTAGGAGGAGCGCTTTATGAATCCATCAAAAGAACAGATTAAAAACCTCAGTATTGTCCTGTCTATTCTTACCGTATCTCTTGCATGTGTCGGATTATTGATCCGGTCGCTGCTTCCCGGCTACGGGGATGAAAATGAAAAGAATTACGATGCGGGGGACGTGGTTTTGGAGCAGGAGATTAGAGATGGCGACGAACTTGACTCTTCCGGAGACTGGATGAGACAGATGGAAGATGGAGTACCCTACACTGTCGAGCTTCAGTTTTTCGACGAAGCAGGAAACCTCCTGAGTCCAGAACAGATAGAAGATGCATTTTATCCTGAACCCGAAAACGACCAGGTTGTTCCGAATGATGGTAGCGATGACACTGATGTGGAAGATGATTTTTCGGAAACAGAAGAAGACCTGGAAAGTGTCGTGACCAGGTGAACTAAAATCTTACGAGGGTGCTATAAGTGAAAGTCCTGCTGGATGTGTCCGGCGGGACTTTTTCTTTGCAGAAGTGTCCCTGACTTTACTCTTACTTTGGTTTTGTCAAAACCAAAGAGAGAGTAAAGTTCTCCGCCTGATGCTGCCGTTCAGGATTTGGTGTTCAAACTATAGTGGTGATATAATATATACAGAACAAAACAATAGCAAACCGCTTGAAAACAGCGGATTTTGAAAGGATAAATCATATGAAAAACAGATTGCTCGCATTACTTCTTGCAACCGTTTTGTCTGTAACCGGAATCGTGACCTGTTCCTCTGTCCTCGAAAGCAATGCAGCTTCCCAGGAATTGCAGGTTATGTCTTTTGCTGAGCCTTCCCAGGAGATCTACGATTTTGTAGGCAGAATGTATGTCAATTTCCTTGGCAGGGAAGCAGAGCCGGAAGGGAGAGAGGGCTGGGCGAAAAAACTGGCAGACAAAGAAATCGATGGCGCTGCCTTTGCTTACGGTTTTGCTCATTCCCCGGAATTTGAGGGAATCTACAACAATGTCTCTTCCGAAGAGTTGATCACCAGATTTTACAGAACCTTCCTTGGAAGAGAGCCGGAACCGGAAGGTCTTTCGTCTTGGGCTGCTCATGCCGACAACTGGGCTCCTCTTGACTGGCTGGTCGGAGGCTTCGTGAACTCTCAGGAATTTACCAATATCTGTTCTGCATCCGGGATCGAGCGAGGGAACTACACTATGCCGGAGTTTAACGGAACCGGGATTGATGGTAGAAAAATAGGCGACTTTGTGGAAAGATTTTATACCCAGGCTCTTGGTCGTGAATCTGAGCCTGCAGGAAAAAGGCACTGGGCAACAAAGATCGCAACAGGAGAGATCATTCCTGCTGAACTTGTGTATGGATTTATGGAATCCCAGGAATTTGCCAACAGATCTGCTGCCATGACAAACGGGGAGTATGTGACTTGTATGTACCATACTTTCTTTAATAGGGAGCCCGATGAGGGCGGGTATAACGGATGGGTAAATGACCTTGACTCCGGTGCGAGAGCCCGTCACGACATTATTGATGGATTTGTTGGAAGTCAGGAATATTTCAATATGGTAGATAGTTTCTTTAACACTCCCGATGATACCCCCGACGATGAACCCGACATTCCTTACATTGACGATGCGTTCCAGGCGGCTCTTGACGAAGCGTTTTTCGTAGAGTGGCCCGCAGAGCAGGAAAAGAGGATGCACGATAAAGGAGTTACTGATTATCGTGTAGATATGCCCTATGTTTGGATTTGTAGATTAGATCACGAGTTCTTTGATGCCGTGAATGCAGAAAGAGCATCTTTCGGGCCGGATTCTCCCTGGTTCGAGTTTTATCGCCAGGGTGATCCCAATAGGCTCGACACCCTTCCGCTGGAGCCTTTTAAGTGGCTCTCCGTTGAAGAGCCTCTTGCAAAGAGACGCTGTATCGAGCTGTTTTTCGGAGAGGAACTTACCCACCAGAGCGATGCGTGTCCTACACTTGATTCTTTAAGCGAGGCCATCGGAAGAGCAATGGGGAACGGCGGAGAGGCAATCGTCGCAAGTTATCGAACATCTTGTGCTCACTACCTTGGTCTTATGTCCAGTGTTGAACCTTACGCAGTAACGGCTAGCTGCGAAGTGTGGAATTATGAGACCAGAGAAAGGCAGGGATGCCTCTACAATACAACACTTATCGGTGGTGACGAGCATTGGTGGGAAATGTATGTGGATGGCTTCACCAATCCATATACAGGTCGCCACTTTGATCCCATTGGGGTTTATGTAGATCCTGAGTTCTTCTAAAGAAGAAAAATAACGTAAACACCCGTCAATTCGGCGGGTGTTTTTGTATACTATACTTGAAATTCTTCTATACACAATGTATAGTATACCTTGCAACAAGTAATACTGCTTGGAGGGTATATTATATGCGTGAGTGGAAGAAAATGATAGCTCTACTGGTCGTAGCTGTTCTTATGACCGGAATTACAATAGGTGTGGTAGAAGAGACGGGGTTTTCTCTTGCGGAATTTGCAAAACCGGCAGAGTGTGAACCGATTTTTTCTGATGTGGTTTCCATCACTCAGATGAACTCTGCAGATGATGCCACCGTGGTCTCTATCACGACCGGGGCGTCCTACGATTATACCGCTTATTTGCGTGGGACTACCGCATACAGCACCAGAACTTTTAATGTAACTATGAGTGACGGTGATGTTAAAACTGCAGTGTGTATCCAACCCTCTGCGGAATCTCCTTCCAGTATTTCTGGAAATACCCTCACAAAATATAAGATCAACGATAACTTTAAGGCAAATTATCCTTCCCAGTATCGCACTGCACAGTGTCTCTGGAATACCGAGACTGGAGGGATCGGTTCGTATCTGTCGGATAGAGGTATCGAGTCGGAGTCTACCCTGTTTAATAACGGCTCCGGAAGCGCTATCGTAAACTCGCAGTGGGGCGACCATGCCGATGCAATCATCAACCTTGTAAAACATATCTCTGCCGGTATGGCATATGCAAATGACCCTGCTCACGCAAACGGCACTGTATGGGTAGGCGACTACCTTTCTTATATCACGAGCATTGATATCCCCTCCAGTTCTGAAAGCGGCACCTTCGGTGATGAAGAGGTTACTGCGTTTATTAAGGCAGGAGGCGCCGTCAGCTCGACTGTCGAGGGAGAGGATACTCCTGTAGTTCTCGACCTTTCCTATGACAGTTCTATTTCTGATGCAAACTATTTTTATTCTTCTGTTTTCAGCCTTGTTGGAACCGGAACTGTTCCCGCCGGAATGGATCTCGTTCAGACCGACTCTGCCGGCAACCTGACCAGCACTGTGGTTGCTGCAGGAAATACCTTCTATAACGCTTCCGAAACATACTACCGAATCCGTGTACTGAAGAGCAGTATTTCTTCTTCTACGACATTCCAGGTTCGTTCTGGAGCAACCTTTGGTTCTTCTTCTTATTATTTCTATCTGCTTCACTTTGCGACTCCTGGGATCCAGGACCTGGGCTGGACAGATTATGCCGTTGAAAGCCAGACCACGGAAGGCTTTGCAAGGGTAACTTTTGATGCAAATGTAAACTGGACCATCGAAAAGAGGAATGCAAATGATCCGGATCATCTGTTAGCAGGAGCTGAATACAGAGTCTATTCTGACGTTAATTGCACCAATGAACTTCCTACTTACAGGTTTACGGCGACCGGTGCAGACGGAAGAACTATTCAGTCTATTCCTATTGCCATTCTTCCTGTTTACATCAAAGAGTATCGTGCCCCTGAAGGATTTGCTTTGGATCCCAGAGTGTTTGAAGTAAATACTTCCGCTTCTATAACTTATGCGGAAGACGAAGAGCAATTTGGTGGTATCAGATTTGCAAAACAAGGCGAACTTCTTACTGGCGTGACCGGCACTGAAGGTTCCTATACTTTTGTCTATTCGAACAATCCGCTTCCTGGAGCTACTTTTAGAATCAGTAGTGTAGGAGAGAAGAGAAATCAGCAGGGCGAACTGATTTTTGCAGATGGAGCAATCGTTGTGAGTTCTGTCACATCGGGAAACGACGGAACCGTGACCATTACTCAGTCTGATGGTGGTCAGAGCCTTCCTCTTGGAACTTACCGCATTACTGAACTTGACTCTGTGAATGGCTTTGTGAACACAGGCCTTTCCTGGGACGTTGAGATCAGATGGGATGATAACGGTGATGATATCTCATACCTTCTGTATTACGGCGGCTCGGAGGTCGCAAACAGTTCCAGCTATTTCTGGATTTCCAATACAAGACAGACTGTTTCCGTGTCTGTGAATAAAAAAGATGTTTTGACAAACAACCCTTTGTCCGGTGCTGATTTTACTATTTATGCGGCAGAAGACATCAAAAATGTATCCGGCACTACGATTATTCCTTCCGGATCCGCTATCCAGACCGTTTCAACAGCGGCAGATGGCAGCGCGTCTTTTACCTCTGATTTGCCCTATGGATATTCTTTCACGGTGAGAGAAACCGCCGCTCCTGCTGGCTATCATGTTACTCCTGGGCAGGATTATTCGTTTTCGTTCAATTCTACAGACCACACGCAGGGAAGTTTCTCCTTTTCACATGATTTTTCTGATGCGTATAACACCGTAGGGTTTGAACTGGAAAAACACGACGAGGCAATGGACTCTCTGTATTCTACCGGCGATGGCTCTCTGAATGAGGCAGTCTACGGGCTGTATGCAGCAGAGGATATTTCCTACCCTGACGGGGTTACAGGCATTGTCCATCCCAATGGGACGCTGATTGCTGAAATCGTAACCGGGTATGATTATACCTTTAATTATTCCGTGTCTGGAGGCACTGTAAGTCTTCTGGGTACAGGAAGAGTTCCGACCGCTTCTTCTGATAACGGCCATGCGTCTGTCTCCGGATTGTTCCCCGGAAGATACATGGTAAAGGAACTTACCGCAAGCGAAGGGTATCTCGTTGATGCAACAGAATATACCCAAACATTGAGTAATCCTTCCGGTTCCTATGTCTACAATGTGAGCGACACGGAAAAGCGACAGGCGTTCCAGATCATTAAGCTGGAAGAGTTTAGAGATAGTGGAGAGCTTCTTCCTCTGTCCGATATCCAGTTCAAGATTTATCTGAAAAGTTCTCTTGGAACAACTTCGACCGGGGCTTATGACTTCACGTCCTGTGACGCTGTTCAGATTGTTTATGACGGCTCTGGAGACCCCTTGCTCGTAACAGATAGAACGATCGCCTCATACCTGGTAAACAACAAGGGATTTACAAGTGGCGGGGATTATGTCCTGGTTACAGGAGCAACCGGGTACGCAGTAAGCGAAGAACTTCCTTATGGCGAGTATGTCGTAAGAGAGATAAATGTTCCTGCGGATCATATGCCGATTGATCCTTTTACGGTAACCATATCAGATGATTCCAGAACTCCTCAGACTCTCCGGTATATCCGAAATACGGTTCTTACCGGACGTATCAGAGTAACCAAAAAGGACTCTGATACGAATGCTCCCGTTTTGATTGAAGGTACTGCGTTCCAGATTTATAAGCTGAATGCCACCGGAACGGATTACGCAGATGTTGATGGGTCTGGAAATCCTATCCCGATTACGTCGTCATATTTAAACCCTCTGACCGGCCATTTTGAAAGCATCACGACCTACTACACAACAGAGGAAGGCTTCTTTGTTAACTACGTTGAACTGAATGCAGGGTATTACAGAGTTCTTGAAATTCCGAACCCGGAGGCAGGAAAAATCGGTATCCCTTACGGATACTACTATGATCCCGCTTACTATGTGGACGTACATGTGTCCAGTACCGGTGTTTACGAAGAAAGTGCAGCAGGAGATATCATTATCCCCGCTTCTTTCTACAATGCTCCTGTCAAAGGTCAGGTCAATATCCTAAAGACTGGCGAGGTTTTAACCGGATTCAATGATGTGACCGGAAAATTCGTTTACGAAGATAGAGGCCTTGTAGGTGCCACTTACGGTCTGTATGCGGCAGAAGATATCTACACGGCGGATATGCAGACTGATACGGACGGCAGCAGGACAAAGTATTACTCTGTCGGAGAGCTGGTTGATACAAAAATTACCGCAGCAGACGGTACGGCTTCCTTTACGGATATTCCTTTGGGCAAATATGTCATCAAAGAGATCACCGCTCCTTCCGGATATGTTCTTGATGACACAGCATACCCCGTAGAAATCAATTATGAGGACTACAATACGCAGCTTATCACGAAATCTCTGAATATTTACGATCAGAGACAGAAAGTAAAGCTGAATGTCATTAAAGAAAACGACAAGGGGACATTAAAACTTTCCAACATCGCTTTCCAACTCTTTGCAAAGAGTGATGTCCGTGCCTATGATGGCTCGTTGGCTGTGGCAGCAGGCACACTCCTTGCTACCGTTGTCTCTGACAGTAATGGCCTTGTAGACTTTGGTCTGGACCTGCCGTTTGCGGAGTACGAAGTGGTTGAGAGAAAACCTGCGGGAGTTATCTTCTCTGAAAGTTTCGCTCGTCACAGCGTATATCCGGTAGATGCTACCAAGGTGTTTATTGCGGACGACAGTGATCCGACTCCGAAGAGTTTTTCTTTGAACTATGATCCCGCAGAAATCACTATTTCTGTTTATGCTGAGTCTGTAAATCAGAGTCACGCAGAAGAAGATTACTCCTTTGTGCTTCAGAATCAGACAACCAAGCTGCAGATTTCTAAGCTGGAAGTATCCGGATCTGCCGAAGTAAAAGGAGCCAAACTGACTCTTTATGATGATATGGGAGATATCTGCGATACCTGGATCAGTGGCGGCGAACCCCACTATGTAGAGCGTATTGCTGCCGGAACCTATACTCTCGTCGAGGAACTGGCTCCCGATGGTTATCTGATTGCAGAGCCCGTGACCTTTGTGGTAGAAGCTACCGGAGTGGTTCAGAAAGTGTCTATGACTGATGAATACACTCGGCTTAAGGTCTCTAAGCAGGATCTGACATCAAAAGAAGAGCTCCCCGGAGCTAAACTGAGTATCTATGATGCTAGCAACAACCTGGTGGAATCCTGGGTTTCTTCTGATGAGCCTCACTTTGTTTATCGGCTGAAGCCAGGAAGATACATGCTGGTTGAGGAAACGGCGCCTGATGGATACTACAAGGCTGAAAGCATTGTCTTTGAATTGTCGGCTACTTCCGAAATTCAGCAAGTCGTTATGTTTAATGACTTTACAAGGCTCCGTGTTTCCAAACAGGATCTGACTACCAAGGAAGAACTGCCGGGTGCAAAATTACAGCTTTTCTCCCAGAAAGACGAGCTGCTTGACGAGTGGATCTCCGGGAATACTCCTCATTTTGTTGAGGGTCTTGCCCCTGGAAAGTACAGGCTCCACGAAACGCTTCCTCCTGATGGGTATTATCTTCAGGAGCAGGATGTCTATTTTGAACTTACAAAAGGAAGTGAGTTGCAGGAAGTCGTGATGTATAACGACTATACACGCCTTAAAATTTCCAAACAGGACGTCACCTCTAAAAAGGAGCTGCCCGGCGCAAAACTTGCTCTATATGACAATAAAGAAACTCTGGTGGAGGCGTGGGTGTCAGGAGAAGAGCCTCATTATATCGAGGGTCTGGCTCCCGGAGTATATACCCTAAAAGAAGAAATCGCCCCTGACGGATATTACGAGGCTGAGAGTATTGTCTTTACGCTCTACCCCTCCGGCGATGTCCAGAATATCGTGATGGAGAATGACCAGACAAAACTTAAAATTTCCAAACTGGATGCGACTACCAGGAATGAACTCCCTGGTGCAAAACTTACTTTGTATGACGAGAAAGGGACAATGGTTGAATCCTGGGTCTCCACGAGTGAGCCGCATTATGTGGAAGGCTTAAGACCTGGTAATTATTCTCTTGTAGAAGAGTCTGCTCCTGACGGATACAGCATTGCAGAGAAGGTGGAATTTACACTTAAAGCCTCCGGGGAAGTCCAGACGGTTGAAATGATTGATGCCCACGATTTTGAAGATGGTATTATCACTCTCTCCAGAACCCCTCACGGTTGGGACAATGTGAGAACAGGGGATTCCGGTGCGCCTGGATATTCTGTGAAAGTTCAGGTGTTAAACAAGATTCAGAATCCTGCCTTGGTTTTGGTGGGTATCTTACTCGTGCTGATTGCCCTTGGTCTTGCTATTGCAGGATTTGTGTTCTTCCCTGAGTGGATCAGAACCCACGTCCCTTATCTGGTAGGAGCCGGAATAAGCACTCTGATGTTTGCAGGAGCCCTGGTGCTGATCGGTATTACCACAAAGTCTGTTCAGGCATCCTCTGAACCCGTAAATCTCTCGGATAGCGCTGTAGAGGAGAGAGTCCTTACAGACGAGAGCATTTCAACTCCACTGGATGTTCTTACGTCAAATCTTCCTGACCCGATTATGAAAGAAGAGGAGCAGGAAGAAAAAGCCCAGTCTGTAGAGCAGACAGAAGACGCTTCTTCTACGTATATGGACGTTGATTTCCATTATATCGCCTTGTCGTCCGACACTCCTTACAATGCACCCAAAAAGGTTAAAAAGGATGGCAAACTTTGGAGGTATACAGGCGATATCACTTACGGCATTGAAGAAGAGGTATTGGGTGTTGTGGATGCCGAAAGCCTCCAGATAACAGATGCCGATTCTGTACCGGAGACCAAGGATTATACGCTTTCTAATGGCAACACAGTTTCGTTAATCCTTTTGTCCAGTGATAGAGACTCTCAAAAGAGAATCGAGATAGAGGTTAAAAAGACGGTAACTAAGGTATCTGAAACCGACGACCTGCACTTCGATGATACGATTGAGATTATCTACCATAACGATGTTACAGGAAAAGACGAGACGATAACGGGGCGTTTACAGGGAGAACCGGAAATTACCGAGGAATGGTACGACGATGGCGTGATAACTGCTGTATATGTAGCAGACCATCCCGATGTGGAGAAATTCCTGATCACGAATAACGAAAAGACCGTTGAATCCTCTGAAAAGGCGGAGAGACCTGAATTTGCGGATTTCGCACAGACCATCATGGATGCCCTTAAGATGCCAGAAGGCAGTTATAAAATCGGTGACAGTAAGTGGACTGACGAGATCGTTCAGAGAGAATCTGATGGTAAGTACGTGAGACACGGACAAGTCTTGTATTCCTACAAGCTGTTTACTGGAAAGGCTGTTTATGTTGGCACGGGATTTGGGTACGGAAGCACGACAAAAAATGTCTATTATTATTTACCTGACTCCTTCGACAATATTCCGGCAGCAGACCTGACTACGCTTTATAAAATGACCGCTTCTGCCAGATATGAGCTGATTGAGGATTAAATTATCAAGGAAAGAGGTCTGAATTCCAGGGGTTAATTTCCAACTCTAATGCAACAAAATAGCCACAACGAAAAAAGTCAGTCCTGAAGAGGGTTTTCACCTCCCGGACTGGCTTTTTATCGCGTATTTTCGGCGTTCTCTGACCCTCATTTCCCGGTTT
>JAEEGL015752313.1_pt1 | contig 17865 bp, 7 predicted proteins | sample 9134231 | NCBI WGS metagenome assembly JAEEGL01 (sample SAMN16246548, study PRJNA631951) | gut metagenome | biome: gut microbiome; feature: rumen; material: fiber-attached | host: Bos | place: Iran: Karaj | collected 2018-10 | reverse complement strand
TTATTTTCATTTTTATTTTCTTCATTATTTTCATTTTTATTTTCTTCATTATTTTCATTTTTATTTTCTTCATTATTTTCATTTTTATTTTCTTTATTATTTTCATTTTTATTTTCTTTATTATTTTCATTTTTATTTTCTTCATTATTTTCATTTTTATTTTCTTCATTATTCACATTTTTCTTTTCATTATTTTCTTTTTTAATTTCTTCCTTATTTTCATTTTTATTTTCATTATTTTCAATTATATTTTCATTATTTTCATTTTTATTTTCTTCATTATTTTCATTTTTATTTTCAATATTTTCATTTTTATTTTCTTCATTATTTTCATTTTTACAATTTTTAAATAAATGGATAACATTTTTTTTAATATAATAATCATATGGTAATTTATTTAATAAATTCCATACTTTCTCTTTAACTTCTTCATCTTTATTTTCATTTTTTAACAATTCTAAAAAATAATTAATAATATTATGATCATTCTCAATAATATTTTTAGGATTAATTTCCAATTTCAATAATTGATTTTTTTCTCCTTTAACATAAACACATTTATAATTATTATAACTTCCAACATATTTTTCAGGAGGAAACAAATCCATAAATCTATAAAAATCATACATAAAATTATATTTATTTCCATCTAAATCTTCAAAAATAACATCATTCACATTAATATCATAAAAATAACCAATTCTCCATCTTACAATAAATAAATTTTCCTTAAATCCAACTTTAATTTTAAATTCATGTTTTTTTCTATGTTCACAATAAAAATGATATAATTTACTCTCAGGACCTGCGCTTTGAACATCTTTTTTTTCTGGAATTTTGCCTTCAAAATTTGAAGCATATGAATAAATATAATCTATTAAATTAATTAATCCATTTATTCCAATTTTATTATTGTTATTAATACAATTATTTAATTTTGTTGTTATATCTTTTATAAAATTTATCCAAAATTTTTCTGAAAATGAAATTGAATAATCTAATAAATACATACATAAATTTGTTAATTCTTCACATAATTTTGATAATAAATTTGGATTTGAGTTATTTAATAATATTTCATATAAGACATCTAATCCTTTTATTTTATCTGATTTAACTCTATAATTTTTTCCATCAAATATTAAACTTTCATCTAAATTTATTTTTATAAATATTGAAATTATTAAATATAATTGTTTTTTCTCATTTATTTCTTTTAAATTAATATAATTTGGATTTTTTAATATTATATTATAAAAATATTCAAGTGTTTCTTTATTTGGATTTAATGAAACATAAATATTTAAATAATCAAATAAAAGTATTTTTTCATTTTTATCATTTTTAAATATTTTAAATAATTTTTCTAAATGTTCTTCACCTTTTAAATCTAAAGAATAATTAATATTATCATCTTCAATAAAAAAAAATATTATATTTAATCTAGCTTTTACATTTATTGAATGTGTATAAATACCTTCATAAATTTCATCTGGTTGAAATTTAAAATCAATATTATCTTTTTGAATATTTTTTATATATCTTGTTAAATCATCTACAAATAAAGTTATTATATCATATTTTTCATCTAATTTTTTTAAATATTCATCTTTTGTTTTTCTATTTTCAAAACATATATTAAATATTTTTTTTAATAATTTTATACATTGAACAATGCTTTTATGTGATTCATCTTCTTTTATAGTTTGAAATATTTTGTCAAGATAATTATAAATCATAATATCAATTACTGTAAAAGGATTTGAAAGAATATGCACAAGAGCATCAATTGCAATTGATAAATTATTAGAATTTAAATCTTTTTCTTTAAAATTTATAATGTAATTATATAAAATATCTAATCCATATAAATTTGGTTCATTTTCTTTTATTATTTTTTTTTCTTCTTGATTTAAATTTATATAATTTAAACAACTATCAGTTAAATTTTTAATAAATTCAATATTATCATTTATTGATAAATCCATATCTTTTGTACATTCAATAAATATTTTATTTCTTTTTTCAAAAGGTAATAAACTTACAATATCAGAAATTATATTTTGAATTAAAATTATTTTTTTATTATCTATTAATTGTTTTATTATATTATCTGGAATTTGATCAAATCGAGCTAAATAATGGAAAATTATTATTGTTCTTTTTAAAACTTCATCATGTACACTATCACTTAATAATAATGATAATATATTTTTTTCTTTAATTAAATATTTTTCAAATCTTTTATTAAAATTAATATTATTTTCATTAATAGAAATCATTTCATTAATAATATTAACAGAATTAATTTTTTTTTCTAACATTTGACTATTTAAACAACGATATATATAATCAAAATTTAATTTATGATAAATTTCTTCTTTTTTATTTCGATTATTATCATCCATTATACTAACTAATCTTTTATTCATACCAATAATAATATTTGGTCTTTTAATATTTTTTAATTCATTTTCAGTTAAATGTAAAATACTTTCACTATATGCATTTATTACTTTATTAATATCATATCCATCAATTTTTTGAGTAAACCAATCAATATATGAATAACAAATTAAATCAAAATAATATAATGGAATATTATATTTATTATCAGTTAAACATTGTATTAATATTAAATAAGTTTTATTTCCTATTTCTTTTGTTTTTCTGATTTCTTCTGTATTTTCTTCATTTATTATTATTAATAAATTTTTAAATGCAGTTATTAAAATATCAAATGAATTTATTATTGCAAAAATTCTGTCAATATAAATAAATTTTCTATATTGAGGATTATTAATAATTAATTTAATTTTTTCAATATTATTTATAGTTACATTTATTACAAAAATAAAGAAATCTAAAATTAAATCGACTATTTTATTTAAATAATTTTCATTAATATCATCTTGATTATCTAAAGTACTGATTCTATTTATAATATCAATAATATCTCCAGATAAAAATTGTGTAATTTGATATGGTGTAATTTGGCTATTTTCATTTTTAATAATTTCTAATTCTTTTTTTTCTAATAATTTTAAAATTTTTTTTAAACTCATATCTTCATATTCTTCATTAAGAATAACAGATCTTAAAAAATAATTAAATGAATAAATATTATTTCTAAAAGGATTCATATTATATGAAGTTCTTCTTATATCAGGTGCGTTGTGAATTTGTCTATTATTTACTAAAATATTTAATGTATATTTTATTTTCTCAAATTCCCTTTCTACAAAAGCAATTGTCCATTCACCTTTAAAATTAAAATCAATATATGAATTTGATTCAATTAATAAATCAATATTTAACTTATTTGATTTTTCACTTAATTCCTTTATTAAATTTTCCATTTTTTAAATTAATTTTATTTTAATTTTAATATGATATTTCAAATTATAAATTATTTAATTTTAATATTATGTATTTTATCTTTTGTCCAAATTTATTTTTTCTTGGAATTTTCTTAAATCTTAATGTCTGAGAATGGAGAAGAAAATATTAATGATATTAGAGAAAAAATCATTCAAGAATGTACATGTGTCTCTCAAATTTTTTTTAATATTACCAATTATTTAAAAGAATTTCAACAATTAAAAGAAGAATATCTTAAAGAAATTTATGGTAAAATAGGGTTAAGTCAAAATTCATATTCAAATTCAAGTGAGACTAAAAATATGGGAATTAGAACTGAAGAAATTAAAATAAATAAAAATATTCTTTATAAAAATAATAAAAATAATAAAAAGAAAAATAATATTAATCAAAAAGAAATTAATGAAAATCATATTGTAAAAATAAATAAAAATCAATTAAAAGTCAAAAGTATTTTTGAAGAAGATATTAATATTAATGAAAATAAAAATAATATTATTAATAATAATAATAATGAAAATAATAATAATTCATCATCTTTATTTAATATATTTAATGAAATAAGAGAAGATGTTTTAAATAAACCAGAAGTAATAAAAAAAAAAGAAAAAAAAAGAGGAAGAAAAAGTAAAAGGAAATATAATAAAAATAATAATATAAAAGAAAAAAAAGATAAAAACAATAATAAAAGAGAAGAAATAAAAGAAAATATTGTAAATCAAAAAGAAGAAAAAAAAGAAAATAATATAAATAAAAAAGAATTGAATAATTTAAAAAAGGATGAAATTAATAATAAACAAGAAAATAAAGATAAAAAAAATGAAGAAAATGAAAATGTGAATATTGAAATTGATAAAAAGGAAAATTCTTCAATTTTATCTTCTTCATCAATATCAAATTCAAATTCTGATTCATTTCAATTTTCAGATGTAAAATCAATAAATATAACAATTGATGATGATAAAATATTAAGTGATGATTCTTCTTTATATTATTCTGAAAATTCAAATTTATATTCTGTTCAGTCAAATAAAAAAAAAATATTAAATAATAAAACAAAAAGGAAAAATAATATAAATAATAAAAAGAAATATAGGAAAAGGAATAAAAAATTGGATAATATTAAAAAATAGATTATTATATTATTAATTATTTAAAATATTATATTTTTTTAATAAAGTGGAAATATTCAATATTATTTAATCATATTAAATCTAATAATTTATTTAAATATTTCAAATTAAAAAAAATTGTTTATTTTTAAAATTAATTAAATATAATTAAAGATATAAAATGATGAAAATATACTCATCGTGATTTTAAAATGAGTGTTTGTATTCATACACTGATAAAAAATAAATACAAAAATCAATATTTATTAAAAAGAAAAAAAGTATAATTAAATTAAATAAAAAAATTATTTAAAATATTTATTCAATATTTTCATCATATTGGTAAACTATATGAATATCTAACTCTCTATTATATGCATGAATATTAGAATATAAATCAAAATTAATATATAAGTTTTCTTCAATTTGTAAAGATTGACAATTAAATAAAGAAGTATTATCAATTTCACCTTTTTTATAAATATTACCATCCCCAATATCAAAACAATAAATATTATTATTTAAATTTTTATCATAATCTTCTCCACCAAATATTATAATATTCATATAATCATCAAGAACACAAAGAAAATTTTTTAAATTAATTTCATTTTCATTTAATTTATATTGAACAATTTCCCAAGAAATATCTTTATTATATTCAGAATATAATTTTAATTTTTCAATATAAATACAATTATAACCAAAAATTGAATATAAATAATTATTTCCAATATTACATAAACCACAAAAAGGTTTTTCATAATTTACATTTGGAATATTAGTTACTTTTCCACTATCTAAAGAACATTTTTCACATTTTACTGTATTTTCACCTGAAATAATATATATATCATTTTTTATTATAATTGATGAACATTTATTATGTGAATGTGTTAATTTTGTAAAAAGAAATAATCTATTTGTAAAAGATTCATAGTAATAAATTAAATTATATATTATTATAAATAAACCTTTATGAGTATTTAAAGAGTTTATTGAATAATTTGGATTAGATATTATTTGAGAAAAATTATTATCTTTTATCATTGATGTTTTATCAATTGGATTTATTATATTAAATTTTTTTGTTGATAAATCAAAAGATATTATTCTATTATTTAAGTCTATAGAATATATTATATTTGGATTGGATTGATTAATATTTTCATTTATTTTATTTGAAAAATATTCATTAATATTTTCTGTATTTATTTTTGTTTCTACAAAATTTGATGTGTCAGTCTGAAAAGGAATTATATTATTTTCAACATTAAAATCATTTAGATTTGATTGTAAATTAATTTGAATTTCATTTTTTCCTGAATTTTCATTTCTTTCAATATATATATTTTCATTATTAACAATTGTATTATTATTTAATTTTTTTTTCATATCATTCTTTTGAGTTTCTTGTAAAAGTTGATTTACTCTTTCATAATTAATTTTTAAAGTTGATAATTCGTTTTTTTTATTCTCATTTTCAATTTCAATAAATTTTAATTTTTCCGTAATTTGTTGATTTTTCTTAATTAATTCTGTTAATTCTTTATCTTTTCTAGTTTTATTAAAATCTTTTTTTAAATTTTCAATAATAATTGATTGTTCTTTATATTTTGTATAAAGTAATTGATATTCATATTGATTTTGTTCAAATTGTTTAGAATAATCATTTAAATCAGATTGATATTTATTATTTAAATTTTTTAAATCTACATTTTCTTCTTTTAAATTTTGAATTTGATTTTCTAAATCATTTATTATTTCTTTATTTTGTTCAATATTTTTTTTCATTTTTAATTCATCTTCATTATTTTTATTATTAACAATTTTAATTTTTAAATTATTGTCAAATGATTTTGATAAAAATGAAACACTATTTTTTAAACTTTCAATTGTTTTTTCCCTATCTTGTAATAATAATTGAAGAGATTTAATTTGAGCCTTTAATTTTTCATTATCAAATAAAATAGCTTGTAAATCATTTTTATTTTTAATTGAATCAATTTTATTTTGATTTATTATTCTTTCATTTTCTTTTAATTTAAGATTAAAATCTATTAATTCACTATCTTTAGAATTTATTTTATAATTTAAATTTGCAATTTCTTTTTCTCTTATATTAATTATATCCATTAATTGATAAATTTTATTATTTAATTTCTCAATATCTTCATCATAATTATCTCCATTTTTTTGTATATTTTCAATAGTCTCTTTTAAAGTATTTATAATATCTAAATTATCTTTTTCAGTTTGTTTACTAGAATTTTCAATAGTTTGTAAATAATTAATTTTTTTTTCACTATTATGTAACATTTCTTCCATTTGATTCATTGAATTTTTTTGTTCATTAATTGTATAATTTAATTCTTCAATTTTTCTTTCTCTTAACATAATAATTCCATTTAAATTTGAATTTTCTTTTATTGATTTTTCTAATTCTTCTTTTGTTAATTCATAATTTCTAATTAATTCCATATTTGCTTCAGATAAATCTTCATTTGAATTTTGTAATTTTGATATTATTTCTCTTAATTCATTATTTGACATTTGTGAATTGTCTAAAGCATTTTTTAATTCTTCAATATATTTATTTAAATTTGAATCATATTGTGTAAATGGATCTTTATATATTGGATTATTTTTATAATGTTCTATTTCACTTTCTAAAATATTATTTTTATTTTTTAAATCTAAATTTGTTTTTAATAATATATCATTTGATATTTTTAATCTAGTTACTTCATCTTCTGAAATAAATTTTTCTATTTCTTGATTTTGTTTTTCATTAATTTCTTTCTCATATTCTTTATTAATTAAATATAAACTTTTTGATGTTTTATTTTTAAATATTGAATCATTTTCATCTTTTTCTGTTGTTAATTCTTTATTTAATAATTCACTTCTTTCTTTTATATTATCAGTTGCTTCTTTTGTTTCATTTAATAATTTTTTAAATTCACTTATTATTGCTTTTGTCTTTAATGAATTAATTGGATTTTTTGAATTGTTATTTTTAACCTTTTTTACTAAAGTTATTTTTGAAGAATATGTCTTTGGAAAATGATTAAATTCATCAATTGAATTATCATTAATATTTGAATCTTCAATATTTATATTTTTCATTTCTAGCTAAATATTTTATTTAAATTAATTCAAAAAAAAAATAAATACAAAAATTCAAATATAAGCATTTTTCAATATTATTAATAATTAAATCTTTCTCTAATACATAAATAAAATTAAAAAATAATGTTTATAATTAAAATGTACCATTCATTAATATTTAAAATTAAATTGTCATTGTCTTAAATAGAAAAAAAAATATAATTAAAAAAAACCAAAAAAATAAACATTTTTTAAATATTATCAATATCTAAATCATCATCTAAATACAAAGATTGACAAGTCATAATTTCTCTTAATAAAACATTTTTAGCATTAACAAATTTTTCTCCTAAAGTAGTATTCCCCAAAACTTTATAAAATTCACAAAGTGAATCAAAAAAAGTACACAATCTATTAATCATAGAATAAATTTTTCCTTCATCCATATCACACTCATCTAAAATTTCATAAAAATGTTTTCCAAGCATCCAACTTTGAATAGGTTTAGATAAAGCAAAACTAATTCTTCTATTATAAGTATTTTCTTCAAAATTTTCTTTTTTTTCAATTTCAACAACATTATCATATATTAATTTAAAATCTTTTATTGCATTTGTGAAATTTTCACTTATTTCTGTATCAGTAAAATCAATTAAATTATTATTTCCAATAAAACAACTTAAAAATGCAATTAATTCATCAATTGATAATTTATCAATTATATTACTTAATAATAATTCTGAAACTATTATACAATCTGCTGATGTTATTTCTTTTGCTGCTTTTCCTTTTATTTCTAATTGATTTTCTTCATTTACGAAATTTAATTTTTTTAATACCTTTAATCTAGAATTAAATTCTCCAAAACATTTTAAATTTTCTTCACTTAATTTATCTTTATTCTTTTTTAATTCTTCTTTTATTTTTTTTATATTTTCATATTGTTTTATATGTTTTTCTCTAAGTGGACAATTATGACATTGATTTGTTATTAATAATGTTTGATTATTATTTTTTCCATTTATTAATTCATTTATTTGTAAATCATTTCTACTTATTTTTAAATAATTACAAACTTTTACTTTATCATCATTAATTTCTAATAATTCATTTAAAACATTTTCCAAATCTTTTTGTTGATAAAAATCAAAATCTTCTTCATCTTTAATATATTTATAATTTTTAGAATTTGATAAAATATAATCATAAATATCAACAATTTCTTCAATTTGAACAGTAAAATATTCATAAAATTTTCCATTAATAACACCAAATTTATTAAATTTTCCATCTTTAATATTTTTATTTTCATATTCAATAACTTTTTTCTTATCATTATTAACAGAAATACACCAAATTTCTCCATCAAATTCAGTATAATAATGAACAACAAAAACAAAAATATCTTTTAAATCAACTTTACTATTAATTTTAATAAGTCTTCCATTATTTTTTAACAAATCATTAATATAATTAAATTCAAATAACTTACTTCTAATTTTTTCCAAATTAAAATTACATTCATAATAATCACCAATACTTTCAATATCATACATACAATCAATTTTTTGACATTGATTTAATTTTTTTTCTCCATCTTCAATTTTTTTTCTAATTAAAGGCATAGAAATAAAAGTAGAATTTTCAATATAACTTTCCTTAAAAAAAGAAACAATATCTTTAATTTTTCTAAATAAAAAACAAATAATAGTTTTATAACTTAATCTAAATTTACTACTAACCGAAGTACCACTTCCTTTACACATATTAACAATATTATCTTTAGTTGGAATAGTATATTTATCACCTAACATTAAAAAAACATGTCCTTTATCATCATTTCCTCTTCTTCCAGCACGACCACACATTTGTAAATATTCACTCGATGATAAAATTTCACTTTTACCTTCATTAAATTTAGAAATATCTGTAAAGACAACTGTCTTTGTTGGCATATTTAAACCAATTGAAAATGATGTTGTTGCAAATAATATTTTTATTAAACCTTTTGAATATAATATTTCTACTATTTCTTTTAAAATTGGCAATAAACCTGAATGATGTACTCCTATTCCAGAAGGTAATAATTTCTTTAAAAATTGAATTTGACCTATTTTTTGATCTGATTCTGATAATTTTGATTTTATACTCTTATCAAAAAATTTTATTATTCTTTGACTTTCATTTGGATTTATGTATGTGTTTTGAGATAACATTTTTGCATATTCGTCTATTTTTTTTATTGAAAATGTAAACATTACACATGGTGTTAAATTTTGTTTATTTATGTAATTTACTATTTCTTCTATTTTTAAATGTGTTCTTGTTATTGAATTTGATGAGTTTGGATTTTTATTATTAAATTCATCTAATTGTCTTTTCATTAAAAATGAATTATAAGATTTTATTTGATTAAATAATTTATCTAATCTTTGTTGTCGTTCTTTTTTACCTTGTGGTTTATTTTTTTTCATATTAAAATTATTACCTTCATCTTTTATTCCCTTTAAAGCTTTATAAATATTATCTTCTAATATTTTATCATCTCCAGTTTTGAAAATAAAAACATTTTTATTATTAATATAAATTTTATGTTCTAAAGGAACAACTCTCTTATAAGTAATTTCAATATAAATAGTCATTCCTTTAATTCTTCCAATCCATTTTGCAAAATCAAAATAATTTGGAATAGTTGCACTTAACATAACTAAACGAATATTAGAAGGTAATAAAATTAATATTTCTTCCCATACATGACCTCTTTCTTGATCATTAATATAATGTACTTCATCAAAAATAATATAATTAACACTACTTAATTTATCATTTCCTTTATATAACCAATTTTGTAATATTTCAGTTGTCATTATTATACATTGTGCATCTTGATTAATTGATACATCTCCTGTTATTATACCAACATCAGAAAATATTAATTTGAAATCACGAAATTTTTGATTTGATAATGCTTTAATTGGACTTGTGTATATTATTCTTTTTTTTAATTGTTTTGTTTTTGCTATTGCATATTCGGCTACTAAAGTCTTTCCTGAAGATGTATGGGCACATATTAATACATTTTCATGATTTTCTACTCTTATTATTCCTCTTTTTTGAAAGTCGTCTAATTCAAAGGGATATTTTATTGCTAAATTTTCTATTTTTTCATATTCTGATATTGATATTCTGTCTTCTATTGCATATTCTATTTGGTCAGTTTTTTTTATTGGTTTTTTTTCTTTTTCAATTATTGGTTCTTTTTCTTTTTCTATTTTTTCGGTTTTTTTTTCAGTTTTTTCTGTTTTTTCTGTTTTTTCTTCTTTTTTTTCTAATTCTTTTGTGTCATTTTTATCATTTATATTTTGTTCTGTTGATCCTGTTTTGTTTTCTAATTTTATTTCTTCGTTTTTTGTGTTTTGGGATTCTATTTCTTTTTCATTTTCTTCTTCTTCATTTTCTGATTTGTTTTCTTCTTTTTTTTCTTCTTCTTTTTCTGGCGGAATTTTTTTTTCTTCTTTATCTTCATAATCATCTAAATCAAATAGATCCATTATTTATTATTTATTTAACTATTATTAATTATTCTTTTTTTTAAAAAGAAAAATATGGAAGAAGAAAAGATAATAAAAGAACAAAAAGAAACCATTAAAAATCATTATTTAATTATATTTATATCAACTCCAATATTTATAGGATTATTTTATTCAATATTTTTTTTTTCCATAACTAAATTTTTAATATTTACAATTTTATCTATATTAATATCATATTACTTAATTTCAACATCAAAAAATGAAAAAAGAAAAAAAGAAATATACACTGGATTAATTTTAACATTTATATTCTCATATTCATTAATAAATTTATACAAAGGAGAAGATTTTTTATATCAAATTCATATTTATTATATTTCATTATCAATATATCATTACGCAGAATATTTAAGTGTATTATTTTATCATTTTGATAATTGTTCATGGCATTCATTTTTAATTGATCAAAGTAAACAATGGATTTATACAACATCTTTTAGTTTTTTAGAATATTACATTGAAAATTTTTTTTTTCATAAATTCAAATCTTTTATTTTATTTACAATAATTGGAATTATTTGTTTAATAATTGGACAATATTTTAGAATTGCTGCATTATTTACAGGAAAAGTTTCTTTTACTCATTTAATTTCATATAAAAAGAAAAAAGAACATGTTTTAGTTACTCATGGAATTTATTCTATTTCAAGACATCCTTCTTATTTTGGTTTTTATCTTTGGTCTGTTGGAACTCAAATTTTATGTATGAATCCAATTTGTATTATTGCTTATTTTATTGTTTTATTTAAATTTTTTAAAGATAGAATTTTAATTGAAGAACCTTATTTAATTACTTTTTTTGGTCAAGATTATATTGATTATAAGAGAAAAGTTCCTATTTTAATTCCTTTTATTGAAATGAGTGAAGAAGAAGAAAAAAAATATTTAAATAAACATAATTTAATTAAAGAAAAGGGAAAATCATTTAAAAATAATAATGAAAATTTTGAAGATGAAGATTATGATTAATTTATTATTTTTTTTATATTTATTTTATTTAATTTTATTTAAATAAATAAAAAATAAAAAATTATTATTTGAAAAATAAAATTCAAAAAATTAAAGTAATTTACCAGGAATATACTCATAAACATCTGTTAATTCATTTGCTCTTCTCTTTCTAGGTAATCTAATAAAAATATAATAAAGTGCAAAACAAAGAATAATAATAATTAAAATAGCAATTATTAAAGAAATTTTATAAGGTTTTGTATTTGATTGATTTTGATTAGTGTAATTTGTATTAATATTTTGATTATTAATACCAAAATAAAAACCAACTTTTTCTTTTGTAAAACTAACATCAAAAATAGTTAAATATTTTTCAAAAAATGGTTGTCCCATAATCCAATAAGTAGAAGAATGTTTATTACAATTAATAATAATTAAAAAATAATATCTATCTTCAAAATTATAAAATAAATCAGAATATTCTAAAGTAAATATTAAATCAAGTTTACTATTATAAAAAGTAATATTAGGAAAATTTTTATAATTAAATTGTTTATCACAATTAAATGTATAAAATCTCCCTTCAGAACTTTGAATAATTTTTTCAATACAATTATTATTTTTAAAAAAATCTTTAACGATATCATAAAAATAATTTCCAACTTCAATAACACCTTTTTCAAGTTCAAATTTAAAATGAAATTCAGGAAAAAAATTAATTTTTTTTTCATTATAAGTAACATTTTCAAAATAAAAATCCCAATAACCATCACAATCACTATCATAAATTGTTCTTACAGTTCTTAAATTTAATTCATTATATTTATCTTTATTAATTTGATGTGGATAATTTCCAATAATAATTTCTCCTTTATTTTCACTTAAATATTTAATATAATAAACAGGATGATTTATAATATTTTTTCTATATAATTGTTCAATAAAACTTTCAATATCAGAAGATTGATTTTTATCATAACAATTAATTCTCATTCCTAAACCTAAAATTCCACTATATTGTAAAGGAACAGAAAAAGATTCTTTTATTCCTAAATAAAATTCGAAATTATCATATTTTTTAGAATTAATATTAAAAGTTTCAGTTGATTTATATGCAAAAACGCCAGAATAATATTTTGATTCTTGTTGATTTGTAATATATGATTTTGAATCTTTTTCATAGAATTTTGTAAAAGTTCCATTTGATTGTGATCCTGCTATATATGATATGTGTTCGTTTATTTTTATTATCATTGGTATTTTTTGCTCTGGGGTTCCTAAAATCATATCCATATATATGTTATTTTCTATTAATTTTTCCATTATGTTTTCTTTTGTTAATGTTGGAAATTTTCTTTCAAATTTTATTATTATTTCTGATGTTGATGATGATATTAATATAAGGAAATATAGGAAAAGTAATTTATGATTATTTGATATATTAAGTTTCATTAATTAAATAATTTTTTTAAAATATTAGTTAATAATTTATTTTTATATAATATTAAGAAAAATATAATAATTAAATATTTTTTTTTATTTATATTTATTAATTTTTTTTAAAATAGAATATTAAAATTTATAAGAAGAAAAATATGAGTTTTTATCAAATGATATATCTTTATACCATTTAATATTATCAATATCAATTATTTTCTTTTTCATTACTCTTTTTTCATAATAAGGAATATCTTCTTTTATTTCTATATCTTTTAAAGAATATTTTGTTAAATCAAAATATTTATCTTTAAATCCTTGATAAATTTGTATTTTTTCATATTTATTATAATAATGATCATTTAAGATAATTGGATTATTATTTTCAATTAAATTAATATTCTTCTTATATTCACTTATAAATTTAATAATTTCATTTTTATGTTCTGGATAAAATAAATTACACATAATTAAATAATAACCATTTTTAGGGAAAAAAGAATTTAACATTTCCATTAAATTTTTTGGATAGAATTTTTGATAAATATAATAAAAAAAATTACCTCTATTAATTAAAATTTTCATAAATCCTTTTTTATAATTATTTATTTCATTTGATATATCATCTGTTATATCTGTAAATAAAAATTCTTGACTTTCAATAGTAATTTTTTTACTATTATTATTATTGATTAATTCTCCATTTTTATTAATAGAATTTTTTCTCTGAATAATATAAATTTTATTATTTTTCTCAATAGATTTTAATTCATCAATATAATAATTTGGTATCATAACATAAAAATTAACATTTAAATTTTTAATCATTTTCCTAAACATATATCTAAAAATAACAAATTCATTTAATGAATATGATATTTTATCTTTTTCTTCATTTGAACAATATAAAATTATAAAATCTCTTTCTTTCATATTTAAAATATTTTCTTTTTTATTTAAAATATTTAATCTTTCAAAAATAGGAAGTTCCTTATCATCAGTTATAAATGAATTATTATTTATCTTTTTAACATCACCATAAGGACTTATTGCTATGTTTAAATTTTTAATTGAAAAATCAAAAATTTTATTTGAATTATAAATATTATTTGAATAATATTTCATTATATTTGAAAGTGAATTTGAAATTTTAGTATCATTAACATTAAGATTATATATTTCTAAATCATTTGGTAAAAAAGGATAATTTATTATTTGATTTCCAGGAATTTCTGAATTTAAAATAAATAATTTTGGTTTTTGATTTGAATATGAAAATGAAGAAATATTCTTATATAATTGTCTATTATTTTTTATTATGGAATCATTATTAATTTCTTTTGCCTTTAATTGAGATTTTAATCTAATTAATTTACTTAATAAAAATATTGAAGCATATGTAAATAGATTTTTTTTATTTTTCATATTTTAAATTTTTTAAATATTATTATTAATTAAATATATTATTTATTTCATATAAATTATTATTATCTTGATTTTCAATTACCATACTTTTGATATCGAATATAGAAATATTAAATTTAGTTAAATCTGCCTTTAATTTATTTTCTTCATAATTTTTAAGTTTAATGAAAAATTTTTTATCAAATGTAATTATATTCAAAAATAATGATTCTTGTTTTTTCAATAAATAATCCATTCTATAAAATTTAATATAAGACAAAATATCATCATTATATTGATAATTACTATACATTTTATTATTTTTTCTAAAAATTAATTTATCATTCGAAAAAGTAATTAAAATATGATAATAATCCTGAGATTTAATTGGATTAATATCATCATCATTATCAAAAAATAATTCTCCTTTTGCTTTATGATTTAAACTATCAGGATTAACAATTAATTCTAATCTTCTATTTCTTAAATCATATGTATTCTTAACAGGTTCATTAAAAGTATCTTGTTGAGTAAAAATAACACCTCCTTTAATATATAAATGATGAGCAGTAAAATTTGTACTTATATTAACACTTTTTCCTTTATTACTACTTATTTCTTTATTAAATAAAATATTTCCATTAATATAATTCCAATCATCATTAGGAAAATAAACATTAATTGGTATTTCTTCATCTTGAAAAATAGGAAAAAAAATAAAAGTATTTCCTAACATTAAACTCGAATCAATTTCATTATAAGTTTCTTTATCATTATAAAAATTAAAAAAAACAGGTTTAAAAAAACTTCCACTTCTCCCAATTGAAATTTTAAACATTTCAGAATAAAAAAATCTTAATAAAGAATATCTAATTCTAAGAGCATATTTTGCCATATTTAAAGTATAAGTTTCATTAAAATTTCTTTCATAAAAAGCATAAGGTTCTTGTTCAATTGCTTCTAAAATTTTATGATTTCTACTAAAAGGATATAATGAACCTAAAGAATACCATCTTGAACATAATTTATCATCTGCATCAAAGAAAAAACCACAAATATCATCTCCAGTCATAGGAATACCAAAAATTTGAAAATTAAAAATACCATTTAATGAATGTTTCATATCTTTATAAATTGAATGATTATCACCTAACCAATGAAAATTATATTGATTACTTCCTAAAGTAGTTTCTCTTGAAATAATAAAAGGTCTTTTATTAATTTTTACTAAACCCTCATATGTATATTTCCCTTGTAATAAACCTATAAGTGGTTTCATATTATAAGTATATAAAAATGGGTTTTCATTTATTAAATTACTATAAGCATTTTCACTAATTGAATGTGAACGAATATCACATCGATTTGGTGGATTATAACCAGGAATATAAGGAATATATTCATATTCATTAAATTGAGGATCAAAAAAAATTTTATTATTACCAACTGTATCATTTATACTTAAAAATTCACCTCTCATATTAAAAAGTGATTGTAACATTGCTGGTTCATTCATATCAATCCATATTCCATCATATTTTATATCTTTATAATATGATGACATTGCATAATGCCAAACTTCAATTGATTCTTTTATGAAAAAATCAGGAAAAACTGCATTTCCAGGCCAAACTAAACTTATTAATTCATTTTTAGTATAATTTGACATTATAAATGCATTTTTTTTATGACCTAAAATATAATATGGATCTGTATCATTAATTGGGAAACCTATATCAATTAAAGGAACAAAATGATAATTTTCATTATGAAGATCTTCTAATAATTTAGGAAAATTAGGAAATCTCTTTTCATCATAAGAGAAAATTCTATTATTTTTCATTAAATCTAAATCAATCCAAAGAGTATCAAATGGAATTTCATATTTTTTTAATCTTTTATATACATTTATAAAAAAATATTCTTCATAATAACCCCATCTACATTGATGATATCCAAAACTCCAAAAAGGAGGAATAATGGGTCTTCCAATAATTTCATGTAATTTTATTATGACTTCATCAGGGGAATTTCCATAATAAAAATAATATTCAATCATTCCACCAATTGTTCTATGTTCAAAATAAGTTAAATTTTCAATTATTGTTGAATTAATATATAAATCTTGTGCATTAATATTATTAAATAAAATACCTAAAAATTTCCCATTTGAAGTTTTATGAAAACCTAAAGGTTGATGACTCATTAAATTAAAACCACCTGTGCCTTCATCTTCATATATTCCTCCAGTATCATTTGGCCATGTTGTAAAAATTCCATCTCCTAATTTGAAATCATGAAATCTTTCACCAAATCCATATATGTCATTTGATGTTAAATACATTCCTAATGTTAAGAAATATTCTGAAAATAATAAATTTGCTTTTTCTGTTGTTAATATTGTTTCTTTATTTTTTATTATTTTAAAGGAAAATGGTTCATTTTTATTCTCGTTTATTATTATTCCATTTGATTTTAAGGGAATTATATTTTTACATTTTTTTATTTTGTTTTTGTAAGTAGAAGATATTGTGTAATTTGATGGATTCCATCTTTCTTTTTCATTATCTGTTAATTTTATATGAATTATTTCATTACATTCTAAATCTATGTTTATTGTTAATTTGTTTATTGGAAATATTGATGATTTATTTTGAAAAGTTATATTATAATCTTTCGGATTGAATTTTTTATTATTTTTATATTCTAATATTCCTTCAAATTTAGTTTTATGCTTGTCTAAATATTTCCAATTTGTTAAATAATAATCATTTTTTGATAAAATAAATGGTATTAATAAATAGAAAATCAAATTCATTTTAAAATAAAATAAATATATTATTTTATATATAAATTATTTTTGTAATTTAAAAAAT
>JAEEGL010229463.1_pt1 | contig 17865 bp, 14 predicted proteins | sample 9134231 | NCBI WGS metagenome assembly JAEEGL01 (sample SAMN16246548, study PRJNA631951) | gut metagenome | biome: gut microbiome; feature: rumen; material: fiber-attached | host: Bos | place: Iran: Karaj | collected 2018-10 | reverse complement strand
GTCGTGGACGGCGTTTATGGCCCCGGAGCGGAACCGATTTATACTACCCTGAGAGATGTTATAACGGTATGTTTATTCCCAAATGTGCAGCTTGATATGTTTTTCCTGTTGATAAACCAGGATAAATTTAATTCAATCCCGGAGCAGGACAGGAAGATCATGATGGATATCGCAAACAAACTTGAAAAGTCTCGTTTCACCGTTGCGGCAGAAGAACAGAAGATGTGGGAAAAACGTTTGTCAGAGAAAAAAATCGAAATTTGCAAATTGACTCCCGATGAATTGACGACATTTCAGAAAAAGATTCAAGAGCAAGTATGGCCGAAGTTGAGGAAAGACCTGGGAGAAAAATTCTTTGATCAGACCATAGAGGCCTGGAAAGCTTCTATGAAATAGTTTTTTTAGAGCAGGAGATTAAAAAATGTTAAGAGACCCAGAAATCAATTATATCGAATGCAAAGATGTTTTTATTTCGGGTGCGGGATTAGGTGTTATTTTAGTGGATGAAAAATATCCTGCATACCCTGGAGACGTAAGAAATGCCAGTGCATTTCCGTATAATATTCAGTATGATATAGCAAAGGGGTTAACGATTCAGGCGCTCGTACGTGAAAAGAATCAGGAGACCTATCTGCCTGAGGTAATCGCTGCGGCCAGGCGTCTGCAGGAGAAAGGCTGCAAAGCAATTCTTGGCGAGTGCGGCTACTTTGCGCACTATCAAAAGCAGGTAAGCGCTGCCGTAGATGTTCCTGTATTTCTGACCAGTCTCCTTCAGGTTCCTTGGGCTCAGTCCGTTATCGGACCGGATAAGGTTGTTGGAATAATTTGCGCTTCAAAAGTTTTTATGCAGGACAAAATTCTTGAAAATGTCGGCGTAAAAATCGGCAGCAATTATGTTGTGTTCGGCGCGAGAGATGACGGACATTGTCCGGAGCTGGGGTTACTGTGGGATGTGAGAACAAGGATCGGCAAACCGCGGTGTAATTTCGACAAAGCTAAGAAGGAATATCTGGAACGCGTTTATGAATTTTATGATTCAACGCCAAATATGGGCGCAATGATTTTTGAATGCACCGGCTACCCGCCATTCGCAAGAGAAGCGCAACGGCGCATCGGGATACCTATTTTCAGCTGGTCTACGCTGATGGATTACGCGTACTCTGTAACAGTGCACAGGGATTTCTACGGACATGTGTAGTTATTGTTGAAAGTTGTGATAAGAGAGACAACAGGACAATACGGTATTTTAATATAGCCTGCATTGTGTATGAGAGTATGAAAGATTTTCTGTAAAAGCGAGAAAATCTTTCATACTCTCGTGAGGAAAAAGGGCTGAGAACTCAGAATAGACTTGTATCTACTGCGAAAGCCCCGCCGCAAAGGCTTTTAAGTTCAGATCAAGCAGCTTTGCGGGTACTATATCCATCATCACGCTCTCCCAGTCGAGATCCCCGAGCCCGAGGGATCTGACGAGCGCACCGAGAAGCACCACATTCTGCGCCTTGATGTTGCCAAGCTCTTCCGCGATACGCGCTGCGTCCACGCATTTTATTTTATCCACGTCTTCTTTGAGCCTCTCGATGATCCCCTGCGGGTAAACGGCTGCGCCTGTCAGCACCGGCAGAGAATATATCTCGAAGTCGTTGACTACGAGAGTGCCGTCTTTTTTGAGGTAATGCAGCCAGCGGGCGGCTTCGGCTTTTTCGAACGCGGTGAGCACGTCCGCGCAGCCCTCGGGAACGATCGGCGAGCAGACTTTTTCTCCGTAACGCACGTGGGTGCTGACGCTCCCTCCGCGCTGGCTCATACCGTGTATCTCAGACATTTTTACGTCATATCCGCGGCGCAGCAGACCCTCTGAGAGGATCTTTGACGCAAGGATGGTTCCCTGCCCGCCTACGCCCACCAGAAGAATATTTTTAGTTCCGTTCTCCTTCATGGCTTATTCACCCTCCCTGACTATGGCCTTTTTCGGGCATATCTGCATACATACCGTGCATCCGTTGCATGAAGCACGGTCGATATAGACCCGCCCGTCCCTGCAGTTGACCGCAGGACACCCCGCCCTCAGGCAGAGTTTGCATTTCACGCATTTATCTTCGTCAACGCGGCATTTCATATTTGCTCTGCGTTTTGCGACTTCCTTTATAAGCGCGCACGGCGACGTCGTTATGATAACAAAAGGTTCCGCCGCGTCATGCCCGTCGCGTATCGCATCCCGCGTCGCTGAGAGATCGTACGGGTCGATAAGGCGGATATTTTCTTCTTTTACTCCGCACGCGACGCACAGTTTCCTGAGGTCTATCTGCTGAGTCTCTTCTCCCATCAGAGTGCGTCCCGTGCCCGGGTTCTCCTGGTGCCCGGTCATTGCCGTTATCCTGTTGTCAAGGATATTCACGACTATCGGCGCCTTGTTGACGACGGCGTCTATCAGGCCGGTGATGCCGGAGTGGAAGAAGGTCGAGTCACCTATGACCGCGAAGACTTTTTCTTTGCGTCCTGCTTTATTCGACGCCTTGAAGAAGCCGGCCCCCATTGAAACGCTTGCTCCCATGCATACGACCGAGTCCGTCACCGAAAGCGGCGGCACCATGCCGAGCGTGTAGCAGCCGATATCCCCGGTAACGACGACGTCGCTGTATTTGCCGAGCTCATAGAAGAAGCCGCGGTGCGTGCAGCCGGCGCAGAGTACCGGAGGACGCGGCGGAACGTTTATATCGGTCTTTCCGTGTCCCTGTGTATCTTCACCGAAGAATGATCTGTAGACGCGCTCCGGCGTAAGTTCGTCTATCCACGGCAGTTTTTCGCGTCCCGTACAGCTGATCCCGAGAGATTTCACGAATGACTCTATATACGCTTCGTTTTCTTCTATTACATACAGCGTTTCCACTGAAGCCGCAAATTCACGGATCTTTTTTTCGGGAAGCGGCCATGTGAAGCCCAGCTTAAGATATGACGCGTCATCCCCGAAGACCTCTTTTGCGTGGCAGTAGGATACCCCGCTGGTGATTATGCCGATCTTTCCGCTGCCGCACTCGACTCTGTTGAGAGGGGTGCTTTCGGAAAACTCCTTCATCGCCGCAATTCTTTCCGTCATCACGGCTTTGCGTCTTTTCGCGTGTGCCGGAGCCATAACGTATTTGGAAGGGTCCTTCGCGTAGCGTTTTATCCCGACTTCAGCCCTCTGTCCTGTCTCTGCAAGCGTCTTGCTGTGGCATATCCTGGTGGATACGCGGAAGAGCAGCGGGGTATCGAAGCGTTCGGAGAGTTCAAAGGCTTCTTTTGCAAAGTCAAGGCACTCCTGGCTGTCAGAAGGTTCCAGCATCGGTATTTTGGCGTGAGAGGCGTAAAATCTGTTGTCCTGTTCGTTCTGTGAGCTGAACAGTCCCGGATCGTCTGCGGTCACAATGACGAGACCGCCGTTCACGCCGGTATAGGCGAGCGTGAAGAGCGGGTCTGCCGCGACATTCAGTCCGACATGCTTCATCGCGCATAAAGCCCTTCCTCCGGCCATCGATGCGCCGGCGGCTACCTCAAGCGCGACCTTTTCGTTCGTTGCCCATTCGGAATATACTTCTTTGTATTGCGCCAGATTTTCCAGAATCTCGGTCGAAGGCGTCCCCGGGTATGCGGCGGCTACGTGCAGTCCCGCTTCCCAGGCACCTCTGGCGATAGCCTCGTTGCCCGTCATAAGCTTTTTCATAAAAACTCCCCTTTGCCTCAAAAATGATACAGATCTCCGCTCAGCGGTATGTAAATCAAAAAAAACCGGCCTGTGAAGCCGGTCTTTTATTAACTTGCCGGACTTTCGCAGCAGTCCCTATTCTTTTTCTCTTGCCCGGCTGTCCTCTTCACAGTCGAGCATTACCCATTCGGCAGCGTCAAAGCCTACGAGCCCGGTAACTATATACATAACGGAAAATACGAGGAAAGCTTTTTCCCGCAGTACGATCAGGCAGAAGCATATAAAAGCCATTATTCCATATAGCTTCACGCGGCTGACGTTTGTCTTTTTAAGCTTCTTGGCGTTGCAGTACGGAAGAGAGCTCACCATCAGCGCTCCTGTGAAGCAGAGAGCGGCCATCGCCGCCAGAGGCGTTGCCGGTACGCGTGCTATCACCATCGAGACCAGCATAAGACCGCCGGCCGGGATAGGCAGCCCCTGGAACGGGCCTGCCGGAACGTGGGCCACGTTGAAGCGCGCAAGACGCAGCACGCCGCAGAGGGTAAAAAATGCCGCGCATATCGGGCCGTAAACTCCTGATTCAGGGCCTATATATGCGTTATATACAAGAAAGGCAGGCGCCACGCCGAAGCTTATAGCGTCGGCAAGGCTGTCCAGTTCCTCTCCGAAAGCGCTGCTTCCGCCTAAAGTACGCGCTACGCGTCCGTCCATTATGTCAAAAAACACCGCAAAGCAGACAAGAAGCGCGGCGGGGACAAAACGCCCGTGTGCGGTGAGTATCAGCGACGACACCCCGCAGAATACGCTTCCGCTGGTTATCATATTCGGTATTATCGTCCTTATCGGAATGTTGTTCGTTTTTCTATTCCCTTTTTTCATGCCCCTTTATACACTCCTATTATCGTATGACCGGCAATGACACGGTCCCCTATCCTGACATTGGGCGCGATATCTGGAGGAAGGTAAATATCGACCTTCGACCCCAGCTTAATCATACCATATCTTCCGCCGGCCGGCACGATATCATTCACTTTTACTCTCGGGGCTATCCTTCTTGCCATGATGCCGGCTATCTGAACAAGGAGAAATTTCCCGAATGCGCATTTGGCCCCCACATAAAAACGTTCATTTTCCTCGGAGGCCTTGGGAGCTATGGCAAACCATTTTTTGCCGGGCACGTATTTTGTGTATTCCACTACGCCTTCAGTCGGGAAACGGTTTACATGTACGTCAAAGCCGTTCATGAATATACCGATCTTAACGGCGCGCCCCGTATATTCATGACAGCTCTCCTCTATCTCCACGACCTTTCCGTCGGCCGGGCTGAGGAAGTCCCCCTCCTTAAGATCTCGTTCCGGCGACCTCTCCGGGTCGCGGAAGAACCAGAGCACGAAACAAAAGAGAACAGCAAGGCAGACGGATATATACGGAGATATCAGCGCCCCGCCGACTGTCATAAAGGCCAGTGCGCCAAGCATCGGATATCCGTCGCGTGCCGTCTTCATTATTTATTCCTCTGCGATGGCGTCATCTTTTTTGACGATGCTTATATCCGCCACGCTGTCTCCGCTGTCCAGCGCCACTATCGTATAGCCGGTAGCGCTCCTGGAGAGCGATGAGATCTCTCCGGCTCCTATCCTGACCATTCTTCCCCTGCTTGTTATCACTATAATCTCTTCATCTTCCTGGACGCCCCATGCTCCGACCAGGTCGCCGGTCTTATCTGACAGCTTCATGGCCCGAACGCCGTAGCCGCCCCTGTGATGCTGCGTGAACTCGCTGTAGGGCGTGCGCTTGCCGATGCCGCCTTCGCTTATGAAGAGCACCTGACGGCCGTCTGTGACAACGTCGCAGCCCACTACCGTGTCGCCCTCTTCAAGGCGTATCCCGCGCATTCCCTGCGCCTGGCGCCCCTGAGGACGGAATTCCTCCTCATTTACGCGCAGAGTCTGCCCCTTTGCGGTGGTCAGCAGCAGATCGCAGCCGCCCATCGTGCAGCGTACACGGGCGATGTCGTCTTCCTCGGATATGCCGAGAACGCGGCGTCCGGCGCGCGTCAGTCCTTCAAGTTCTTCTACCGGCAGACGCTTTGCCGTTCCCTGCCTGGTCACGAAGAATATGAATTTTGCACCGTCAAGGTTGCTGTCCTTTACGGCAACTACCTTTTCATCCTTTTCAAGAGTGATTATCGTGCCTACCAGCTTGCCTTTCCCGGTCTTCGGTTCAGGCAGCGAGAAGCCGCGCACGCCGAAAACGCGCCCCTTGCTGGTGAAGAAATAAAGGGTCCTGTGCGTGGTGCTTGTGGTTATCAGCGATATCACGTCTTCGGCTTTTGTGGATACGCCTTTGACGCCCTTGCCGCCCCTCTGCTGCACCCTGTAGTCCTGCAGCGGCATGCGGCGTATATAACCGTCGCGGGAGAGCGCTACGACGATATCTTCCTCCGGTATAAGATCCTCGTCCGCAACTTCTTCCGCAGCCGCTTCGATATCGGTGCGGCGCTTGTCCGCGAAAGTCTTTTTTACCTCGTTCAGTTCATCTTTTATTACCGAATCAAGTATAAACGGGCTTGAAAGTATGCTGTTGTAGCGTTCGATATCCATCAGCAGCTGTGCAAGCTCCGCGTCCAGCTTTTCACGTTCCAGCCCGGTCAGCCGCTGCAGGCGCATGTCCAGTATCGCCTGAGCCTGTATCTCGCTGAACTCCAGCTCTGCGGTCAGGGCGGCGCGGGCGGCCGGTGCGTTTTCGGAAGATCTGATTATGCTTATTACCCTGTCGATCATATCGAGTGCGCGCAGCAGCCCTTCGACGATATGGCGGCGCTCCTCCGCCTTGCGCAGACGGAACTCGGTGCGCCTGCGCACGACGTCGCGGCGGTGGTTAAGGAATACAAGCACCAGATCTTTCAGCGGCAGTTCTTTTGTCTCACCGTTTAAAACTGCAAGGTTTATCACGCCGAACGTGCTCTGCAGCTGTGTGCGTGTATAGAGCTGGCGCAGCACGAGGCTCGGGTCTGCGTCACGCTGCAGCTCGACGACGATGCGCATTCCCTTTCTGTCGGATTCGTCGCGCAGATCGGATATGCCGTCAAGCATTCCGCTCTGTACGCCTTTGGCTACGGTCTCGATAAAGTTTGTCTTGTTGACCATATACGGGATCTCGGTGATTATTATCGAGCGCCTGCCTTTGCGCCCCTCTTCCACTTCCGCACGTCCGCGTATGATGATGCGGCCGCGCCCGGTGCGGTATGCATCTATTATGCCTTCGCGCCCGAGGATGATGCCTCCGGTGGGAAAATCCGGTCCCGGCATCAGATTCATCAGTTCGCCGAGCTCTATGTCCGGGTTGTCAAGTATCGCGCAGCAGACGTCGACCGCTTCGCCTAAGTTGTGCGGCGGCATATTGGTCGCCATTCCGACGGCTATGCCGGTGGTCCCGTTGACAAGAAGATTAGGTATCCGCGATGGCAGAACAAGAGGCTCCTGCAGGGATTCATCAAAGTTGGGTCCCCAGTCCACCGTTTCTTCGTTTATATCCGCCAGCATCTCTTCGCCCATCGCATGCAGCCTTGCTTCGGTGTAACGCATGGCTGCGGGAGGATCTCCGTCTATCGACCCGAAGTTTCCCTGCCCGTCCACGAGCTGATAGCGCATACTGAAGTCCTGGGACATGCGGGCCATCGTATCGTATATCGCGGCATCTCCGTGCGGATGATATTTACCCATCGTCTCTCCGACGATACGGGCTGATTTTTTGAATGGCTGTGTATGACGCACACCGAGCTCGAGCATCGCGTAAAGAACGCGTCTCTGGACCGGCTTCAGCCCGTCTCTTGCATCAGGCAGTGCGCGCCCGATGATAACGCTCATCGCGTAATTCAGGTAGCTTTGCTTTATTTCGCTCTCCAGCGGCAGAGGTATTACCTTGTTTATCTCAAAGAGATTGCCCTGCTTGTTGTCGTGATTCATAATTTTTGCCTCCGTAATGCCTGAGGGCGGGATTTTTTCAACAATAAAGCGGCGATCGACGCCGCTGTGTTTCAATCTGATATTATTGTATCATAACTGCCCGTACGATGTAATGCGCCGTTAGTTCTGTCCCTGACCCTGCTGCCTTATCGGGTCTATAGGCCGTGACGTTACGGGCGAGGAAAGGACGATCGCCGTGGTGGTCATGCCGCAGCTTCCCATCTTGCTTATAACTTCCTCAAGATGCCCGACCGAGGAAACTATTACCTTAAGTATCACGCCGTCGCTGCCGGTAAGGTGATGGCATTCCAGGACCTCCGGGATCGACTTTGCCAGACCGTCGGCCTGGGCAAGAAATGAAACCGGTATCGAAAGACGGATATATGCCGTTATCGGGTAGCCTACCTGAGCCTGATCAACTATGGCACGGTAACCCAAAATGATTCCCGCTTCTTCCATTCTGCGCACGCGCTCGGCGACCGCCGGTGAAGAAAGCCCTACTTTACGGCCGAGCTCGTTGAACGAGATTCTGCCGTCTTCCTGGAGTATCTTTAGAATTTCCCTTCCAATGTCGTCAAGAAGTTTGCTTACCAACATAGGTACTCCTCCTTAGATTCGATAAAAAACGATTTTTAAACAAATCCTCATGTATAATAAGCCATTTTTAATAAAAATGGAATAGGATGGCAAAAATACTATCAAAAATTAAAAAATCTGTATGAGATAGTGTCGCCGCCGGCAGACGGAACGAAGTTTAAAAGCCGGAGTTCCGGGGTAAAAAAACACGTACGCGCCGAATTCGGGATAAAGGCGCGCACGTGTATGCAAAACAGTTCTCAGTTAAGATTCTCTTTCTTGCCAAGCCCGGCCGCAACGGCCCACGCCGCCGCTATCGAGTGAAGGCAGGGAATACCGACTGCGCAGGCATGCTTTCTTATAGCGGAACCGTCGGTTATGTGTTTCTCGCTTCCGCCCGGGATATTCAGTATAAGATCCCATCTGCCGGCATGCAGGTTTTTCACCAGATCCTCCCTGTGTGCCACATTTACCGCGATGCCCCATTTTTTAAGATATGCCGCGGTCCCTTCTGTTGCCTCTATTTCCCAGCCCAGCATCTTGTACTGCGATGCAAGCGGCATAGCGTCGGCTTTCTCGCTGTCAGCGATACTCATCAGGAATCGTCCGGCTTCAGGCGGGTTCCAGCCTGAGCCCTTAAGCCCGTCCAGTATAGCGTCGGCAAGATTTTCCGAAACGCCAAGGCTTTCTCCCGTGGACATCATCCTCGGCCCCAGCTTGGGGTCAAGACCCGGCAGCTTGTCGTTGGAGAAGACGGGGACCTTCACGCCGAACTGCTCCGTGCCGCCATAGAGGCCTGTGCCGTAAGGCATATCCTTAAGGCGTTCCCCGAGGGCTATACCTACCGCCATGTCTATCACGGGGAGCTTTGATATCTTGCTTACTATAGGAACCGTGCGGCTTGCCCTCGGATTTGCCTCTATGATCCAGAAGACCCCGCCGCTCAGAACGAACTGTATGTTCAGCAGACCGCGCACGTTCAGCTCTTTTGATATCGTGCGGACAAAATCCAGGACGCTGTTCTGCTGTTCGCGCGTCAGCGAATAGCTGGGAAATACCGCTATCGAATCGCCGGAATGTATCCCTGACGGGTCTATGTGCTCAAATATTCCCGGAATCAGCACATCCTCTCCGTCGCACACCGCGTCGCACTCAAATTCACGCCCTGCGATGAAGCGGTCTATCATCACCTTTTGTCCCGGCACCGCTTCGAAGGCTTCGCTCAATACGGAGACCAGCGAGCTCTCGTTGTATACCACTCTCATCGCGACTCCGCCGATAACAAAGCTCGGGCGCACCATAAGCGGGTAGCCCAGGCGGCGGCCTATCCCGCACGCCTCTTCAACAGAGGCGGCGTCGGTGCCTTCCGGCTCCGGAAGGCCTATCTTTGCGAGCAGACGCGAAAATTTTCCGCGGTCCTCGGCGGCGTCGATGACCCCGGCGTCAGGACCGAACAGTTTGACTCCCTCCTCCGCGAGGTCAAGTCCGAGGCGGAGGGAGGTCTGCCCGCCGAAACATGCGAATATGCCTCTTGCCTCTTCACGCTTAAGTACAGGCATTACGTCGTCAACAGTCAGCGGCTCAAGGTAAAGAGCGTCGGAAATGTCGTGGTCCGTGCTGACCGTTTCCGGGTTCACGTTTATCATTATCGCGCGTATCCCCCTGCGGCGCAGTGCTTCCACGGCCTTGACGCAGCAGTAGTCGAACTCGACTCCCTGAGCTATCCTTATCGCGCCCGATCCTATGACCGCGATGCCGCCGCTGCACTGTTCGTACGGATCGTCTCCTGTCCCGGCTGCGCCGTAGTAATAGCCGGAGCCGGACGGGAACTCGCCCGCGCATCCGTCTACCTCACGGTAGCCGGCGGTACATTTTTCCTCTTCGACTATGCGTGCTGCTTCTTCCTTCGATATGTCGGCGGCTTCTGCTATCCGGCTCACCGTGAAGCCCTTTTTCGCGGCTGACGCCGCGTTGCCGTTTACGATGCCGTCTTCCTCAAGATACTTTTCGGCAAGCTGTATCTCGTTCAGCTGCTCTATGAAGTATCTGCGTATATGTGTTTTTGCGGCTATCTCGTCTACCGTCGCCGAGCTGCGCCTCAGAAGCTCCGTAATTGCTTCGAGCCGCAGATTGGTCGGAGTGTTGACCTGCTCCCAGAGACGGCGCGTCTCCCAGCTGCGCATCTTACGGTCCGGCAGTGTGTGCCCGCGGGATATGGAACGGTAAGCCTTAACTATCCCCTGAGCAAAATTTGCGCCTATGGCCAGGACTTCTCCGGTGGCCTTCATGCGCGGGCCGAGAGAGGGGTCCGCCTGGGGGAAGGAGTCGAAAGGCCAGGAAGGCACCTTTACCGCTACGTAGTCCAGCGCCGGTTCGGAGAGCGCGCTGCCGGCCCCCGTCACCGGATTGGGCATTTCTGTCAGGTTCAGGCCAAGCGCTATTTTTGCGGCCATGCGGGCGATAGGGTATCCGGTAGCTTTGCTTGCGAGCGCACTGGAACGGCTTGCGCGAGGGTTTACTTCTATGACGTTATATTCGGAACCGTCATGCGCAAGAGCGAACTGCACGTTGCATGCTCCGCGTATATCAAGCACGTCAACTATCTTCAGAGCCGCGCTGCGCAGCATCTGCCACTCTTTGTCAGTCAGAGTCAGCGTGGGCGATACGACGACGGAGTCTCCGGTATGCACGCCCATCGGGTCTATGTTTTCCATGCCGCATACGGCCAGCGCGTTTCCCGCGCTGTCGCGCACTACTTCGATCTCTATCTCATGCCAGCCCTCAAGATATCTCTCTATCAGCGCCCGTCCTGCCGGCGACGCGGCAAGGGCGTCTTCTGTCTGGACCACCAGGTTCTCTATGTTCCTTACTACCGAATTGCCCGACCCACCAAGAGTGAAATCAGGGCGCAGGATAAGCGGCAGCGGGTTGTGAAGCGCGAACTCCTGCGCTCCGGCGACCGAAGATATGCCTCTGCTTGCTATAATAGGCTGCCCGGCCTCCAGCATCGCGCGCCGGAAGGGTTCGCGCGCTTCCGCCCTCTCTATCGCGGCCGGCTGAGTGCCAAGCACCCTGCATTTGTATCGCTTCCACATACCCTGTCTTTCGCATTCCATGCACAGATTGAGACCGGTCTGTCCTCCGAGCGTTGCGACGACGCCGTCGGGGTGATGTTTTCTCAGTATTTCCTCAACTACATGAGGAAGCAGCGGGCGTATATATACGTGGTCGGCTACCGAGCTGTCGGTCTGTATCGTCGCCGGGTTGCTGTTGAGCAGTATTACCGAGCAGCCCTCTTCCTTCAGAGCGCGGCACGCCTGAGTCCCTGCGTAGTCGAACTCGGCAGCCTGTCCTATCTTTATCGGGCCGGAGCCCAGCACAAGAACACTGTTTATCGTATAATCCCTCATAGCGCTTACCGTCCGCCTTTCCCTGTCCTGACGCGGGTAACGAAGTTGTCGAAAATATATGACGCATCCTCGGGGCCTGGTGAGGCCTCAGGATGGAACTGTACCGAGACCGCGTCGTACCTGCGGTGCCGGAGTCCTTCTACCGTACCGTCTCCGAGATGGCTGTATGCCACTTCAAGATCCGTTCCTGAAAGAGAATTCTCATCGACAGCGTATTGATGGTTCTGGCTCGTGATGATCCCGCGCCCCGTAGCGAGCTCCAGTACCGGCTGGTTTGCCCCCCTGTGCCCGAATGACAGCTTTTTTGTCGAAGCGCCGCAGGCACGCGCCAGAAGCTGATTGCCGAGACAGATGCCGAGCAGCGGTTTTTTGCCAATCATCTTTGAGATCTGCTCTGCCTCGAAATCCAGAACGGCAGGGTCGCCGGGACCGTTCGAAAGCAGGATGCCGTCAGCACCGGAGCCTATGACCTCTTCCGCGGCAGTTCCGTTTGGGAAGCGGATAACGCGGCAGCCGCGCCTAAGCAGGCTGCGGATTATGTTTTCCTTTACGCCGTAGTCCATCAGCGCGATGGTAATATCTCCGCTGCCGTAACTTTCGGTTTCTTTGCATGAAGCCTCCGATACCAGCGTATCGGGCAGCGCGGTGCTCACGGGGGGACAGGCAGTTTCTGCGATGCGCCCCATCATAGAGCCGCAGCTGCGTATCCTGAGTATAAGCCCTCTGGTGTCAACATCTGAAATAACGGGACAGCCCATCTCCTCCATCCATGAGTGCAGAGTTTCAAAACGTCCCTTTTCTGTTTCGTCAAGGCAGGTCATGACGACGGCACGCGCCCAGACTCTTCGGCTCTCCAGTCTCTCTTTGTCGATTCCGTAAATACCTATCGGCGGAAAGGCGAAAACTATGATCTGGCCGTTATACGAAGGGTCCGTCAAAGTCTGCGGGTAGCCGCAGGAAGCCGTCGTGAACACGGCTTCTCCTTCGACGGGAGAAGCGATATTGCCGCGCCCTTCCCAAACGGAGCCGTCGGAGAGAGTCAGGTAAACTTTTTTCTTCATAAGCGCGCTCCTTCAGTTTCTGTAAAAAATAAACATAAACATTATTTTTGTTTATTTTTAAAACTAACTATATGTTCAAACTGACGAGATATTATAACCGTATCTGAATATATGTCAATACATTGATTGATTTTTTCTGCTGTGGCATTAATTCAATCGGTTGCATACATTCTTCTGCAAAAAGGTTCTGCGGGAAAACCGGTATCCTGTTATTTACTCATCTGATTATGCAGTGCCCCGGATGAGGGGCTTTAAATGCATCTGCTGATATAATGGAGCAAGTGCTTCCGAAGGGGGGAATACCGTTGTATCAGGTCGCCGCGCAGCTGATAGGTTTTGTGGGCACTGCGCTTATCATTGCCTCATACCAGTGCAGAAAAAGCAAAAATCTCTTTCTGCTGCAGATGGGCTCCAATGTGATGTATATAATACATTTCATAATGCTCGGCGCGCTGTCGGGAAGCATGAGCATATTGCTGGGACTGATGCGGAACTACATACTTTACAGCCATTCCCGCAGATGGGCGCAGTGGAAAGGCTGGCTGCCGCTTATTACAGCGGGATATATATCCGGCACCTGTCTCACGTGGAAGGACTGGTTCAGCATCCTGCCCTGCATCGGCATGACTGTCATGACTGCAGCCTGCTGGTCCCGCAACGGGAAGAATATACGCATTGCCAACTTTTTGGTCAATTCGCCGGCGTGGCTTGTATACGACATACATACATTTTCGATATCCGGTGTGGTGACGGAAACATTCTGCCTGGTGTCGATCGTGGTATCTTTCATCAGGTACGGCTGGAAGGCGCTTGACGGGGAAGGTTAGTGCCGGGATGAAATACAGCTTTGCGCCTGTAATCGACAGCGGCTCGCGGGTGCTTATACTCGGTTCGCTGCCCGGCGACCGCTCTATTGCGGATGCCCGCTACTACGCCCACCCGCGCAACGCTTTCTGGAAAACGATTTACGGCTTCTGGGGCGAAACGCCGCCGGAAAGCTTTGATATGCGCTACGAGTACATACTGCGCAGAAAACTGGCTCTCTGGGATGTTATAAGCCATGCTTCAAGGCAGGGCAGTTCAGACGGAAAGATAAGAGACGAAACTTTTAACGATATACCGGGCCTGCTTGCGTCCTATCGCGGGATATCGCTGATACTTTTTAACGGCTCATATGCTTTTTTAAAATACAGCAGACATTTCGGTACGCCGGCGATACCTTACCGCAGACTGCTGTCGACGAGTCCCGCCTGCGCCGGCAGGGATGCGGAACGGCTTAAGATGTGGCACGAGGCGCTTGCGCTCGGTTTATGCGACACAGAGACGCCGCGGTGCATACACGGTATTTAGCAGAAGACTGTGATAAAAGAATAATTACGGAAAGGCACATAATAATGAAAATAAACGTAAGAGCGGCTGAAAAAGCGGATATTGCAGGAATCGCAGCTATTGAAAAAGCGGTGTTCCCTCCGGAGGAAGCGCTGTCTGAAGAAACTTTTAAATGGTGCTTTGCCTCCTTCCCCGAGGGCTTTGCCGTTGCGGAAAGCGCCGCGGCTGACGGAGGCAAAGGAGAGACAGCCGCCGCGATAGTATGCAGGCCCACGGCGCTGCGCCTTATAACAGACGAAATATATGAGAGAAAAGAAATAAGCAGAGGGGACACTTTTGCGATAATGACCTTTATCGTCGCACCTCATCTGCAGCGGCAGGGGCTGGGAGACAAAATGCTGGAAGCTTCGCTTGCTCTTTTCCGCGAAAAGGGAGCAAAGAATTTTTCTCTGGCCTGCAAGGAACATCTGAAAGCTTTCTACCGCAGGCACGGTTTCATAGAGGCCGGACTTTCCCGGCTCACTCTCGGCGGCGCTGTCTGGTACGATATGTATCTGACGCTTTAAGATCTGTACTCGCTCCCGCGGCGGGCCGGCAGAAACCGCCGCACGCTTTCTTTTAATATCTGCTTATCTTTTGCCTGACAGATGGATAAAAATGCCTGCGCCGGCTGCTGACCGATAAATTTTGCAATTTACGGAATTTAGCAGTATCCTGAATTTCGTTCTTGACAAAAAAAATATATGATAGTACTATTCATTCCGTTAATTTTGCCGTCTTTGAACGGCGCGGCTTGTGTATATGAAGGGGGGCTGCATGATGGGAAAAGCATTTATCAATAACCGTTATTATTATTGCTATTATGCTTATCCCCGCATGTATAACGCCCCGGGGCTTTTCGCTGTTTCTTTGAAGTAGGCATATCCGCAGAGTTAACTTCAGAAACCGCGCCCGCAGGGGCCGGTTTCTTTTTTATTTTTTATCCTATCCGTCTGAAAGGGTGTATCGTCATGGATCTGTTCATCAAATTAGCGTTGCTGGTCGTTTTTGTAGTCGTCATGATACTGGTGGGGCTCTACTGCCGCAGGCATTCCACCGACGTAAGCGGCTTCGTGCTCGGAGGCCGTCAGGTGGGCCCGTGGCTGACAGCGTTCGCTTACGGGACGTCATACTTTTCCGCTGTCGTTTTTGTCGGTTACGCAGGACAGTTCGGCTGGAGGTACGGAATCGCGGCGACCTGGGCAGGAATAGGAAATGCTCTGCTGGGCTCGATGGCGGCCTGGGTCGTTCTGGGGCGCAGGACCAGAGTCATGACGCAGCATCTCAATTCGGCTACGATGCCGCAGTTCTTCGGGACGCGCTTTGAGAGCCAGGCGCTGAAAGTTGCGGCTTCCGCGGTCATCTTTGTCTTTATGATTCCGTACACGGCATCGCTCTACAACGGACTGTCGCGCCTCTTCGGCATGGCGTTCGATATAGACTACTCCGTATGCGTTATCGCGATGGCGGTCCTGACGGCGATATATGTCATTGCAGGCGGTTACATGGCGACAGCGATCAATGATTTTATCCAGGGCATCATAATGGTTTTGGGCATTATAGCCGTTATCGTTGCGGTGCTTAACAGCCGCGGCGGTTTTCTGGCGGCGCTCGACGCGCTCGGAAGGGTCACCGATCCTGCCGTCTCGGCCACGCCCGGAGTCTTTGCGTCCTTCTTCGGTCCCGACCCCGTAAATCTTCTCGGAGTCGTGATACTTACCTCTCTGGGCACGTGGGGGCTTCCTCAGATGGTGCAGAAATTCTACGCCATCACAAGCGAGGAGGCCATAAGCAAAGGGACCATCATCTCAACGTTTTTTGCGACGGTCGTAGCGGGCGGCTGCTACTTCCTCGGCGGCTTCGGCAGGCTCTTCTCGGATGTGGTAGACGTCTCCGTGGAAGGCTTTGACGCGGTTATCCCCGCTATGCTCTCAGGCCTTCCGACTGTGCTGCTGGGAGTAGTCGTGATACTGGTCCTCTCCGCTTCAATGTCGACGCTCTCCTCACTGGTCCTGACGTCCAGCTCCACGCTTACGCTGGACTTCCTGAAGGTATGCGTGGACAGGGATATGAGCGAGAAAAAACAGCTGGTAAGCATGAGGGTGCTGATCGCTATATTCATTGCCATATCGGCCGTCATAGCGATAATACAGTACAATTCAAACGTATCGTTCATCGCCCAGATGATGGGAGTCTCGTGGGGCGCTATGGCTGGCGCCTTCCTTGCCCCGTTCCTTTACGGCCTGTACTGGAAGCGCACCACCAAGGCCGCGTGTGCGGTTAACTTTATCTTCTCGACAGTCGTGATGATATTAAACATTTTCATCCGCGGCTCGTTCCCGGCGATAATTAAGAGCCCCATCAACGCAGGCGCTTTCTGCATGCTTGCGGGACTTCTGATAGTTCCGGCCGTGAGCTGGATCACAAAGGCCCCGGATAAGGAAAAGACGGATAATATGTTTGCCTGCTACGATCGCAAGGTCGTGGTTTCGGTAACTGATTCGATAGGTCCGAGAGTTTACGAAGATAATAAATAAAAAATAAATATTACTGAGGATATTTTAAAGGGCATACGGAAAGAAAGCATCTTTCCCATGCCCTTTTTGTTATTCCGGCAGAAGAGAAAAGCCCTGAAGGCTTCTGTGATTATTGCTTTTTACTGTGCTTTGCGAGGAATTCTTTTATCTTTTTAAAAGTCTCATCGCTTATTATATGCTCTATGCGGCAGGCGTCTTCCTCTGCTGTTCCTTTGTCCACGCCGACTGTTTCGTGCAGGAATTCCGTTATCAGAAGATGACGCTCATAAATGGCGTCGGCACAGGCTTTTCCTGCCTCGGTCAGCCGCAGTTCGCCGTTTCTTTCCATGGTCAGCAGCCCGCTGTTCTTCAATATGCCGATAGCGCGGCAGACGCTCGGCTTGCTGACCGAGAGCTCCCTTGCAATATCTACGGAACGCACGATTCCGTTCCTGTTCTGAAGTATAAGTATCGTCTCGAGATAATTTTCACCGGATTCCTGCATCGACATCACCCATATTGTGTTGTTTTGTTATGCCACCGAATCTTTTTATAATTCTATAACATAACGCCGCATGAGTATACTTCTGCGTCTGTTTTTACCTATGATCATGCGCTTGCATCTTTTTTGTTCATTCCATATACTTCGTTTATAGCGGTACATCTGCCGTGCTGGGGGTGCTTTGTTGTGCTTGGGGATTATTTTTCCAAAAAGAAAACATCGGTTGACGATATAGTACGTATGCTTGCTGATATGGGCGGACGTGCTCCCGTGATAAAAAAACTCCCTGCGCGGCAGGCGGAATTCGGAGGGTTCGGCGCGCTTGACATGCGCATCGTGAATGCCCTTAAAAAACGCGGGATAGAGGCTCTTTATTCTCATCAGAGCAGGGCGGTGTCCTGCGCGCTGGCCGGGACCGACTGTGTAATAGCTACTCCGACCGCCTCCGGCAAGACTCTTTGCTACAATCTGCCTGTACTGCATGCCGTTCTGCAGGATGCGAACGCGCGTGCGCTTTATCTTTTTCCCACGAAAGCGCTGGCCCAGGATCAGCTTGCCGAATTCGGCGAGCTTTCCGCCTCCGCCGGAGGAGAGATACACGGTTTTGTATATGACGGTGATACCGACCCGGTAAAGCGCCGCCTTGCGCGCACCGAAGGGCATATCGTGATTACAAACCCCGACATGCTGAACTCGGGGATCCTGCCGCACCACACCAAATGGTCCGGATATTTCAGAAATCTGAAGTTTGTCGTCGTCGACGAACTGCATACCTACAG
>JAEEGL010109604.1_pt1 | contig 17865 bp, 16 predicted proteins | sample 9134231 | NCBI WGS metagenome assembly JAEEGL01 (sample SAMN16246548, study PRJNA631951) | gut metagenome | biome: gut microbiome; feature: rumen; material: fiber-attached | host: Bos | place: Iran: Karaj | collected 2018-10 | reverse complement strand
TTCTTTAATAAGTCTTTTGAGATAATTGGTTGTCCTATATATGAAAAAGGAGCAGCAGGACCATTACACATACATATCAAGGCTGAAGATGTTGAAGGATATGTGCAATGCGAAAAAATGGCACTTCTTGATTTGAGTTTAAGAGGATATTCAAAGATAGATAGGATTCATTATCCAGATATTATCAATATCACAGATGCTATACAAGGAATCTTCGATTATATCTAACGTAAGTGATATAAATGAGTTTGGTACATAATTGTAAATGAATGATAAATCTAATTAGAAATTTCGCAATGAGACTTGCATTCACTGTTCGAGAATAGGCTAGTAGAAAAAGTGAAATAACTGTGTTATTATTGTGCCGTGTGAGATAAACTTTCACGGCACTTTTTCTTTATATGGAGGGGGAATACAATGCCAAGCGTTAGCTTAAAAACTATCATTGAAAAAATGAAGCTTGAGAACATGACACCTGAGCTTGATATCAAGAAGATCAGGATCAGTCAGCCTGACATCAACAGACCGGCGCTTCAGCTGGCAGGCTATTTTGAACACTTTGAGGCCACAAGACTTCAGGTAATCGGCTTCGTTGAATATACTTATATGGAATCCTTCCCGCAGGAGAAGAAGGAAGAGATGTACAGAGAGTTCCTTTCCTTCGATATCCCCGGAGTTGTATTCTGTAGAGAGCTTGCTCCTGATCCGCTTTTTGTAAAGATTGCGATTGAGGAGAAGGTTCCTGTTCTTATTACAAAGAAATCAACCTCTGCTTTCATGGCAGAGATCATCAGATGGCTGAATGTAAAACTTGCTCCATGTATCTCCATCCACGGAGTTCTGGTTGATATTTTCGGCGTCGGCGTTCTTATAACCGGTGAGAGCGGAATCGGTAAATCCGAGACTGCTATTGAGCTTATTAAGAGAGGACATCGTCTTGTTTCTGACGACGTTGTTGAGCTCCGCCGTGTCAGTGAGGAGACCCTTATCGGATCCGCTCCTGATATTACCAAGCACTTTATTGAAATGAGAGGTGTCGGAATCATCGATGTTAAGACACTTTACGGTGTTTCAAGTGTAAGAGAGACCCAGACCATTGACCTTGTTATCAAGCTTGAGGACTGGGATAAGGATAAAGAGTACGACAGACTTGGTCTTGAGGAGGAGTACACAGAGTACCTTGGAAACAAGGTTGTGTGCCATCGCATTCCCATCAGACCCGGACGTAACCTGGCGGTTATCTGCGAATCAGCAGCTGTTAACCACAGACAGAAGGCAATGGGTTACAACGCAGCTCAGGAGCTTTATAACAGAGTACAGAATTCCCTCGCTCATCGCAGGAATGAAGAAGATGACGATTAAATAATTCACACGGAGGAGACGAACACAAATGGGTAGATTTGTATTTGGTGCAGATGTTGGAGGAACAACCGCAAAGATAGGTCTTCTTACAGAAGGCGGAGAAAAGCTTGAGTTTTGGGAGGTTCCAACCAGAACCGATAACGGCGGAGATCTGGTACTTCCCGATGTCGCAGATGCCATCAGGGCAAAGATAAACGAGAGAGGAATGGACGATGCTGATATCGTTGGTGTTGGTGTCGGCGTTCCCGGTGCAGTTAATGTTGATGGCCTTTGCTATCAGGCTGTTAACCTTGGATGGGAGAACAGAAGCGTTGTAAACGAGCTTCACTCAAAGGTTAAGCTTCCTGTTAAGGCCGGAAATGATGCAAACGTGGCAGCTCTCGGAGAATCCTGGAAGGGCGGCGGACAGGGCTATCAGAATATGCTCCTTGTAACCCTCGGAACCGGAGTTGGCGGCGGAATTATTAATGAAGGAAAGATCTTAAACGGAGCTAAGGGCTCAGGCGGAGAGATCGGACATATTCACCTCGTTGATGATGAGCCTGATACCTGCGGATGCGGAAATCACGGCTGCTTTGAGCAGTACGCAAGTGCTACAGGAGCTGTAAGACTTGCCAAGAGAATCCTCGCTGCTACTGATGAAGCAAGTGTTCTTCGCGAGGGCAGCTTTGAGTGTAAGGACATCTTCGATGCAGCTAAAAAGGGTGATGCTGTAGCAACTAAGATCGCTGAGAAGTACGGCTACTATCTTGGAAAAGGAATTGCTATCACAGCCAGCGTAGTTAACCCTGAGATCATCGTTCTTGGCGGAGGCGTTTCAAAAGCAGGCGATATGCTCTTTGACCTTCTTATGCCTAGCTTTAAGAAGTATGTATTCCCGGGCTGTGCAGATGTTAAGTTCGCTCTTGCAAAACTGGGAAATGACGCCGGAGTATATGGCGCAGCCAAGATGCTACTTTATTAAATTAGTGGAGAAAAGCTTTTGAAGGAAGAATTATTAGATTCCCTTAAGGGAGTCCTTTCGGAAGAAAATATTTTAATAGATGAACCTATGAGCAGGCACACCACGTTTAAAACCGGTGGGCCTGCAAAGCTTTTTTTAAGGCCGGAAAATACTGAGCAGCTCCTTGAGGCGGTAAGACTGGTAAAGGAGAGCGGCGAGAACTTTTTTATCCTAGGAAACGGCAGTAATCTTCTGGTGTCGGACAAGGGCTATGACGGAGTTATCATCTCGGTTTCCGGCCTTAATAATATTGAGCTTTCTGACGATACAAATATTAGGGCACAAGCAGGTGCGCTAAATAGCGCCATTGCAGCTTTTGCCAGGGAGAACTGCCTCGCAGGCTTTGAGTTTGCTGCGGGAATTCCCGGAACCATAGGCGGAGCAATGATCATGAACGCCGGAGCTTATGGCGGAGAGATGAAGCTTATTACTGAATCTGTCAAAGTGCTTACTAGTGATGGTAATATCAGGACTTTTTCCAATGAGGAGATGGAGTTCGGCTACAGGACCAGTGCGATAAAGAACAAAGGCTGCGTGGTTTTGGAGGCAGTACTTAGTCTTGAAAAGGGTGACAGAGAAGAGATCATCGGCAAGATGAACGAGCTGGCTCTCAAGAGGAAAGAGAAACAGCCCCTGGAGCTTCCAAGTGCAGGCTCAACTTTTAAGAGACCTGAAGGATATTTTGCAGGAAAGCTCATAGAGGATGCGGGACTTCGCGGCTATAGAGTTGGCGGAGCAATGGTCTCACAGAAGCACTGCGGATTTGTGGTAAATGCAGGCGGAGCTACAGCTTCCGAGGTTTATACTCTTATCTGCGATGTTCAGAAAAAAGTACTTGATGCTTTTGGAGTAATGCTTGAACCCGAAGTTATTATGCTTGGAGAATTTTAAAGGAGTATGCCATGAAATTCGTTATAGTTACGGGAATGAGCGGCGGCGGAAAATCCACAGCCATTCATATGCTTGAGGATGCAGGCTTTTACTGTGTTGATAATCTTCCGGTTTCTCTAATCGAGAAATTTGCTGAGATGATGATTGCTCCGGATAACGATATAGACAAGGTTGTCCTTGGCATTGACGCCAGAGCCGGACAGAGCCTGGAGGAAGTGGCAGGAATGATCGACTCCTTCAAGGCAAGAGGCATTCCTGTAGAAGTATTATATATGGAAGCAAGTGACCAGGTCCTTATCAAAAGATATAAGGAGACAAGGCGTGTGCATCCCATGAATGTCAACGATGTTGGCGCCAGGATCGAGGATGGTATTGCAAAAGAGAGAGCGGTTCTTGCGGAGATTAAAAAGAGAGCCGATTATGTCATCGACTCCTCACAGCTTCTTACAAGAGAGCTGAAGGAAGAGATAGACCGTATCTTTGTCATGAACCAGGCCTACAATTCCCTTATGGTCACAATCCTTTCCTTTGGCTTTAAATACGGAATTCCCACGGATGCGGATCTCGTTTTTGACGTGAGATTTTTGCCAAATCCTTTTTATATCGATGAACTGAAGCATCAGACCGGAAATGACAAGGGCGTTCAGGACTATGTTAAGAGCTTCCCCGAGTGCGGGCAGTTCCTGGATAAGCTGGAGGATATGCTGGAATTCCTGATCCCCGGCTATGTTCAGGAGGGCAAGTACCAGCTGGTGGTCGGAATTGGATGCACCGGAGGTCAGCACAGAAGCGTAACAATAGCCAATGAACTCTACGAGAGACTAAGTAAAGCTGGGGGCAACTTTGGACTTAAGCTGGCCCACAGAGACATAAAGTAATTTTGGTAGTGAATACAGGCAGGGAGAATATGTCTTTTTCAGCGGAAGTAAAAGAAGAACTGGCTGCAAAAATAGGAAATTCAAGGCACTGTCAGCTTGCCGAGGTGGCGGCGATCATTGCCTGTGAGGGTTATATAACAAGCGACGAAAATGGCGCAGCTGCGCTGTTTTTGCAGGATGAAAATGAGCCTGCAGTCAGAAAGTTCTTTACATTATTAAGAAAAGCATTTAATATAAGAACTAGCTTTTTGGAGAATATCTCTGAAGTTAAGGATGGAGGCAGAGTTTACAGGCCGGTCCTTGCGGACAGACAGAAACTGGAATCGATCCTTGGAGCTATCAGAATGCTGGAATCTGATGGCACAGTCAGAGGATTTGAAAATGGGGCGAGCCCTATGGTCACCAGGAATTCCTGTTGTAAAAGGGCTTTTTTGCGTGACGCTTTTCTATGCACAGGCTCCATAAGCGATCCAAATAAGGGATATCATCTTGAATTTGTCTGCAACTATGAAGGACAAGCAAGACAGATACAGGAACTCATCGAGAGCTTTGACATAGAGGCCCGGATAGTGGTCAGGAAAAAATACTTCGTACTTTATGTCAAGGAAGGCGCCGGGATTGTGGATCTTCTTAATATAATGGAAGCGCCCGTGAGTCTTATGAAGCTTGAGAATCTCAGAATTGTCAAGGAGATGAGGAACTCCATCAACAGGCGAGTCAACTGCGACGTGGCCAACATTGCCAAGACCGTGAACGCAGCTGCCAAGCAGATAGAGGATATCACCTATATCAGAGACCACTATGGATTTAATAAACTATCGGATGGACTAAGGGAAATGGCTGAGGTCAGACTGGAAAATCCGGAAGCTACTTTAGGCGAGCTTGGTAAGCTCCTGGATCCGCCAATGGGCAAGTCCGGAGTCAATCACAGGCTCAGGAAACTTAGCGAACTTGCTGAGAAAATCAGATTATAAGCAGGTTCATGTCGCTTTGTTTTAAGGAGGAAATTATGATCACAAAATCTATCGAGATTAAGTTGCCAAGAGGTCTTGAGGCAAGACCCGTTGCAGAGCTTGTACAGCTTGCCAGCAAGTACGAGAGCACAATGCACATCGAGGCACAGTCCAAGAAAGTCAATGCCAAGAGCATCATGGGCATGATGACACTCAACTTAAATTCCGGTGAGTCAGTAACAGTTATCGCTGAAGGAAGCGATGAAGAGTCAGCAGTAGCAGATCTCGAGAAGTTTCTTCAGGGAAATGCAGACTAATTTTTTCTAATGTTTTATTAATAAAAAAAATCCCTATAAAAAGGGAGGATGCCAGGCAAGCTTCCTTACCTGGCATATTATGAAAAAGTTTTTAATTTGGTATTGTCTTAACTCATCTGACAATATTATATTAACAAGTCTATATGTCTAAAAGATGATTTGAAGTAACCAATCTTTTAATTAATTGTAAACAAAATATGAACGCAGCCCGAAGCCAGTAAATGCGCGGGTTGCGTTTTTTATTTGCCTGCAGATGTCTTGAATGCTTCATTCAAGATACTATAATGAATATATAAGCGATCAATAATTGTAAGAGGTAAAAAGAATTGTTACGAACCATTGTTTTTGCCATCAGGAGAACAACCTACGATGACAATAAGGTCATCGATGAAATAAAAAGCACAGCGGATTATATCAGAGAAAACGGCGTTGAGGCGCAGATCCTTCCGGAAGGAGCTAAGGAATTTGATGCTTTCTCTGAGGAGGAAAAAAAGACTCTGCTTATTGTCGCGGACTGTCCGGAGTTTGCGCAGAAGCTTTGCGATAAGGGATTTTTTGTTGTGGGACTTTGGCACTCTCAGAATAACGGGGAGCGTTTTTCAAAGCTTAAATACATTTTTTCCGATCTTGATGATATTGATATGGACTCATTTTTAAAAACCTATCAGAGATATGCAGGAGAGCCCTGGGAGGTTATGACCACAGAAAGGCTCCTTATCAGAGAGACCACGCTCGACGACATCGATGAATTTTACAAGATATACGCAGACCCTGAGATGACCAGGTACATGGAGGGACTTTTTGAAGATCCCGAGGATGAGAAGCGCTATCAGAAGGACTACATCGAGAAGGTGTACAGCCTGATGGGCTTTGGCGTGTGGACTCTTATCAGGAAGGAAGACGGGCGGATAATCGGAAGAGCCGGTTTTTCTGTCAGAAATGGTTTTGATGAAATAGAGCTTGGCTTTTTAATAGGAAGAGATTTCCAGAGACAGGGCTATGCTTTTGAAGCCTGCAAGGCAATCCTCGACTACGGAAGAGACATGCTTTTATTTGAAAAAGTCCAGACTCTGGTAAAGAAAGAGAACGAAGCTTCCTTGGAGCTATGCAGAAAGCTTGGATTTGAGGCTACAGAGGAAGTCCGGGTGGAGGAGAACATCTACGGCCACGGCTATGACGGCAAAAAAGTGGAACTTTCCGAGTCAAATTACGGAACATACGTAAGACTGGTAAAATATTTATAGTATTTTTTAGGTAATTACTGTAATATTAAAGCTGTAGCATAGAGAAAATACAGATAAATAGGCACTTGGGGAGATGAGGCTCCTGCGGAGAGAGTGCCTGATGGAGGGAAAATGACATCTTTTGAATTGTTTAGCCTGGTTGCAGGACTTGTAGGCGGTCTTGCGATGTTCCTTTACGGAATGAATGTTATGAGCGGAGGTCTTACCAAGGCGGCCGGAGGAAAACTCGAGGCTGTTCTTGCCAAGGTAACAAAGAACCCCGTGATTGCCTATCTTTTCGGAGTTGGTGTTACAGCTCTGGTTCAGTCATCATCTGCCTCAACCGTAATGGTTGTCGGTCTTGTTAATTCGAGTATCATGACTCTTAAGCAGGCAGCAAGTATTATCCTTGGCGCAAACCTTGGAACAACCTTTACTGCATGGCTTCTTTCACTAAACGCGATCAGCAGTGACAACTTTATCATAAATCTTTTAAAGCCAGCCTCCTTTACGCCATTTCTGGCACTCATCGGTATTGGCCTTTACATGTTTTCCAAGAACGACAAAAAGAAGAATATCGGAACCATACTTCTTGGCTTCTCTGTTCTCATGTTCGGCATGAACGCCATGTCAAATGCCGTATCACCGCTGAAAGAAGTAGACGCTTTTGTAGACGCTCTTACAACCTTCAGCAATCCTGCAATTGGATTTTTGATCGGTATTCTTTTTACAATGATCATCCAGAGCTCCGCAGGAACCATCGGTGTACTGCAGGCCCTTTCCCTTACAGTAGGCGTAAAATACAGCCTTGCTATTCCTGTAGTTGTAGGCGCTGAGGTAGGAACCTGTATCACAGCAATCCTTTCTTCACTTGGAGCAAACAAGAACGGTAAGAGAACTGCTCTTATGCACCTCTACTTCAATGTGATCAAAGCGTCAGTTTTCATGATCGGCTTCTATACAATAAATTACTTCAGGCCATTCTCATTCCTTGGCAACGAGATCGGAATGGTTGGAATCGCCGGAATCCACACGCTTATCAACCTGGTAGCTTCACCTCTTATGCTGCCATTTGCAAATGTTCTTGTTACACTTGCTCTCAAGACTATTCCTATCGATGAGAAGGAAAAGAAAGAGATGGAGGAGCAGGAAGGTATCCGCACACTGGATCCACGCTTCCTTTCAAACCCTCCCTTTGCTCTTGAGCAGGCAAGACAGGCAGCCATCGCAATGGCAACCATGTCCAGGGATTCACTGGTTAAGGCAATCGACCTTATAAATGACTTTGATAATGATAAGGCTGAGGAAGTTGACTACCTTGAGCGCAAGGTTGACCAGTACGAGGATCAGCTTGGAACCTACCTTATGAAGATCAACTCACACCATCTTGGTGAGGAGGACAGTCATACACTTTCAGTTCTTCTGCACTGCATCACCGACTACGAGCGAATCAGTGACCACGCCCTGAACATTATGCAGAAGGCAAAGAACATGTCCGAGAACCAGAGAAGCTTTTCTCCCAAGGCCCAGTCCGAGATGGATATATTCTCTACTGCAGTAAAAGAAATCGTGGAGCTGTCACTTACAGCATTTTCCAATCTGGATATAAAAGTGGCAAAGACTATCGAGCCCCTTGAGGAGACCATCGACGGTCTGCAGAAGGAAATAAAGCGCAGACACGTAAGGAGACTACGCAAGGGCAAATGTACCATCGAGCAGGGCTTTGACCTTAGCGATATCGGAACGGATTTTGAGAGAATAGCAGATCACTGCAGCAACATCGCAGTTGGAATTATCGAAGTAAACGACGATGCTTACGATGCTCACGGATATCTTGAGGCTCTTAAGGCTGAGAAGAGAGACGGCTTCGAGCAGGCGGTTGAGTTCTATCAGAAGAAATACGAATTACCGGCCGTTAAGTATTAAGGGAAAAAAGTATGAACATAAGAAAATTAAGCAGACTTACCACCCTCATGGAGAAGCAGCGAGAGGCGGGAAGAATACAGGGAGCGGCTCTTGTGGTGGAGCACAAGGGAAAAAGAGTGTATGAGAACCACTTCGAGCCGGACAGAGAGGACAGTATCTATAAGATTTTCAGCATGACCAAGCCCATAACGGCGCTTGCAGCCATGATGCTCTATGAGAGAGGCGAACTCGATCTTATGAGCAAAGTGTCAGATTATATGCCGGCCTTTGGGGAGTGCAAGGTTGCATCTCCTGAAGGAATCAAGAAGGCTGAGAATCCCATACTGATAAAAGACCTTCTTAACATGACCTCGGGAATCGTGTATCCCTGGGACTTTGGAGAGGCTGAGCGGTCCATGGGCAAGGTCTACAAGGAGGCGCTGACTCAGAGACAGTCGGGAATCCTAAAGAGTAACGTGGATTTTTGCAACAAGCTGGCGGAAGGCTATCTTGCTTTTGAGCCGGGAACAGGCTATAGATACGGCTTTTCCGCAGATATTATGGCAGGAGTGATTGAGGTTATCACAGGGGAGAAGTACTCAGAGTTTCTTAAGTCCGAGATCTTTACTCCTCTTAATATGGAAGATACAGGCTTTAAGATTGATTCCGGAAAGGCCTTCAGACAGGCTGTTCTTTACAGAAGAGATAAAAAAGGCAAAGCTGTCAGAGCCGAGGTTGATGTGAGAAGACGTCTTTCAATGGAGACTCCCACAAGAGATCCTCTTTTTGAAAGCGGCGGAGCCGGTCTGTATTCTACGGTTAACGACTATTCCCATTTTGCCCAGATGCTTCTTAACAAGGGTTCCTACCATGGAAAAGAACTCATTGGCAAAAAGACTCTTATGTATATGACAAGCCCGCAGCTTACGCCCCTTCAGCAGGCTTCGCTTGACTTGGAGAGCTGCATTGGCTACAGCTACGGCAATTATTTCAGAATATTGACAGACCCGTCACTGGCAACTTCAAACGGAAGCGTTGGGGAGTACGGCTGGGATGGAACAGCAGGCACTTACTTCTTTGTGGATCCCACAGAGGAGCTGATCGTAATCTACATGCAGCAGATCGAGGGCGGCTGTGATTACAATTTCGTCCGCAGTCTCAGACAGATTGTTTATGGAGCATGCTAAGAAATGAAGTTCGAATATTTGGAAAAGAAGGAGCAGGGCAAATTCATAACCCGCTACGACCTTCACTACAAAACTGAGGATGATCAGGACAAAATTTACGAGATAATCAGCAGAAATCCGGACCTTAAGGGGTTTGAGGATATACACAACAAAAAAGTTGACGCAGTTGTCCTTATTATGCACGACGAGACCGGGGAAAAGGTTCTTATTAACAAGGAGTTTCGTATGGCTCCGGGAGCCTGGGTCTATAATTTCCCTGCAGGACTCATCGATCCCGGGGAGACTCCCGAGGAGAGCGCAAAAAGAGAGCTTAAGGAAGAGACAGGTCTTGACCTTGTCGCCATCGACGACTGGATTGGCGAGAGCTACAGCGCAGTGGGCTTTTCCAATGAAAAAAATGTGTGCTGCGTCGGAAGGGCAGCAGGCACTTTTTCAAAGAGCAGCTCTACCCTTGAGGAGATAGAACCCGGCTGGTATACCAAGGCTCAGGTTCGCGAGCTTTTAAAGACGGAGCCTTTTGCTGCGAGAACTCAGGCTTATTGTTATTTGTGGAGCAGAGAGTGATATGGCAAGTGAAAAGAGTGAGGAACTCAAAAGAGGTATTGCAGGTCTGAATATCTGTGAAGAGTGCGGCGGATTCTGCACGGAGAGCGTTCCGCTTATTGAAGGGCTGCCTGTAAATGCTCAGGTGAGTCTTATGGAGCACTCTGTTCACGAGACACTTAAGAAAAACAGCTTTCTTTTCAGAGAAGGCGAGCCTGTTGATTCAATCTGTATCATAAGAAAAGGAAGAGTAAAGCTCTGCCGATACGATTCACTTGGCAGAGAGCAGATTGTCACGATCCTTGCAGATCACGACATTATCTGGGAAGGAATGTTCCTGGATGGCAGTATTTATCCCTACTCGGCAGTCTGTCTGACAAACGCGTCAATCTGCCAGATTCACAGAGATGATTTTATTAAAGTGGTGAATGACCCTACAGCGGCCATGAACACCATCATCCTTCTTAGCAAAAAGCTCCACGATGCAAACGAAAGAAACATGCTTCTTTCCACCAAGGATCCCATGGCGAGACTGGCAGGCTTCCTTATGTACAGAGTGGACAGGAGTGCAACTGACGACATTGTTTTGAAATTAGATGACATCGCTGCCAGCGTGAGCCTCCGCACCGAGACAGTCAGCAGGAAGCTACGCGAGATGGAGAAGATGAACCTCATCACCAGAACCGGACACGGACACATCAAGGTCCTGGACAGAGATGCACTCAGAGAAATCTACGTATCGCAATAAAAAGTCCCCAACACGGGGACTTTTTTGTTGCGATTCGCAGTTTTTTCTTTATTGGGAATCTTGGCCACGAAGGATTTTGGTGGCGTTTTCGATTCTGTCGGTGGTGGGGGAGCTGACTCCCTCGAGCTGGTAAGGGATTCCGAGGGCTTCGAATTTGTGGCTACCCATGGAATGATAGGGAAGGACTTCGATTTTTTTCACGTTGGAAAGAGTCTCGATGAAGGCTCTTGTTCTCTTTAAGTATTCGTCGTTGTCTGTGATGCCCGGAACAAGCACGTGGCGTATCCAGATGGGCTTATTTATATCAGACAGATACTTGATGCCCTCGAGGATGTTCTCGTTAGGAAGTCCTGTAAGCTTTACATGTTCTTCTTTATCTATATGCTTGATATCAACGAGCAGCAGATCAGTATATTTCATCAGCTCTTCGAACTTTGAAAAGAAGGGCTCCTCCTTCGTAAAAGGCTGAAGCGCTGTATCTATGCAGGTATTAATTCCTCTGTTTTTTGCCTCTTTAAAAAGCTCCAAAAGAAAATCTATCTGAAGCAGTGGCTCTCCGCCGCTTACAGTGATTCCGCCTTCTTCACCCCAGTAGGGCCTGTACCTCTCCGCAAAATCCAAAAGCTCTTCGGCGCTTCGCATATCCTCAGACTCCGGATTCCACGTATCTGCATTATGGCAGTACTTGCACCTAAGTTTACATCCCTTCAAAAACACTATAAATCTAATTCCAGGCCCATCTACCGAGCCGAACGTCTCTATTGAATGAATTGCACCTTTGATCATCCTAAAACTCCATCTAAATTCAAAATTTCTATATTTCAAGTATATCAGACGTATTCTTTGCGTTGAATCAAGTTTGAAGGCTGACGCGGTGTGTCATATAATAAAGGGGAATGGAAGTGCAGTAAAGGAGAGTGCAGATGTCAGCAATATGGGGACATGTGGATTTTAATAAAATAGAGTGCCCGGTGGAGTCGATGGCAGCTGAGTATAGAAGGAAGTGCAGGCTGGATGGGATCACAGAGACTCCGTTTAAGAATGTGCTGTTTGGATTTGGCAGTCAGCGCGTTAATCCGGAAGATGAGTTTGAGGCCATGCCCTATATTATAGAAGAAGGTAATACTATTCTGACAGCGGATTGTATTCTGGATAACAGGGACGAGCTGATAGAGCAGCTCTGTAAGGGCGAGGATGCATCGCGTATTCCTGATGGCCGGCTTGTAAGTCTTTCCTATGAAAAGTGGAGAACAGATTTTGTATCTCATATTCAGGGAATTTTTTCTGTGGCAGTCTATAACTTTGAGAAAAAGACTCTCTTTTTGTGTACTGACAGAACCTCGAGCAGATGTCTTTACTACTGTAAAAAGGATGGCAGCTGCAGTTTTTCTACACTTATTTCTCCTATAAAGAAGCTTCATCCCGAGCTTAAGCAGAACGATATGTACATCAAGGACTATCTCCTGCTTCCGGGCCTTATGCCAAATATCACATCAACTGAAACACCCTGGGAGGACATATATATCATAGAGGCGGGCTGCAGTGTTACGATCACTGAAGCTTCAGTAGAACAAAAAAGATACTGGGAGCCGGAAAAACAGGAGCTTCCTAAGGATATAGGAAAGCTTAAGGAGATTTTTTTGACTACCTATAGGGATGCGGTAAAAAGAGCCCTTCGGACCGGCGATGGCGTTGGGATGGCCCTTAGCGGAGGGTTTGACTCTGCTTCTATAGCAGCCATGGCAGCACCACTTTTAAAGGAGCAGGGGAAAGATCTGATCTCCTACACCTACGTGCCATATTTTGATATGTCAAAACAGTATCCAAAGCGTATGATAACCAATGAGTCAGGCTACGTGCAGGAAATTGCAAAGATGTATCCAAATATTGAGACCAACTACGTAAACAACGATGGCAAGAGCTTTATCGGATATATTGACGAGCTGGTGGATGTGATGGAGATTCCCTTTAAGGCCTTCGTCAATCTTCCGCAGCTTCTTGAGATATACAGAGCAGCAAGAGATAAAGGCTGCAAGGTCTTTTTGAACGGACAAAGTGGCAATGCCAGCGTATCCTTCGGGGATATCAGCGAGGTTGTATACGAGCTTTACAGGAAAAAACATTATGCCGGTGCCTTCAGATATTTTAACAACTACTGTAAGCTTGCCGGGGTGAGCAGAAAAACTGCTTTTCCTTCTATATTAAATACAATAAGACAGCAAAAAAGCTGCATGAACGTTCAGGAGGAGCTTGATCCTGAGGATATAAGCCCATTTGTGGATGAAAAACTTCTGGAAGGTTACAGTCTTGCAGAGCGCAACAAATCCGGAATGATCTTTTCCTTTGATGACAGGCTTTTAAGAAGTGAAGACTTTAGATATGAGATATACACTCTCCCGGCCCTATCCTATATCGGAGCCATGGAGACGAAGATTGGTCTGTACACAGGGATAGTTATAAGGGACGCTACCAGAGATCCGCAGATCCTAAGCTTTTGCAATTCATATCCCTTTGAGTACTTCTGCTATGAAGGAACTCCCAGATACCTGATAAGGGGCTTTATGGAGGAACTTTTGCCGAGGTGTATCCTTTATCCCATTCAAAAAACAGGGATTCAGGGGGCGGATTGGAAGCAAAGAATTGTAAATGAAAAAGATCAGGTTAAAAATGCTTTAGATGAAAAATTTCATCAGGAAACTGAAAAGTTTTTATCGGTTTCCAAAGTTCAGGAAGCTAAGGAAAAGTTTTTGGACCTTTTACCCGAGAACGAGCTTGCTACCTACTTTTATATAACATATGTATATGCCTGCTTCTTATCATATACCGATAATGTTTAGTCATAATATAACAATTAATGAAACTCCTCTGTTTTTCAGATGTTACAAATTTGAAATAAGTATTTACAAACCAATCGCATTCCTATAATATATGCCAAGTAATAAATATTTATTTGTTTTAGAGGAGAGATACAACAATGAAAAAGTGGGAAAAAGCAGACATTAACTGTGTTGCAATCAACGAGACAGAGCATCAGGTAAGATTCTCATTCCAGCTTGATGGCGGCTATATCGGAGATGGAAAGGTAAGCGGATGGTTTGGTCCTGATCCTAAGCCACAGCCACAGAATCCTACAGAGCCAACAACACCTACAACACCTGGTGAAGAGGAAATTGCAACAGATACACTCAGCTAATGTTGCTAATTTAATATTGAACTATGACGCACATAGGCGATTATCGCTTATGTGCGTTTTTTATGCGCTAATAAATGTGTTCAATTGCAAAAAGGTATTAATAAAAAATTCATTTATTATTAATAAAAAATCCATTGACATAAACCAAAAAACGCTAACAACCAGACAACTACTGGAATTGCTACACTATTAACCAAAAAGCGAAAATGTTGACGGTTGGTCAGAAAATGATAGACACTTTTGAAAAACAGAAACAAAAATGGAAACCGGATGAAAAAATCGAGTTATGCAGTGCATAAGCCACTTGCGAAAGCTGCGCCATTGCTGAAAAGTTGGAATAAAATCGAAATTATGTTACAGTTTTGCAAGATTTATTGACCCAAAGTTACAAACGAAATAAAATGAATTTAACAAAAAAACAACAACATCTTATTTAGGAGGAGACAAACCATGAAGAGATGGAACACACCTGAAATCGAAGCTATTGAGATCAACAAGACTGAGAACGGATTCTTTAATTGCGAGTACGAGTGTTGCGTATGGACAAACGACAGCAAGAAGAAACAGGAAGAAGATCCTGAAGATCCTCAGGAAGACACAGAGTCATAATTGCTGACGACAGATATTAGACGAAGCTCATCAATTGATTTTGGTGAGCTTCGTTTTTTATGTCATAGGAAATGTTCTGCTATGGATGCGGACTCGCGTATGTTGCGAGCAAAATGCTTTTTTATTATTATATGAAGAAAGGGTTACCTTTCGTTATGTAAGAAAGTTTAGAATAAACCCGCGTTATCGGAGGAGGAGTATATGAGCGGCATTTACGGGGTTGTTTCAAGAAATAAGATTCAGGTAAATGACTATAAAGGGCTTGCTATCTGGAATAACAACTATGGGGATCTGGAAGCCCAGAGCTATGGGGATGAGAGCTCATTTATTGGTATCAAGCCTGAACAGCTCAAGGAGCAGCAGTTGGGGACAGTTGTTTTTTCTGAGGAAAATACCATTGGGGTCTGTGATGCTCTTATTTATTCAGAGAAGAATACAAGTGACAGCGATGAGTTGTTTTTATATAGAAGAGTTCTGCAAGGCGGAGGTTCTGCAGTTAAGGATGTCAATGGCGACTTTGCCGGAGCATTATGGAATAAAGAAAAGAAGGAGCTTACGCTTTTTAGAGATCACATGGGCATAAGACCGCTTTTTTACTATATGGATGATGGCAGGGTCATTTTTTCTACGGATATCAGGGGAATTCTTTCCGTAGAGGATGTGGATACAGCAGTTAACGAGAGATGGTTATATGCCGATCTGACTGCGACTTCAAAGATAACTCCTACCAACACAGAGTATGACAAGATTTTCTGTGTGCCCTTTGGTGGCTTTCTGACCTTCTCTTTTGCCGGAAACAAGGTTACAAAGACAGAAGGCAGATACTTTGTTCCGGGAAGCAAGAAGATAAGGATGAAGAACAGGGAAGCTTATACAAAGGAGCTCAGGCGCCTTATTGAGGATGCTGTCAAAATCAGGGCTAATGCTACAAACCTGAAAGTTGGTGCAGAACTCTCAGGCGGACTTGATTCCGGAGTTATTTCGCTTCTTTTGTCCCAGATAAAAAAGGATAGCTATTACTTTTCCTGGAGTGCTACAGAGGACGAACTGGAACTGGCTGAAAGAGATGAAAGGCTGATAATTAAAGATATCTGTGATAAGGCCGGAATAACCTGTAATCATATGAAGCTTACAACAGGATATGAAGAATTGCCCTATATGAAGGATCGTTTTCCTCTTAAGGATAATGACAACTATAAAGACAGTGGTTTTGCTGTGGAGTTTGCATGTCCGGCATATCTGAATACTGTGCCTGTATATGAAACTGCATCGTTTATGAAGAGTAATGGAGTCAAATTCATCTTTTCAGGACATGGCGGAGATGAGGGCGTTAGCCACAGAGGAAATCCTTATGAGATGTTCTATTTCCATGAATACTATCATTATCTGAGAGTAATGTATTCAAGAAGCAGTAAAGATAAGCACAGAATTAAAAAGACAATTGAACTTATTCGAAAGAATCAGCAGATAGCTAATGATGACATGAAAAAGCCGTATATGGCTGAGCTTGGCGGAATAGATGCGATAAACCAGGAGTTTTATAAGAAGTATTCGGATAAGCCGGCTAAGCCTCTGACTTTTTTCTTTGATCCAATAAACTATGTAAGACGCGGAGGCAGCAGAAACAGGCTGGATGTTCTTTCATTTTTCTCTTCCTGCGCAGGAGTCAGATATTTTACTCCGTTCTGTGATTACAGACTGATCGAATTTGCCCTTGGAATTCCCAGATGGCTGTATTTTAACTGGTATCAGTCCAGATTTATTTATAGAGAAGCATTTAAGGATATCATGCCGGCTTCCATGTATAACAATTCCTTGAAACGCGACATGAGTATTAACAGTGCGCCACAGGTGGATCCTGAAGAGGAGCAGAAGGCACGTATGAGCCAGACTCGGGTTGAGAAGAGGCGAAAGATGGTGGATATGCTCGATAAGAAAATGTGGAGTAGCTACCTTGATTTTGACAAACTTGAGAAATGGGTTACCGGAAATTGCTCTGAAACCGATGACAGACTCAACAACGCTGCTGTATATGAATGTGAGAGACTTGAGCATACTGTAAAGCGCGCCAGAGAAGTACATAAGCTTTCCTGAATATAGAATATTGTTACGAACCCCGCATATAATGCGGGGTTCTGTTAGTTTTAGAACAAGACCTTAAAGCGAAAGGATGCTTGCAGAAAAATAATTGTGATTAATCTGTGAACAAGGTGAAATTTGATTACAATCAATGTTTACCCTAAGACCCTTTGATAATATATCCTTCGGAAAACAAGTGACAAATAATTAACAAGGACGTTTGTTTTTAGAAGGAGTGAATATTATGAAAGAAGCATGGAGAGGTTTTAAAGGAACCCACTGGCTGGATGACGTAAACGTACGCGATTTCATCCAGAACAACTACACACCCTATGACGGAGATGAGAGCTTTTTAGCAGCTCCCACAGAGGCTACAGATAAGCTCTGGGGAAAGCTTCAGGAGCTTCAGAAGCAGGAACGTGAGAAGGGCGGAGTACTTGAATGTGAGACAGAGGTGGTTTCAAGCCTCACTGCTTACGGCCCCGGATATATTGATGAGTCCATGAAGGATCTTGAGCAGATCGTCGGACTTCAGACAGACAAGCCTCTTAAGAGAGCCTTCATGCCTTACGGCGGAATCAAGATGGCTGAAGAGGCTGCTGAGACTTATGGCTATAAGGTAAATGAGAAGTTCCACAAGATCTTTACCGAGTACCACAAGACACACAACCAGGCAGTATTTGATGCCTACACACCTGAGATGAGAGCTGCAAGACACAGCCACATCGTAACAGGACTTCCTGATACCTACGGACGTGGACGTATCGTTGGCGACTACAGAAGAGTTGCTCTTTACGGTATTGACTACCTCATCGAGAAGAAGCAGGAAGATTACAACAACTGCGGCGACGGAACAATGCTTGATCACATCATCCGTCAGAGAGAGGAAATCTCAGAGCAGGTAAGAGCCCTCAAGGGAATGAAGGCTATGGCTGAAGTTTACGGCTTTGATATTTCACAGCCTGCAAGAAATG
>JAEEGL015771553.1_pt1 | contig 17866 bp, 17 predicted proteins | sample 9134231 | NCBI WGS metagenome assembly JAEEGL01 (sample SAMN16246548, study PRJNA631951) | gut metagenome | biome: gut microbiome; feature: rumen; material: fiber-attached | host: Bos | place: Iran: Karaj | collected 2018-10 | reverse complement strand
AGAGAATTAAAAGAAGAATTAAATTTAGAAAATATTAATATTAAACATTTAGATACAATTATATATCCATATAATAGTTACATCTTTAATATTTATTTAATTGAAGATGAAATAGATATAGGTAGTATAGAATACGATACTAATGAAGTAGTAAACATAAATTGGTATTCAAAAGAAGAAATTATTAATATAATAAAAGATGGGAAAATTAATAGAGGATATGCTTATATATTAGAAAATTATTTGAGTAAAGCGACATATTCCTAATTAACACTGACACTGATACCACCCATGTTGAAATCGTATCAGCACTATGTCGTAAAGCCAATGAAATAAGATAAATTAATGGAAAAAGAAACTACTGAAATAAATACAAACAATAATAAAAAGTACAAGTATTAAAAAGAATATAATTAAGTTATTTAAGCAGTTATAAAGACTGCTTTTAATTTATTATTTTTTATATGTTCGTAAACCTAGAACATACATTGAATTTAATATTTAACAACATATTAAGTTGACCTAGGACAAGACTAAAGCATATGTTCTTCGCCCAAAACAAAGCACATTAAGACCGTGCAAGTGCTAACTAGAAGTAATTAGCTAACCCCCATGAAAATAATAGACAAAATCAATTTTGCTATTATTTAGAAAAATGGGAAATAATTTTAAAAATAACTTAAAAATGATAAAAATCTTTAAAAAAATACAACAATAATGATAGAATAATAGTATAATAAAAACATGATATGGTAAGTCTATATCGGTGGTGATAAATGATGGGAAAATTTAAAAAAAGAAAAAGAAACAAAAAAAAATTACACCTTATTCTTATTTTTTTGGTTTGCACATTATTTATAACAATCGGATTTTCTATATTATCAACTGATTTAATTATAGATGGCCTAGTTAAAATAAGAACACAGAAAGACATTAGAGTAACTGGTGTTGAAGTAACTAATAGTACAAATGAAGCAACATCAAGTGAAGAAAACTATAATGTAAATAGTATAACAAGTTCAGTAGAACTACCTTATTCAGACTCAACAATAACATATCAAATAGCAATAAAAAATAATGGGAATATAGAACAAGGAATTTATGAAATAACCGAAACATATAAAGATATTAATACCCTTCTAGATTCTAATTTAGAAATAAAAAATAGTACCCTTACATTAAAAGAATCACTATGTGATGACAATGACCAAGAGCAATGTTCTTCAGGATCTATTACCACCTTCGAAATAACAATTGGCTATAAAGAAAACGGATATAACAGCAGCAACATAAACCATACAGTACAACTAAGTTTTGACTTTAGAAGAATGTTTAGCATAACATACGAGGATTTTACTGGGGATACTAATAACTTACCTAATAAAATAATAGATGGAGATAATATAAGTATAACCTTTGACAGTACTTCGGGAATACCTACAAGTACTATTGTAACAGGTGGTATTGGAAATTATTCAAACCCAAATTTAATAATTACAGATATATTAGATGATATAATAATAACAGGAACGTTTGAAAGTAGTGAAGAAACAGGATATGTATACACAATAAACATAGAAACGTATGTGTTACACGGCAATCCGATATTAGACACAATAACACTATATGATACACCCGAAGCTGCAATGGCAGATTATTCAAATACTCCATTCTGCTTAAAACACCACTTAATAAATAACATGGTTGAAGAAAGTTTTCTTTTATTTGTTATAACCCCAGAAATGGCAGAAGAAAATCCAAACTATACAGCCGGCACATACATCTTAAGAGGAGGAATAAATGAAGTTGAATCAGCTTCTAAGCCAGTATATGAATCAAATATAGAAGTTTTAAAACAAGCCTTTAGCGAAGATAATAATAATTGTACAGATTTAACTTCACCTGACGGAGTAAACTGTAATGAAAGTCTAAACGTCTCAGTTAACCCAAATGGGACAGTTTCTATATATACGCACGTTGATGGAGATATTAATGATGTAATATTCTGTGCTGTTGATCAAGATGGGGATTCCAATTGTTGGATATAAAATAGAATATAAAATCTTGACAACATTGATATTGATTATGTACAAAAAAATATAATTAGGATGGTGATAGTATGCGGAGTAGGAGAGTTAAAAAATATATTATTTCTTCAATTGTTTTATACATAATAGGAATCATCATTTGTATTTCATATCCTACAGGAGGCAGCAGTGAAATGTTTTCTGGCTTTGATGAAGCAATACGCATATTTTTGACATTGTTGATAGGCATTTCTATAAGCGAACTTATTGGCGGAATATACTTATTGACAAAAAATCTTCCGAAAAGTGTTTTAAAAAAAGCATTAATCTCGTTTTTTGCATTAATAATTGTATTATTTGTTATATCCTATCCTTTTTCTTGGATTCTAATTATATTTATTATACCGACATCATCAATAATAATTAATTATGTAATCGAAAACAAAAAACATAATAAATTAGTATGGATTATAATATTTATATTAATAATACTAAGGATTTTATGGCAAATTGGAGATTATATATATTTTAAAAGAGAACATAGCAAAAACACTGAATATGCATGTAAAAATTATATTACCTCAAATTCTAGTAATTTCTATTGTTTTTCCATTGATCAAATAAAAAAAATAAATAAGAATAATTTAGATAAAAAAATATATAAAAATGCAAATTATTTATTTTATGATGACCCAATGCAATCTAGTAATTTTATAGATGATGCAGGTAACAATAATTATATTTACTATACAATTTACAAAGAGAACTATGGATCTACATATGCAGACTATGAACTGCATGTAATTGACATTAATAATAATACTGATACTAATATTATTAATTTAAAAAAAGAAATAATTGTTTCAGCAATAACCGATGAAAATGGTAATTTATTTTTTATAACAAAGAATTTTAATAACAAAATAAAATCATACTATTATCAATCAAGTAAGAACATATTTACAAAAATAAAGAATACTGCTGATTTAGACTTTTATTATTTAAAAAACAATACGTTATACTATAGAATTAGCAATGAAGATACTATACATTTTTATTCATATGATATTAAAAATAACAAAAAAAATGATAATGGTTACATGGAAAATAAATCAAATATAATACCAAATTCTGTTTTCATTACAATAGATAATTATAGATATCAATTTTATAATCAAGAAATATATAAATATGATATAAATGATTATTCCCAAAAAATTACTATTAAAACTAATTCAGAATATAGAGTAAATGATATTAAATTTAACAACAATAAAATATATTATTTTCATATTAATAATGAAAATAGTGTTTTGCTAGGCTATTATGATATAAGTAATAATTTAATAACAGATATTAATTATGATTTTAAATCAACTAATAAAAATTATATAATAAAGAATGACATCTTTTACTATATAAACAAGAATGACAATCATTTATATAAATACAATTTAAAAAATAATAATATTAAAATGTTTATTAGTACCGAAGTTAATACAATTCTTGGAATAGATATGGATACAATATATTTAAAAACAAAAGTAAATGATTATGAAGCGATTAATTTAGATACCAAAAAAACAATATTTTTAGAAAGTTAAAGAAGTTAATAATTATATATTTTTTATAGATCTAGTTAGGGGAGAGTACAAAACACTAACACAACATATTGTAAATCAATTATGTTAGAATAAGATAATAAATTCAGTAATTTTAAATATCTATAAATACATAATAAAGAGAAAAATACTTTCTCTTTTTTTATGTTATAATTGGGATAGGTGAAATTATGAATTTAACAAAGTATGACGATAAATTAGTAAGAATTACAGATAAAGATAATAATCAATACGAAGGAATATGTTACTACAATAATAAAGATTTTAACGATTGTGAATATGGAAGAAATGAAGAAAGTCTAGACATAACATGTATTAAGTTTTATAAATCATTTATAAAAAAAGTAGAAATAATAAATAGTTTTAGTAATGAATATGGAAAACTAGAAGAATTAATTGCGGAAGACGGTGATGACTTAATAGATGAAGTATTTAATTCTGAAGAGGATGAACATATTTATAGATTATTAAAATATATAGTAGATAAAAACATCAAAGTAGGCAAAAAATTACTATTAGACTTATTAAAATACAATAAAGATAAAAGAATAATAAATATAGTTAACAATATTTTAGAAAAGCAATAATTGATATTTTCAAACAGATAATTATTTTAAGTAAACGTAAAATATAGAGGGTGGTACAGAATTTAGAAATCATCAAGATGATTTAAACCCATAATTAGAATTCATTAGAGCGTTAAAAAAGACTTGCCATAAAGCAAAAAATATGATATAATACAGCCATTAAAGAAGGGGGAAAATAATAATGACAAATAGAGAAGTAAAATATATAAGTATTGATGAAATCAGGCCAAATACTCAAATATTAACATTTGATGAAATGGTAGAAAAACTATTACAATGCCAAAGAATGAGATTACACGTGTATTGTAATTTTAATGGCCAAATGTATTGTTCAGATACAATCGATAAAGATGGAGCTTATATATCTTATTATGATATGACAAAAGAAGAAAAAGATCATTATACAATTAATGCAGATAAAATAGCTCTTGAATTAATAGGAAATGGGTTTGCAGATTTACATATATCAGACGAAAAATATAGAAATTATGTAGTAAGAATAATAATGGGAAGAGAACCTATGTTACTACAATTATATGAGTATACTATAAAATTATCACAAGATATAATTTTAAAAGAAACAAATCCAGAAAGAATGGAAAGATTTAATAGATTCTCCGAAGAAAGAAAAATAATTGCCAAAGACTTTATCAAAGAATTCTTTGAAGAGGGAATTCAAGAAGAAATACTAAAAGGACTAGGTTTAAATCAATTACAAAAGAAAAAATAATAGCAATATGCTATTATTTTTTTGTTAAAATAATTAATATACTGATATAATAACATTATAAAGGAGAAATATATGACATTTAAATTATTTATAGAAGCTATAACAAAATTTACTATAGGAATTATAATAGTAGGTTTACTCTTATTTATACCAGGAACAATATCTTATTGGCAAGGATGGTTATTTATGGGATTATTATTTATACCTATGTTTATTGCAGGTATAATAATGTTAGTTAAAAATAAAGAATTATTAAAAAGAAGATTAAATAATAAAGAAAAAGAAGAAGAACAAAAAATAGTAATCTTATTAAGTGGTTTAATGTTTATATTAGGTTTTGTCATAGCAGGCTTAAACTTTCGTTATAAATGGATTATTCTACCAGATATTATAACTATAATAGGCTCAATAATATTTACAATATCATATATAATATATGCAGAAATATTAAGAGAAAATACTTACTTATCAAGAACAATTGAAGTAGAAAAGAATCAAAAACTAATAGATACAGGTTTATATGGAATCATAAGACATCCTATGTATGCATCAACAATCTTCTTATTTTTATCAATACCACTAATACTAGGATCTATATTATCATTAATAATATTCTTAATATATCCTTTCCTAATAATAAAAAGAATTAAAAATGAAGAACAAGTATTAGAAGAAAAACTAATTGGATACAAAGAATACCAAAAAAGAGTAAAATACAGATTAATACCATATATCTGGTAAATATAAATAATAAGAAAGATGATATAATAAATTGACAGGTGATATTATAAAAAAATATGAGATATTATAGTAGAATAGATGAAATAGAAGATATAAATATATTAGAAAAAAGAATCTGTGAAGAATACAATTTAGGAGAGTTAAAAGAATCAATAATATTAGAGGGGAGTAGCTTATGACAGTATTTAACTATAATGGATATCAAAAAGACTTAGATTTAATAAATGATTCCTATGAACATATAGGAAACATTATATTTGGAACAAAAGACGAAGAACTAAAAAAAGCGCTTACTTCTTTATTCTATAAAGAAGTATCTGAAGTTAACGTATACCCACAAGGAAGAATAACACCATACTTAAACCAACATACAAGTGGAGTATGTCGTACAAATACTCAAACAGGTAAAACAATAATAGAATTTTATGGATACATAGGAGCAAGACCTAATCAATATGCATATATAAAACATGCAGCAGCCCACGAATTCTGTCATATGTATACATACCTTGTTCAAACAGCCCTAAACAAACATCCATATGGAATTAAAGTTAAGGAAATGCTATATGAATATCAAAAACGCTATGTTAAAGTTACAAACATCAAAACAGGTGAATTAGTTGCGGCCTATGGGTTAATGCGTGATGAAACAATGATGGACATTATTACATCAATGTCAAATGTAGCTTTTGATCCAAACACAGATAAAAATGTTGATGATATTTTAAAACATAGTTATGATAAATGGGGTAGCGCAATAACAGGATATTCACTATTTACTTCAATAACAAGATTATTTATCGCCGCTTTCTCTAATAATGGATCAGTTAAATATCAACAAATTGTAAATAATGGAGACTCAATATTTAACGCTAAAACAAAAATGAGTGACAACAAAACTGTGCGTTATGTAAATGACTATCTATATGGTACTGTTTTTGATCCATTACATATTGATATGGAATATGACAAATTTATGGGAGTAGGAAAATATGGAGAAATATCCGAAAAACTAGATTTAGCTATACATAAAGCTCAAAATGGTACAATGATATCAAAAAATCTAATTAAAGAAGTAATGAATGATTTAGCAGATTTTTTAAATAGACGTATGGATTATTATATTAGCAACAAAATATTAACAACCGAAGACGCAAATAAAATAATCGATAATTTTAATGAAATATGGAATAATATGCAAATAGAATATAGCACATATTTTACAATTGATGAGCTTAAAGCTATAGCCAGAAGAAATGGAAAATAGTATTTAAATAAATAGGGGAGAGAGTAGAATGAAAAAAATAAGTAACAAAATACTAAAAGAAATCGCTCCTTGTTCTATGTTCTGTAGAACTTGTACAGGATGTAAATATGGAGAAATAAGTAAGCATTCAAAAGAATTATTAAGACTACTAGAGGGACATAAAGAATTTTTAAATAAAAATCTAACCCAAGAATATAGACACAAATTAGAGGAATATATTATCTTTGAAAAACAATTAAAAAAATATGCCAATCCAAAATGTAATGGTTGTAGAACAGGAGGAACAAATGGATGTAGTATAAAGAATTGTTTTATCAATGAATGTGTAAAAAAACAAAATATAAATTTTTGTGCCGAATGTAGCCTATTCCCATGTGATAAAGTCAATAAAAAAATATTTAAAGAAAACGTAATAAAAAAATGGTATGAAGGAAATATGAAAATAAAAAAAATTGGTATAGAAGAATACTACAAAGAAAATAAAGATATACCTCATTATATTGAGCATAAGAAAAATTAGAAAGAAGGATAAAAAATGCCAGATATTAGAAATATACAACGTCAATTCATAATAACAAAATCACTTACAGATAGAGAAAAAGAATTAAAAGAAGAGTTACAATTAATACAGTATGAATTATACCAAGAAAGAAAAAAATGTACACATATAGCCGTATGTACAGGCTGGGATGGAATGTTCCAATCAAGATATACAAGTTATTGGGAATGCCTATTTTGTAGAGAAGATAGTCTAGAGACTAGATATAGAATAGATGCAACAAACTTTAATGCTGAAGAATATAATCACGGTTCATCAGCAGAAGAAAGATCAAGAAAAATAGATGAGCTCCAAGCTATTGCTATGAAAGTAATGATGGATAATCCAGCCCTAACATTAGAAGAATTTGTTGAAAAAATGCAAAGGATTGCTAAAGAAGAAGAACCAAAACCAGAAATAAAAGAAGAAATGAAAACATATAGAAAAATGTTACCTAAGTCCAAAAGTAACCTACAATAAAAGGCCACTAGTTTAAACTAGCAGTCTTTATTTTTTTCTAAAATAGTTACAATTCCTTTATAAGAATCTAATTCAATATAATCTCCATCATGAATAATACTAGTAGCATTACCACAATTAATTAAACATGGTTTTTTTAATTCTCTTGAAACAATTGCTGCATGACAAGTAACACCACCTTCATCAGTAATAAAACCAACTGATCTTTTTAAAATACTTAAAAATTTAGGTGTCGTCATAGAAGAAACAATTATATCACCATCATTAAATTTAGCAAAATCTTCCTTAGCATAAATAACCTTTGCATATCCTTTAACTTTACCAGTATAAACAATATCTCCTTTAATGACATTATCACTAGTATTTTGAACTTCTTCTGTATAAAAATAATTCTCTTTACAAAAATCTTCAAAAGATAAGAAATTCATTTTACCTTCAAAATAAACAAATCCATTTAAACGTTTTTCTAATATATCAATATTAACTTTAGAAATATCTAAAATCTCATCCTTAGAAAGTACAGAAATATACTTTTGTAAATAATCTGGCATTTCAGTATCAAGATAATTATTAATTGCTTCTTCACACTTATAATAAACAGAATCATAATGTTCTCTAAAATAGTAAAGTTTTTCTCTAACTCTATCAGAAATATCAAAATCTCTACCAGCAATATTACCCAATGTTTCAAATGGATAAATAACTGTAATCTTATTATATAAATATTCAAAAGTCCAAGTTCCATCTTCAATTGATTTTAAGATATCTTGGCACGCTTTTTCAGCATTATTAAAATAAGTAAGAAAGCGCTCATAATTCTTATCTAAATATCTAAAAATAAGTCCAGGGTGTTCTTCTAATTTTTCAAACGAATAATAAATTTTAGTCTTTTGAGGAGATATAAAATATAAAATTGGATTTTGATAATATAAACCAGTAGTTAACTCTTTAATACTAGTATATTCTCCAGCACAATAGCATTCAATTTGCCATAATCTTTTATTTCTTGTAATAATATTTTTAATTAATCCTGTTTTAATTTGATAAGCAGTAAGAGGTCGTGCTTGAACAACATATAAATTATTATTATAAATACACCATTCAATATCAATAGGGCATTTATATAAAGTTTCAATATCTAAAATTAATTTTGTAACATCTTTAACTTGTTGTTCAGTTAAAATTTCATCTCCTTCTACAAAATCTACATCAAGAGTTTCACGACGAACAGTATAATGTGTAGGAGTAATATTTCCTGAAACTAATAAATCTCCAGTTCCTTTACAACACTCAAAGTAATAATAATTATCATCCCTAGCCGAAGGATTAAAAGAAAAGCCAACACCAGCTATATCAGCATCAATCATAGTTTGAACAATAACACTCATTAAAAAACTATCAGATTTAGAATTACGATAATGGATAGCATTCTCATTATAGTATGAAGCCCAACACTTCTTTACTGCCGAAAGTAAACCATCTTTTTCAATAAATAAGAAAGAATCATATTGCCCAGCAAAAGACTTATCAGAACCATCTTCATCAGCTGCTGAAGAACGAACTGATACTTTCTTACTCTTTAATTTAGAAAAACGTTCCATAATAGATTCTTCTAAATCTTTTGGAAATGAACCACTAATAATATCCTTTTGAACTTTCTCATAATGATCATGAATATTAATATGATTATATTCAATAAATGGTAAAGCCTCCTCAAAATTAATAACAAAAAAATCGGGGACCGGAAAACCATTTTCTTTTAATTTGCAAAGAGATTTACCTTTTCCACCAAATAATTCACTATTAATCATAATATCACCTATATTTATAATATTACATATTATAATAAATTACTATAATAAATCATTACGAAATAATAATAATCTTGTCTTTTTATATCAGAATTATTATAATAGATAATAGGAAATATTATTAAGGAGAATGAAAATATGAAGAAAAACTCTTTCTTAGGTGGAGCCTTAATATCTACAGTATGTATTATAATTGTAAAAGTAATAGGTATTATCTACGTAATACCTTTTAATGCTTTAATAGGAGAAAAAGGTGGGGCTTTATATGGATATGGGTATAATATATATGCCTTATTCTTATCAATGTCCTCAGCTGGATTTCCTTTTGCTGTTAGTAAACTAACAAGTGAATATATTGCTCTAGGAAATAAAAAAGATGTTTCTCAAGTATATAAGATATCAAAAATGATAATATTCTTATTATCAGCTATCATGTTTATACTATTATTTATGTTAGCAGGACCAATTGCTAAAATGATAGCCGTATCTGGAACTGGTGGAAATACTGTCGAAGATATAATTCATATTTTAAGATTAGTATCTTTTGCTATACTAGTAGTACCATTTCTTAGTGTTACTAGAGGATTTCTTCAAGGACATAAATATATCACCCCTGGTAGTGTATCACAAATAATAGAACAATTAGTAAGAGTTATAGTTATATTAGGAGGTTGTTATTTATCTCTTAACGTTTTCCATTTAGGTTTAACAAAAGCCGTAGGTATATCAGTTTTCGCAGCCTTTGTAGGAGGAGGAGTATCTCTATTATATTTACAAATCAAATTACATAAATCGAATTTATTAGAAAAAGATGTTATCATTGAAAAAAATGAAACAACAAAAAAGATAATAAAAAGACTATTCTATTATGCAATACCATATGTCATAATTAGTTTAGTAAGTAACTTATACGAAGTAACAGATATGATTATTATCCAAAGAGTTATGTCAGATATACTGCATGTATCAGCCACTCTTACAGAATCAGTATCAAGCGTCTTTACAATATGGGGTGGAAAATTAAATGGTATTATCTTAGCACTTATAATGGGATTAAATATCTCACTTACTCCAAATTTAGTAGATAATTTTACTAGAGGAGATATAAAAGAAGTAACAAACAAAATTAATAAATCATTATTATTAATACTATATATTATCGTTCCCTTAACATTCTTTATTTCAGCATTTGCTGGACCATTATGGAGAATATTTTATGGAAATAGTACTCTAGGAACACAAGTATATAATTATTATGTATTTTATGCCTTATTTGGAGGAGTATTTACTGTAATTGTAAATATATTACAAAGTTTAAGTAAATATAAAGAAGTAATTGTAAGTATCATAATAGGTTTAATATTCAATTTAGTATTTGATGGACCATTTGTCCTATTATGGGGTAAATTAGGTTTAATGCCCGCAGATGGTGCCGTAGTATGTGGTTTATTTGGATATACTATCTCAATTGGATATTCCTTAATATGTCTAAATAAAAGATATGGAATAAATTTTAATGAATTAAAAAATACCATAAAAAGATATATCATCCCATGGATATTATTCTTATTAGTATTATGGATAGTAATCCAAGTAGTACCAATGAATCAAAATGGTAGATTAATACAAATACCAATATTAGGAATATCCGGAATCATTTGTTTTGCCTTTTATTTTATAATAACTTATAAAACAGGATTACTAAAAACATTATTAAATGATTCAGATAATAAATTTTTAAAAAAATTTAACATAAAGTAGGTGAATAATATGAGTTTAAAATATATAGTTAAGAAAATATTACAAAAAAACACATCACCCATAACTCATAATAATCTAAAATACAATACCAATTCAAAGGCCTTAAATGCTTTAATGGAAGAATATCCGGAACTACAAGATGAAAAAATTGCTATGACAAAGGAAAATCCAGATAATCCCTTTGATCCTATCATTAGAAAAATGTTAAATGGCTATGATCTAGTTAATTTTGAATTAGATAAATATGGAGACGATAATGTCATTGATCCATATCATGAAGCCTTAAGTAGTGGAGACGCAATAAAGTATAAACCGTATCCACCAGCAGCGAAAAGTATGATTTTAACCGCTTTCTCAAGTAGTCTAAACATATATCCTTCAACAGTAGGTTCATCACAAGCCAGACAAGAACTTGTAGATTATTTAATAAAAGAAGGTTTCCCAGCTGAAGAAAATGATTATTGTGAAGGAATAGATGTCCATAATGTAGCTTTTTGTGGTTCAACAACCCAAGCTTTTCATATGATATTAAAAGTAATTGCCAAACCCGGAGACGTAATTATAGTACCAGTACCAACTTATGGAATATTTGCTGGGATTGCTGAAAAACAACAAATTCATCTAGAATCTATACTATTAAAGCCAGAAAATGACTATTATGTTGATGCCAAAGAATTAAGCGAGAAAATAGATAAAGTAAACCAAGAATTAAAAGCAAAAGGAACTAAACAATATGGTTATATTCCAAAAGTAGTTGCTTTCTTAAATATAAATCCTCATAATCCTATTGGTAATGTTATGAGTATAGATCAAATTGATTTAATAAAGGAACTAGGTGATGTATGTCTAGAAAAAGGAGTCTTTATTATAGATGATTTGGTTTATAGAGACCTAACATATGATCACAATAAATTAGCTTATCCAATTGGCTCAATACCAAAATACTTTAATAATACAATTTCCTTATTTGGATTATCAAAATCATTTGGTTTAGCATCCCTACGCGCAGGATTTGTAGTAGTACCAAAACCAATATTTTGGGGCTTCGCTACTGAAATATTTGATTTCATGGATTCTATGTGTGTGAGTCAAGTAAATGCCGTAAAAGCTACATTTAATGGTACTGATAAAAGATATAAAGAATATGATAATTACTTTAAGAAATTATTACCAAAATATCTTTATCAGTTAGATTTAGTATGTGCACTAATAGATGGAATAGATACTATCAAAAACAATCAATCAAAAAGAAAAATAATAAATGATGTTCAAAAATATACAAAAGATAAAGAACTAACAGATAAAATATTAAAAGGAATAAATGGTGTAAAATTAGTTCCTAAAACATACCCCCAATCAGGTTTCTTTGTTATGGTAGACTTTACAGATTTAAAAGGAAAATACTATCGAGGTAGAAAAATAGAAACAGAATATGATTTATTAAAAGCAATGTACAATAAAGGTAAAGTAAGATACTTAACTGGTGAAAACATTATGTGGTCAAATCCCAATGAATTCGTTGCTAGAATCAACTTTGCTATTAGTAAAGAAGCACTCATTCATTATTTTTACCAAATAAAACAACTGGTGGGGGAATTAAAAGATGAATGAAATAAGAAAAATAGTATTTAAACTAAGATTAAAAGTATTATTAATATCTAATAGTATAATAAATCTAATAAACAAAGGAATAAAAATAAATGTAGTATCTGCTAAAAAATATAAAAATAACAGAAAAGAAGACTTATTATTACAAAAATACTTATTAAAAGCCGGCTATAAATCAAAAGTAGTAGCCTGGGAAGATAATGAACCTGCAGATCTACATATTATAAGATCAGTATGGGGATATCACCATAATACAGAATCATTTATAAAATTCCTAGATAATAAAAAAACTATAAATGATAGAGAAATAATAATAGATAATATAAATAAAAAGAAGCAATATGAATTAATAAAAAATAATAATATTCCAGTTATTAATACTAAATTTTTAAATAATATTAATGAATTAGATTATACAAATGAAAAACTAGTAATAAAACCAATAATCTCCGCTGCTGGAGAAAATACTTATAAAATAAAACAAAAAGAAGATTTAGAAAAAGTAAAAGATTTAAATAATATTATGATTCAACCATTTATCGAAAATATTAAGAATGGAGAAATATCAATTATAGTTATCAACAAAAAAATTAAATATGGTATTAAACGATTCCCAGGAATATTTACAAACTACCAAAAAGAAAAATATCTACCATTAGAAGATATTGATAATGAAATAATTGAAATTGTAAATAAAATAATAGCAATTAAAGAATATGAAGATGTAATAATAATGCGAATAGATTTAGTAAAAGAAGATAAATATAAAGTATTAGAAATAGAACTAACAGATCCAGATTTATTTATTGAAACAATACCTCAAAAATCATTAAGAGAAGATATTTATAAAGAAATAATAAAAAGTATAAAACAAAAAGAAGAAGAGAAAATATGAAAAAAATTAAATTATTTCCTGTTTCTGGATTTAGAATACTTACTGTACCATCATCATTGTTAATAATTTGTCTTTCTTCAAATTCTACCTTTTCTCCAGAGTCTGTTGTTACAATTAGTTTTGTTAATTTATATCCTGGCTTTGCAAAAGTGGCAGTAAAAGAATATTGAAAATGAAACGTTTGAAAAAACACTTAAATTTTTAAATAAAAATAAAGCCGGAGGAGTAGCGGTCTTAAGAGTTGAATCAGGTGATTATTTAATTAGTGTTAAGAAGCAAAATGTGCAATATCAACAAAAAATAATACCCTAATTTTTAAAACACTATCAGAAATACAGCCATATTATTGGTTAGATAAAAAGTAATAATTATAAAAAAGTGAAATTTCTTATTTCACTTTTTTTATGCATTGTTAAAAATATAATTGCGAAAAAGCATAAAATGTGTTATATTAAACAGCAAAACAAATAGGGGGAATTATAAAATGACAGAAAGAAAAGCATCTAAAATACTAGTAAAAATATTAATATTAACATTAATTATATTAAGTACTTTCCAAGTAAAAGCAGAAGAATATTTACCAATTAAGTATACCCAAATAAGATATTCTCAAAGTAATGGCAAAGGAACTACAATATGGTATTCTATTATACCAGGTAAATACAAAATGCATTATGCATATGGAAATGATAAAATAGGTAGTTTTGAAAGACCCACTACAGCAGCTAAAAGGCATAATGCCACATTAGCGGTAAATACACAATATATGGGGTTAGTAGATTTAAATGGAAAACTATTAGGTAAAAATACAGATGTATCAAAATATGATTTTTATTTAAAACCTAATACAAAAGACTCAGACACTAAAGCAAATTTGTATGCAGTTGATCCAACATCAACAAGTGCAGGAATTAACTTAGCCTATGCTCTAGAGCCAAGATGGTGTGAAGGAATGTGCTTTATTACCATGATAAGAAATGGAACTAGAGAATACAAAGACGAAAATAATTATAAAGGAACAACTGACTTAACCGGTGGAAGACATCCTCGTACTTGGATAGCAATCGATTCTAAAGGGAATCAATTTGTTGCTGTTTCTGCAGGTAGAGATGAGCCACTTAATGGGAATAATTTTTCATTAAAACAAGCAGGTCTAACATTTAATGAAATAATAGATGTAACTAAGAAATATTTTACGTCTGATATTAAATATTTATATAACCTAGATGGAGGAGGTTCTTCATCATTTGTATACAAAAATAATATGTTAAATCCAAAATATGATAATAATTTTACTACAGAAAGAGCAGTAGCAGGAATTTACTACTGGAAAGTAGACAATTATTCAATATCATATAATCTAAATGGGGGATCATTAAATAATAAATCTAATCCAACAGAATACAATGTAGATTCAGCTGACTTAACATTAAATAACCCAACTAAGTCAGGTTATATCTTTACCGGTTGGACAGGTTCAAACGGAGAAACTGCTCAAACTACAGTAACAATAAAAAGTGGTTCTACCGGCAACAAAAATTATGTTGCAAATTGGAGCAAAATAATTGAAGAACACACTATAACATTTGATTCTAAAAATGGAAATAGTATAGAAAAAATAAAATATAAAGAAGGTTCAACAATCCAAGAACCAGTAAAACCAAATAAAGAAGGCTATATATTTGCAGGATGGTATGAAGATGAAAACTATACTAAAAAATTTGATTTTAATAATTTAACAAATAAAGATATAGTTTTATATGCAAAATGGGAAAAAGTAGAAGAAAATTTAAATAATGACAAAAATAAATCAAATACAAATGACTCAACTAAAAATGAAGTTCAAGTTAAAGAGCCAGAAGCAAAAGAACCAATTATTAATAATGCATTAGATGTAAAACAAGATACAAATAATCCTACTATTATAGATGTTCCAAATACATCAATTAATGAAATATTAGAAATAAAAGAAATAATTGGTATTATATTAATTATGATAAGTAGCTTGATTATATATAATAATAAAGTAAAAGAAATAAAGTGATTTTTCACTTTATTTTTATGATATAATTTAAATAATATAAAATAAAAAGGAGTATAGAAATGAAAAAGGAGTATATATATGCAGGAATATCAATATTATGTTGGTCAACATCAGCAACAATTACTAAATTACTTCTAGGTAGTATAAATAGTATCCAATTATTATTTGTTAGTTCTATTTTTGCATTCATTTTTTTATTAACAATAAATATAATAAATGGAAATATTAAAGAAACTAAAAAATACACAAAAAAAGACTACATACAGTTGTTTTTTATTGGTATAACAGGTACCTTTTTATATGAGTTACTATTATGTTTAGGAATAAATAGCATGTATGCTTCTCAAGCCTTTATAATTAATTACTTATGGCCAATCATGACAGTTATCTTTGGCTGTATAATATTAAAAGAAAGAATGACAATAAAAAAATCAATTGCAATTATATTATCATTTATAGGAGTAATTATAGTAACAAGTAATGGAGATTTACTTAGAATTGATAATAAAATATTAGAAGGGGCAATATTCTGTATTTTAGCAGCTATATCATATGGATTATTTGCCGTTTTAAACAAACTAAAAAATTATAACGAATTATTAAGCATGATGTACTTTTATTTATTTTCATTTTTAATATCCTCTATATATCTTACAATAACCCATGAATGGTTTATCCCAAACATATATCAATTACTTGGTTTATTATGGAATGGTATATTCATATCAGCAGTTGCAAACACCACATGGATTCAAGCTATAAAAGAAGATACTGTAAAAATATCAAACTTAGCTTATATAACACCATTCATATCATTAATTTGGACAACACTAATATTAAAAGAAAAGATAAGTATCTACGCAATAATTGGTCTTGTAATAATAATATCAGGAATATTTATACAACTAAATGACAAATCCTAAAAACAATTAAAATAAATAAAGATAGAGTAGTACAAAAATGATCATATAATAAGGAGAATAACTATGGGCTTATTAGACCAAAAAAAAATATCAAAAGAAGACTTTTTAAAAATAAATGAAGATAATGTAATGTTTATAACTAACCCAGGTAGAATGGGTGACGAAGATGGTTCAACATTTATTGTAAAAGAGGGGAACAAATTAATCACATATAGAATAGATGGTTGGCTATATCCAAATAATAATAAAGACCAAATTTCTTTAGAAAATATGGCTAAGCAATTTCCAAAATGGTATAAAACATGGAAAAATAACGAAAAAATGAAAAACAAAGGAAAATATACATATCTATATATGGGTTTTGGGAATGGATTATGTATAGACAATTCAATCTATAAAAAATTCGAACCCATTCTAAATAAAATAGTAGAAGAAGATTTAAAAGATAAGACAGAAGAGGAAAAAGAAAGTCTAAAATATGCAACTATATTTAATACATGGCAAAAAGCCATAGTAGAAATGGCCAAAGAAAGGAATCATTATGAATAAAGAAACTACTAAAGATTATATACTAAAAGCAGTTGCCCCATGTTCAATGTTTTGTTCAACATGTACCGGATGTAAATACGGAGATATCAGTATACACGCCAAAGAACTATTAAGATTATTAGATGGGCATAAAGAATTCTTAGATAAAAACTTAAAAAAAGAATATAGACACAAATTAGATGAATTTATTATATTTCAAAAAAAGTTAAAAAAATATGCAAACCCAAAATGTAATGGTTGTAGAGAAGGCGGTGCAACCGGCTGTGGTATAAAAGGATGTTTT
>JAEEGL015474837.1_pt1 | contig 17866 bp, 11 predicted proteins | sample 9134231 | NCBI WGS metagenome assembly JAEEGL01 (sample SAMN16246548, study PRJNA631951) | gut metagenome | biome: gut microbiome; feature: rumen; material: fiber-attached | host: Bos | place: Iran: Karaj | collected 2018-10 | reverse complement strand
CGTGATTACCGGCTATATCGCAAGGAGTTGTTGGGAAAATGAAAAAAGTCATTACGTACGGCGTGTTCGATTTGTTTCATGAAGGGCACAAAAGACTGTTGGAACGGGCTAAGGCGTTGGGCGATTACCTTATCGTCGGGGTGACTACGGAGCAGTACGCCTATCATCGCGGCAAATACTGTGTGGTAGATCCGATTGAGCAGAGAATAGCCAATGTCCGCAGCCTTGCCTGCGTGGACGAGGTGGTTATAGAGGACCATGATGGGCAAAAAGTGGAGGATATTGAAAAATACGGCATTGATACTTTTACTATTGGCGATGACGGGTTTGGGAAATTTGATTATCTGCAGCCCTTTTGCAAAATAGTTTATCTGAAACGGACACCGGGGATATCTTCTTCTGACTTGCGGGGAATAGGGAATTCTCCTCTGTACCTTGGTCTTATCGGTTGCGGGCGCATTGCCCGGCGTTTTATGCAGGAAGTGGGATATATCCGGGATATCCAGCCGGTAGCCCTGTATCATCCGGAACCGGACCAGTCGGCCACGCTGCGGAGTTTCCTGGCGGAGCACACCTCCTTAACCAAAGCCCGTACACTGGAGAAACTGTTCGACCTGGTTGACGCGGTGTATATTGCTGCGCCCCATGCTGCCCACTACGGATATGCAAGGGAGGCTCTTCTGGCAGGGAAACACGTGCTGTGCGAAAAGCCCCTGACACTGTCAGGTCCCCAGGCAAAGGAACTGTTCCGGCTGGCGGAAAAGGCGGACCTTGTTTTGATGGAAGGCATAAAAACCGCTTACTGCCCCGGTTTTTTGAATCTGCTGTCCCTTGTCAGAAGCGGTATCATCGGGGAAATCCATGACGTGGAAAGCTGTTTTACCCGTCTGACAGACCCGCCCTGCCGGGAATGGAACGACCCTGTCTGCGCCGGCAGTTTTACGGAATTCGGCAGCTATACCCTGCTGCCCGTTGTGAAGCTGTTGGGGACGAAAGATCTGAAATGGCATTTCCAGTCCGTTCTGAATAAGGAACGGGTGGACAGTTATACAAAAGTATTGTTTTCCTGCGGGGATAAGATGGCTGCCGCCAAAACCGGTCTGGGTATCAAGTCCGCCGGGGAACTGACTGTCAGCGGCACAAACGGCTATATCCGTGTAGCAGGGCCCTGGTGGAAAACAAAAGTGTTTGAAGTCCATCGCGAAGATCCCCATGATATTCAGGTGTTTTCCAATGATTTCCTGGGAGACGGCCTGCGTTATGAACTGGGCGATTTCCTGTACCGGGTCAGAGGGCATGCCGGCAGGGATTACAAACTGCGGCCGGAAGAATCTGTGCAGATGGCTGAAATTATGGAGGACTTCCTGAGGTGGCGCCGTGCGCAGTGATTTAAAGCAGTTTCCGCTGGAAGCAGGCTGCGGCGTGAACAGGCAAAGCGGTCTTTTGTGCCCGCTTAAAGGCGCGGCCGTCAATTTTGAACCGGTGCGGGTTTGCCCGGGGGAACAGCTGGTTCCGCTGCAACCGGATCTGGAATATCAGGTTGCGGTCTATTCGCGGGAACCGGATCCGCAGTATATTTATACGTATTCTTATCCGCCGGAAGCGAATATGACCCTGTTTTATCCGGTTAAGTCTGTTTTTCGATGGAAGACCGGTCCCTGCCAGTTCCCTGAGCCGGCCCATGTACGCATAACCGTGCAGGCAGATACCCGGGCCGACGGAACTACCCTGGCGGATTTTTTCCGCTGGGAAGGGGAAAGCGCAGAACCGCTGCCCCGGTGGATCGATGAGGAAGCGGAGCGGGTGGCGAGACGCGTACAGCTTTGCAGGCGCCCGGATGACTTGGTATTTTTACTGTTGACAGATGTGCATTACACCACGGGCTGTAACTGGTCTTATACGGCGGCATCCCTTGCCGCGGCAAAGCAGCGTATAAAACCGGATGGCGTCATCCAGCTGGGGGACGTTACCGACGGGCTTTTGCCGACGGTCTGGACGCAGCGCTATGCCGGCAGGGTGCTTGCGGATATTAAATCGCTGGAACTGCCTGTTTTTGGTTGTCTGGGGAATCACGACCGGAATTTCTTCCGCGGCAATACACAAGGGATGTCCCTGAAAGCCTGCTCGCAGATGTGTCTTGGCCGGAACAATCCGGATTATTATGCGGACTATCCGGAACAGCGGCTGCGGATGATCTTTCTGGATTCCTTTGATCCGGAACGGAGTGAACGGTACGGTTTTTCAATACAAACGCTGCGCCATCTTCTGGAGATGCTGGATGAAACGCCGTATGGCTGGCGGGTGTTGGTGTTTTCCCATGTACCGCCGCTGGCAAGGCTGCACGTCTGGAGCAATACGATTCTGGGCTCGGAAGACGCCATCGGCCTGCTGAACCGGTTACGCAGGAAACGGAACCTTGCCGTGACATGGATCCACGGCCATAACCATGCAGATCAGATTGATACGGGAGCTGGTTTTCCTATAGTTTCTCTTGGCTGCAGCAAGCTGGAAGCGTTTCCGGAATATAAACCGGAAGGTTCCGTGACCCGGATGCGAAGATGGGGCGAACCGACCCAGGAATTGTGGGATGTACTGGTCTTCCATACTCACGGATCTGATTTTGAACTGATCCGGTACGGAGCCGGCGCAGACCGCTATGTGCGTATGAGATAGTATGGGAAGCATGACTTCATAAAGCAGGTGTATAAGCCTGCCGGCTTTTTCCGGGTAATTGGCGGTGGTGGCATGATCTATCTTGACTCCCAAAGCCTCCGGCAGCTTCAGCTTACGGAACTGGAACTGCTGCAGGAAGCGGACAGGATTGCGAAAAAATTTCATATTGCCTATTGTATTATTGCCGGTACCATGCTGGGGGCCGTCCGGCACGGCGGCTTCATCCCCTGGGATGACGATGTGGATATTGCCATGCTTCGCAGTGAGTATGAACGGTTCCGGGAAGCCTGTAAGAAAGAACTGGATCCGAGTAAATTTTATTTCCAGGATCATACGGTAACGGAAGGATTCCGTTGGGGCTATGGCAAGCTGCGGCGCAGGGGTTCCCTGTTCCTGCGGGAGCACCAGGAGCATATGCCCTATGAACAGGGCATCTTTATGGATGTGTTTCCGCTGGATCCTGTGCCGGAAAACCGGTTGGGGCGGAGCCTCAAAAATCTGGAATGTTTTCTGGTACGGAAGCTGCTTTGGGCAAGGGTCGGGAAAAAGGCGGACTGGAACCCCTTCCGGCGGCTTGTGTATGCCGCACTGGACAGGGTTCCGGAAAAACGCATCCTGGAGTATTACGACGGCATGATCGAGCGGTCGAAAAGTTGCCGTTCCTCCTGGGTCCGGATCCTGATGTTTCCAACTCCCAATGAGGCTTACGGGTATCAGGCAAGATGGTATCAGGGCGGAGAGGATATTCTTTTTGAGGGGAAACCGTTTCCGGGAGTAAAGGATGCGGACGAATATCTCCGGTTCAAGTTCGGGGACTATATGACGCTGCCGCCGCCGGAAAAACGGAAGGTGCATCCGGTGTCGGCGTTTGCCTTACCGGATACAGAAGATGGAAAGCAAAATTTGTGATATAAGTTAAAGGACAGATGGTATGGATACGAAAACTTTGCTGAAAACGATGCAGAACCGGGGTGTTGTGCTATTTGGCACAGGATTTGTGGCGGAAAAAATCGTGCATACACTGGCGGAGCAGGGCTTTGCGAACTGCATCCGCGGCTTTGTTGTCAGCGAGGCAAAGATGGTGTCGTTTAAGGGAAAACCGGTCTGGTCCCTTTCGCAGTATGCGGATATTGTAAAGGCGCAGGTTGGTACTGAATTGCCGTTGCTGTGTATCGCGGTCCATGAATCCCTGCGGGCAGACGTTGAATGGTCGCTGTCCGAAGCTGGATTGGAATTTACCTGGATATATCCCAATTATTTGGAACTGGCCTGGGGTCCTTTTTTGCCTTTTATTGTGGATGTTCCAATACATTCTATTCTGCAGCGGCAGGAAAAAGACCAAGCCTGGATATCGATCCGGTATGCCGCTTTGAAAGAATGTCTCGCCGGGAATTGGTCCGGTCCCGCTTCCGCGATGTATGTGAAAGCCGCCTCCCTGTTCAGCAGGCCGGAAACAGCCCGTCAGCGCCTCGCTTATGCGACCGAAATGACCGCGGACATGGCAGCGAAAGGTTATGACAAAAATAGGCCGATTTTGATAGACAGCCGATACAGGGTCATTGACGGATTGCACAGGCTAGCTGCTGCTGCACTGGTGGGTTGTCGAACGATTCCCTGCCAAATTGTTGAAGAGAAGGATTGTTTTGAACAGTTTTTTCCGGAAGAGAACAGAGTGACAAAGTCAGCGCAGGATATGGCGGAGTTGACAGTTCGGGAAAAAAAATTGCTGGAAGTTGTACGCAAAGAGCTTTTGCAGGTAACAAACTATACTAAAGATAATGGAGATAGGGAACAAGAAGAGGTATTTGCTCCTACCGGTATTTGTCCAAAACCAGAGATAACTGTTATTCTTCCAACCTACAATGTAGCTGATTATGTGGATCAGTGTATGGAAACAGTAACAGGGCAAACTTTCAAACAGATAGAGATTCTTTTGATTGATGATGGTTCAACGGATAACTCGCTAACTAAATGCTGGGAGTGGGCAAAAAAGGATTCACGTATTACAGTCTTTCATAGGGAAAATGATGGGGTCTCCACTGCCAGAAATTTTGGTATGCTGATGGCACATGGAGAATATCTTGCTTTTGTGGATCCGGATGACTGGTTGGAAAAAGATTATTTGGAAAAATTATGGAACGCGGCTAAAGAAAATGATGCGGATTATGCTGAATGTGATTTGTGGCGTTATGACAACCGTAACGGAAAGAAGATTTACCGCTCCTGCTATGGTCATATGGGGCAGGCCTATACGTTTCATGAGCATATGAAATATGCACCTACTGCCACATATAAAGCTATATGCCGGAAATCTGTATGGAAAAACAACCGGGTTATGATGCCAAAATGTTCTTTTGCTTCACCTGAAATCTATTCGTTTGTACTGGCTTTGAGTAATCGTGTTGTTAATGTTCAGGAAGCTTTGTATTATTACCGCCGCTTCCGTGAAAATTCCATAATTGAATTATACGCAGGAACAGATAATACGCTGGCATTGGAAGGAATGGATTTCCTGATGGGCGAATTCAGGCGCACAGGCTTATATGAACGTTATTCGGGTATTTTAGAGGGTGTGGTGAAATATCGTCTTAACGATATTCTTGCGCTTCAGTTTCATCGTAAGAATCGCGATAATTTCAGGATTCTTACGGAAAATTATAGGACTTTTCTTGCGGAACGGTTTCCGGAAGGACGGAACGAGCCTTATATTACCTGGGGCGGTTACAACTTGAACCGTATCCTGACCCATATGAACTGGCTCCATGATCCGTATGCCCGGTTTAATTTCTCCAGTATGGTGAGCCTGTCGAATCAGGTAAGTCCAGATTATGGGCAAAATCATAAAAACCGTTACCGTCAGATTATGCTGGAACGGGAACGGTTGCGCAGTTATTGGGAAATCCTCAGGGAACTGAGACCAAAATACATATTCATTGATTTAATAGAGGAGCGGTTTGACATACTGCAGCTTGGCGACAGCTGTGTGACCATGAGCGATGCTTTTGCAGGCGCAACAATTTCCTTTGCAGATAATGAAAGGTTGACTGCAGAAGATTTTGCGAAGTTTGGACAGGTGATTCCCAGAGAGTCTGTGCGCTGTACGGAACTCTGGCGGCAGGGATGCCGGGAAATGGTGGCAGAGACCCGGCGCATCTGTCCGGACATTCAATTTGTGATTGTTGAAAACTACCTTTGTGAAAGTGTTGGCAATCTGCATGACAGGAAACTGTTTGAGAATTTAGAATCTATCCGGCGTATTAATGCCATCCTGCGGCAGTATTACCGGTATATGAAACAGCTTCTGCCGGAAGCGCCGGTGATATCACCGGCGGAAGACGATTTGTATTTTACCGATGAGAAGTACGAGTACGGTGCGATTCCCTCGCACCTGAATGAAATAGAGAACCAGAGAATAGCGGAAACGATTGAAGAGACATTATGACGGAAAACATGAAACTTGACCGGGAGATTGCTTCCATTATTGAGCACTACCGTCCGGACCAGTATGACGATGTAATAGCTGAAAAGAAAGATTGGGAATTTGTGCATCACCTGAGCTCCCTGCGATGGTCGCTGCTGTGCTGGTTTCCTTTTGATCCCGGCTGGCAGGTGCTGGAGACGGGGGCGGGTTTTGGCGCCCTGACCGGAAGTATCGCGGAGCATTGCGCCCATGTGACCGCATTGGAGCCGGACGCCTTACGGTTTGCATCCTGTAAGAAGCGATACAGCGGCAACGAACGGGCAGAGTTTCTGCAGACAGATATTTTCTCATTGCCTGAAGATAAACTGTATGACTGCGTTGTGTTGTCTGATCAGATTGAACATTGTCAGGGACGGAGAAAAGAATTACTGGAAGCCTGCGCATCACACGTAAAGCCGGGTGGTGTACTGTTGCTTGTTTTTCAAAACCGGTTCGGGCTGAAATATTTTTGCGGCGGTACGGACGAAGCGCAGCAGGTTCCGTTTGGAAATCTGCCGCCGGGAAAATCGAATCGGTTAAGCCGGAAAGAAATGGACCGGCTGGTGTCGGATACAGGTTTTGTGCCTGAAGTCTGCTATTACCCCATGCCGGACAGCCTGTGGACCCAGGCAGTCTACACCGATTCCGTCAAAAATATGGAAAGTATACGGGACAGGGTCTTTGCTTTTGATCCTTTTTCCTCCCCCCGTATCGCCAGTGAACAGGATTTGTATAACGATATCATCCACGAAGGATTGTTGCCCCACATGGCCAACAACTATCTGGCGGTATACCGGAAAGGATCCGGACCGGCGCTGCCGCGGGTGGAGTTTGTCCTGCTTTCCACAGACCGGGGACCGGAACATGCCTTTGCTACCGTATGTTATGAAGATAAACGGGTGGAGAAGAAGGCGATCTGGCCGCAGGGGGTATCTACATTGCGGCAGGCGTATGAAAATCTGGAAACACTGTCGAAACGGGACGTTGCGACAGTTCCCCAGCGCTGGACGGGTACCGGGATTGAAATGCCAAAAATTGAAGAAGAATCCCTGTTGTCCTACATTCGTCGCAAGATGGAAAAGGGACCGGAAGCAATTCTTTCTGTATTTAAGATGTTGCGTGAAGACATCCTGTGTTCGTCTTCTCCTGCAGAACCGGAAGACTATGCCTGCTGGCGTGACTGGCGTATCGGTAAAGATAAAATCGAAACGGTACTGGCAGAAGGCATGATTGACATGATTCCCTATAATGCCTTTTGGACGGGCAGTGGAATACGTTACTATGATCAGGAATTCTGTGTGAAAAACTGTCCGGTTGGTTATATTTTGTTCCGGGCACTGTTCTATACCTGGCTTCATATTCCGGAGCTGGAACAGGTGTTGCCTCTGGAACAGGCAAAGAAGGCATTCCGGTTGGCGGAAAACTGGGAGGCTTTTCAAAAACGTGAGAGTGCTTTTGTCTCTGATAACCGGAAATATAAACGTTTTCGCCAGATTTACCGTTGGTCACGGCAGGCGCGTGATTTTCAATGCATAGAAAAAAACAAGTTACAATTACTTTCTGCAGATCCTCTGGAACAACGACTGAAGATGTTGGAGGCTGTACACGGCGTACAGAAAGAACTGTTGAAAAAGCTGGACCAGGTCTGTCGGAAATTCGGACTCCGGTATACCGCAATCCACGGAACGTTGCTGGGGGCTGTCCGTCATCAGGGGTTTATACCCTGGGATGACGATGTGGATATTGCCATGCCCCGGGAGGATTATGACTGTTTACTGACTATGGCGCCCCAGGTGTTTGCAGAACCTTACTTTTTACAAACTCCGGCAAATAGTGAAAACGTTTTTTACGGCGGATATGCCAAATTGCGGCGCAGCGGTACGTCCGCCATTGAACCGAAGCATAAGGGGCGAAACTGCCATCAGGGAATATGGATTGATATTTTCCCCCTGGATTTTTGTCCGGAAGATGGGGAAAAGAGGGCGCGGCTCCAGAAGCGTATCACGTTTTGGCAGCGCCTGTTGATGGCCAAGTTATACAGGCCCGGTCACGGTATGCCGGAGGATATTAATCCCAAAGTACTCAGTTTTTATTATCTGGCAGCCAGATGCCTTCGCAGGCGATGGCTTCGAAACCGCTTGAAGCAGCTGTTCCGAAGCTGTGGGAAATCTGATAAACTGGCGATCCTTGCCTGTTACTATGGGGGATTCCCCAATTCAAACGTGTATCCCGCAGAGATTTTTACTTCATTAATGGAAGTTCCCTTTGAGGATTTTCAGATACCTGTTCCCCAAAACTATGATGCAATCCTTTCCAGACGGTATGGGAGCCGTTATATGGAATGGCCGGAGAAGGGAAAACAATTATCGCATAAGAATATTATTTTTTCTGCAGACCGGCCCTGGTGGGAAATAGATAGTTAGTTATTGATGCCAAAGGAGGATAGTGCGTTATGCCCAAGGTTTCTGTCGTGATCCCTGTATATAAAGTTGAAAAATATCTTTCGGCCTGTCTGGACAGTGTATTGTCCCAATCGCTGCGGGATATTGAAGTGATTTGTATCGATGACGCGTCTCCTGACCGCTGTCCGCAAATGCTGGACGAATATGCCGTACTTGAACCCCGGGTTCGGGTTCTGCACCTGCCCGAAAATCATCAGCAGGGTTACGGAAGAAACCGGGGTTTGGAAATGGCTAGAGGAAAATACATTTATTTTCTGGACTCCGATGACATGATTGCCCCGGATGCGCTGGAAGAACTTTACGCTGTTGCGGAAAAAGACAGGCTGGACTGTATTTACTTTGATTCCCGGGTCATATTTGCCAATAAGGAACTTGAAATAAAAAATGCGACATATATCACAGGCCGTATGGGGCAGTATGATAACAGGGTGTATTCCGGACGTGAATTATTTGAACTGTTCAGGGAACAGAACGACTGGAACTGCTATGTGCAGAGAACATTCTGGAGAAGGAATTGCCTTTTGGATAATCAGGTTTTTTTTCCGGAACATACAGAACATGAGGACGAGTTCTTTTCTTTCAAAGGAGCATTGTTAGCGCAGCGGGTCCGTTATATTCCCAAGAATTATTTTATCCGTCGTTACCGGGAAGATTCTGTTATGACCCGCCCGGAACATCCGAAAGATTTTCACGGGTATTTCGTCAGTTTCTGTTCTATGGTAGATTTTGTTAAAAAAATGAAAATTGAAAGCAAAGCTGCAGACGCTGAAATTTTACATATGTATGAAAGGATGGACAGATTTTTCCCGCTTTTTTCTGCCAATGAAGACCCGCGTAAATGGTTCAGGTCGGAAGAGCAACTTCGTATCTATTATTATTATTTATATGCAAAGAAGATGGATCATTTCTATTACAAGGGATTTATAAGTAAACTCAGTGTTCCGATTCCGGTTGAGCGCCATATCTGGATTTATGGCGCGGGTATTGTAGGAAAACGGGTCTATGAGGTTATGGTGGTCAATGGTTACATCGTAGACGGTTTTCTTGTTACAAAAAAAGAAGGAAATCCGCGAGTTCTGTTTGGCAGGGAAGTGTTTCAGGTGGACGAAATCAGCCCAACAGATAATTGCGTTGCTATAGTTTCCGTAACAGGAAAAGCACGGGACGAAATGCAGGAAACGCTGAAACGGCTTGGCTGGAATTACAGTGTTTACATAACCGGGTAATATCAGAAACAGTATGAGGAAGAGAGTATGACTGAGGTTGAGTACGTAATTGCCAATTTTGCGGAGCGGTTTGCCAGTTTTCGGGGAAAACGGATTGTTCTTCATGGCTCGCGGAATTACGCGGAAGCCATTATTGATAATTACGCAGACAGCTTTCATTTTATAGGCATTATGAGCCTGGATACGTTAGAGGATGAGTGTTTTCGAGGATTAAAGGTTTTACGGGAAGAGGATCTTTCTGGATTGCATCCGGATGTTGTTATCCTTACAGAGAGGGTTAAATATGCTGTAGAGGCGTTCAAGTCGATCCGGCATGTTTGCAGAATCAATAAAATTAAAATTTATAATATGTATGGCCTGGATGAATTCCTGACACATCGTGAAGCCGAAGAAACGGGACAGCTGAATTTGGAGGATGCGAAAGAATTATGCAGTTCTTATGATATTGTTTCATTTGAAGTGATGAACACATTATTGTTATTATCTTCGGATAAAACAAATATCTCAATGCAAAAGCTTTTTTATGATTTGATTTTTTATCTTAGAAAGCAAGGTAAAGAAATCCGGTTCAGTCTTCGAAAATCAATTTCTCCAGAGATACAGATAAAAGCATTAAATAAGTTTGGGCTTCTTTTTGATGAGGCGAAGGAACTGATTTACCGGGAGGGAGAAGATCTTTCATTCCGTAAATTGAAAGAAAATAATCCCGGGAAAAAAATACTGTATTTTGGCGTCGGGCTTGCAAACGAATTTATTCTGCCCCGCTGTTATGGTATAGATACCCATCGTTTTATTGGTGTCCAGAATTTTGATTGCCTGGTTCCGCATAAGCGCCCTGTTCAAGAGAAAACTCCATATAATCCGGATATTGAACAAAGAATCAAAGATATTATTTTAAAAAAAGAATTGATTTCATTCGATGTATTTGACACGCTTTTGCTTCGAAAGACCCTATATCCCCATGATATATTTTTTTTGACAGAAAAGAAAGCGTTGTTGGCCGGATATGATGCTAAAAACTATGCAAATGCCCGTATAAGAGTAGAAGAGGAATTGCCGTACTGTGATATAGATCAGATTTATCTTTGGCTGAGCGATCATTTTGGGTGGGACGAAAGAACCACATATGAAATACAAACTCTTGAACTCACCGCTGAATGTGAGGCGTTAATTCCCAGGACGGAAATTGTGGAACTGTTTCGTTTTGCACAAGATGCAGGAAAGCGTGTAGTGCTGACCAGTGACATGTACCTGCCGGAGCCGGTATTGCGTAAGATACTGACAGTCAAAGGTATTACAGGATTTGAAAAACTACTGGTTTCCTGTGATATTAAAAAATCAAAACATGAAGGGCTCTATGGTGAACTGATACGCCTGTGCGGAAATCCGGATCAGATTCTTCATATCGGCGATAATCCGGAAGCCGACGGAACTGACTGTAAAGCTGCCGGAATTGATAGTATTCTGATTCCATCTGTTTTGGATCTGGCCAAAAGCAGAGGGTGGGAAAAAACTATATATGCCGCGTCGAATCTGATGGAGCGTTGTCTGCTTGGTTCGGTTATGGCTGCCATTTTTCAAAATCCTTTTCAAACTCCCAATATTATGGAATTACCTGTCAGCAAACAGATAAGGCGCTATGGTATCAGCGTAGTAGCTTCGTTGGTTGCAGGTCATATGACCTGGCTGATTCAGAATTTGCGAAAAGAGAGTTTTGATGGAGTACTGTTTATGGCCAGGGATGGTTGGTTATCTTATAATATTTACCGGAAGATTCAGGAATGCCTGGCGCTTCCAAAGCCTGTTTACTTCTACGCGAATCGCCATGCTGCTTTTTTGTGTTGTGCAGATTCGGAAAGTGAAATTGCTGAGGTTTATGATAAAGGCCGGTTATTTGGTTTAAGCGCTGCAGAGATTCTGGAAAATGTATTTCAGATTCCGAGAGAAGACCATTTGCCTGAAATCAAGAATGAAACGGCTTCGGATTATATCAAAAAGCATGGAGAAATAATCAGGAATAATGCGGGAAAGATTAAAGGCGGTTACGTGCAATATTCAGCACAATGCGGTATTCAAAAAGATTGTTTATATGCTGTTGTAGATGGCTTTGCCCTTGGTAATACACAAAAGTATCTGTCAGAATTTCTTCCTGTCCGCATGAAAGGGTTTTATTTTGGAAAATACGGCGAGCCATTGTTAAAAGATAACATTGAATATTATCTTGAGAATCAAAAATCCATGTTGTTGAAGAGATTTATTGAGTTAGAATCTTTTTTAACCTCTTGCGAACCTTCTCTGAAAAGTATGGCTGAACAAGGAGCACCTGTTTTTGCAGAAGAACGCAGGAGTTTACAAGAACTACAGGAAGTCAAAACTGTACTTGATGCGGCAGAAGCTTTTGCCATAGATTTTTTAACTCTTTTTTATCAGGAGGGGGAATTTGTATCGCCCCAACTTATTGAAGATATTTATGATGCCGAGAGTTTTTATGAAGCGCAATATACTCTTTATGATGACTGGTTAGGCATACCGATAAAAAAGAGGGATGATGTGGAGATAAAAAATGAGTAAATCTGACTCAACATGTTATAACGAAACGAAAGAAAAGCAACCTCCCTACGCAAAAACATACCATATCGGGTTGCTAATGGGTGTGTTTGACTTGTTCCATATCGGGCATCTGAACCTAATACGACGGGCTAAAGCACAGTGCGATTTCCTGCGCATAGGTGTCCTGTCAGACACTCTTGTGTATGAATTTAAACAAAATAACCCTTTAATTCCCCAGAATGAGCGAATGGAAATTCTGCGTGCGTTACGTGATGTGGATGAAGTGGTGCTTCTGGAAACGAAAGAAGAGGTTTCACGGTTACACGAATGGAAGAAACGTCCTTTTGACTGTTTCTTTTCCGGTGACGATTATGCGGATAATGCATATTGGGCATGGGAGAAGGAAGAGTTGAAAAAGCTTGGCGCTGATATGATATTTTTTCCCTATACAAAAAAACGCAGTTCCAGCATGATACGCAAAGAACTGCAGGAGAAAGGAAGCAAAGAAGGAAAATGAGGATTCTGATTACCGGCGGAGCGGGCTTCATTGGCTCTGCCCTCAGCAAAAGACTGTTAAAGGAAGGCAATGAGATCTGGTGCCTGGATAATTTATCCACGGGGCATACGGATAATATTACGGATGTAATGGATCACCCGCAGTTTCATTTTATGAAACGGGATATAACAGAGTCTGTGGATATTCCTGTGGAACAGATTTATAGTCTGGCCTGCCCTGCCAGTCCCTGGCATTACCAGAAAGATCCTGTCCATACGGCTAAGACATGCTTTCTCGGTGCGTTGCATGTACTGGAACTGGCAAATAAATACAAGGCGGTTGTTTTGCAGACCAGTACCAGCGAGATTTACGGGGACCCGCTGGTTCATCCGCAGACGGAAGATTATAAAGGAAATGTGAACCCGATCGGTATCCGTTCCTGTTATGATGAGGGAAAACGCATTGCGGAGACTCTGTTTTTTGACCATGCAAGGCAATACGGAACAAAAATCCGTGTGGTCCGTATCTTTAACACCTATGGTCCCGGCATGGCTCCCAATGACGGGCGTGTGGTATCCAATTTTATCATCCAGGCGTTGCGCGGTGACAGAATCACCATATACGGGGATGGAAGTCAGACACGTTGCTTCTGTTATGTCGATGATATGGTGGAAGCATTAATTCGTATGATGAACAATTCAAAGGACTTTACCGGTCCTGTTAATCTTGGGAACCCCGTTGAGATAACTATGCTGGAACTGGCAGAAATAGTACTCCGGTTAACCGGATCCAAATCTGCTCTTGCGTTTAGAGAACTTCCGCAAGACGACCCTGTCCGTCGCAAACCGGATATTTCTCTGGCAAAAGAAATGTTGGGATGGCAACCAAAAATTACGTTGGAAGAAGGAATGAAAGAAACAATTGATTATTTTAAAACAAAGCTTGAGAACTTTGGTTTGTAACCAAAACGGAAATCATTTTGCATTTTAATTATAGTTATACAACTGTTCTTTGTATGTACAGTTTCATGGAGGCGGATGTGAATGGAAATCGTGAAAGGCTCAAAAGGATTTGTTACCATTGCCACGGGAAAGGAAGAATACTACCAACTTGCCCATAATCTGCTTCTTTCATATAAGTATTTCACGAAAGACCCTCTGCCTTTTGCATTGCTATGTGACAATGAAAATGAATATACCTCAGACTTTGATCAGGTCGTTTTGATTGATAAGCCTTATCATTCTTATCGGGATAAATTTCACTTGCTTGATTTGGCACCGTTTGAAGAGAACATTTCTATTGAAGCGGACAGCCTTGCTTATAAAGATTTGAATGGGCTATGGGAAATATTTAAAGACTGTCCTCCTTTTTGTACACTTGGGACACGCCTTTCCCTGCAGTCGGAAAAGGGTTTTTTTAAATGCTGCGATATTGGTAAGTTTCGGACACTGGTTCACTTTTGCATCATTTTTCAGGGTGGTGTGTATTATATCAGGCGCAGGCAGGACAGCCTTGCTTTCTTTACGGAAACAAGCGAATATATTTGCAGAAATTATAAAAAGTACCGCTTTAAATATTTCTCTGAACCTTGGGATGAACCTCAGGATGAAATGGTTTTTGCCCTTGCTTCGGCTATCTGTAATTATCCTCCGCAGATGGACTGGAAGAAGGTGTTTTGTTACCTGCCCATGTCTGATATACAAACAATAGACATCAGTAAAGGTGTTTTAGAATATACTATGACAAGAGATTCTGGTACTTTTTTTTATAATGACAAATTCCTCGTCCACTTTGGCATGGAAGCTACCCGTGAGGCTTTGTATAAAGAACAGGTTGAGATGCTTCATTCAATTATGAAAAAGGAACTGTGAAATTATGACGAAGATTGCCCTTTGGGGATACGGAAAGTATGGCCGCCGGATGTTTGAGAGCCTGAACCGGCTTTGTTCTGATGAGTATGAAGTAGTCCGTGTTTACGACAGAGATTATCAAAAACTGAAATATACGGAAGGTGAGTCCTGTCCACCCATCAGCAATCCTGAAGCCCTGGTGGAAGATTATAAAAGAGGTCTTTTTGAAAAAGTACTTCTTTGTTTTCTGTGGTATGAGGTTTTGACAGGGCCAAGGAAATATCTGAAGAAGCATTCCATTCCGGAATTGCATCTTGGAAGCGAAGATGATTTTTATCCCGCAGCTTGTTTTGAACAAGGAACTAAACCATTTGATATACAACAGAAAGGTTACAGTTTTTATGTATTGAAAAATATATACGGTGCCATGGCCAACTATGAGTCAAATGAATTACTGTATCTGTTTGATTCTGAAGGTAAAGTGTTGAAGGAACATTGGACGCATTGGCATGCTTTTCAGACGCCGCATATTTATGATTTTCCTTTTAGCCTGAAGAACAGTAAAGTTGGAAAAATCGTTTTTAAGGGGCAGTATTGTATTCTAACAAAGCAGTCCGCAAGCAACTACTGGCATTTTACATATCAGTGTCTTGATGTTGTATGGCTTTTGGAAAACGCGGGATATACGGGGAAATACGTTGTGCCTAATCAACCATTCTGCACTGAGTTATTGCAAATGCTGGATATTGATCCGGAAAGGATAATTCCTTTAAAAACGTTTGAGCATAATGAAATATATGTTTTCGAAGAAGTCTTCTGTGTTTCTTTTTCTGTTGATAAGGAGGAGTACGGTTCATCTGTATTATTACAGGTTGCAGAAAAAATAAAAGAGAAACTGACGGTTAATCCGTCTCTGCCAAAAAGAATTTACATAAAGAGGATAGGGCGGAGAAAACTGCTTGACGCGGACGATTTGCTTACGGAATACGGTTTTACAACGGTAGTTCCTGAAAAATATTCCGTTCAGGAACAGATGAATCTTTTTTTCAATGCAGATATAGTCTTTTGCGTCCATGGGGCAAATTCCACAAACTGTCTGTATATGCGAAAAGGTACTGTTTTTATTGAAGTTTTCAGCAGTTCCTGGATAAACCGTTGTAACCTTTATACTGTTGCTGAAGCTGAAGTTCATTATCTGCCGGTGAGTCCTATGGAAACGGTGTGGGTTAATGACGGTGGAATAGAAAATGATTTTACAATACCTGATGTTTTATTGCGTATGGTTATAAAAAATGCGTCTCTTATTCACGAGGCGGCACATGGCTCCGGGTGATGAACAATGGTTCTGGTGAAGGGATTAAAATATTCGGTTTATATCATCAGATTGTCAGGAGGAACAAACTTATGTATTTGCAGCATCCTAAAGTAAGCATACTGATGCCTTCCTTAAATTCAGCGCCTTTTATAAGGGAATGCATGGAAAGCGTTGTAAACCAGACACTGCAGGATATTGAGATCCTGTGTATTGATGCGGGTTCTACTGATGGGACGCTGGAAATACTGCGCGAATATGAGAGAAAGGACTCCCGCGTCAGGGTTATTATTTCCGATAAAAAAAGCATGGGATATCAATACAATTTGGGTCTGGATGCTGCTACCGGAGATTATATCGGCATGGTTGAGACGGATGATTGGGTCGAACCTGATACCTTCGAATGTCTATGGACTGCCGCCCACCGTGAGGATGTTGATATTGTAGCCGCCAACCAATACCTGTATTATACTAAACCTAAAACTCGTAATCTGCGATTTGAGAATCTGAGTCAATGTCCTTATGAACAAATATTTTGCCCGCAGGATGTATTGCATTCTTTTGCGGTGAAACCATTGATCTGGAGTGCGATATACCGGCGTACTATGTTGAAAGCCAATAATATACGCTTTAATGAGACACCAGGAGCTTCTTTTCAGGATACAGGTTTTCATTATATGGTTATGACCGTTGCAAAAACCGCTTTCTTTTTAAATCAGTATTTTTATCATTATCGGTCTGATAACGAGAACCAATCAATCAACTCGGAGGGAAAGGTCTATTGTCTTTGTGATGAAGCACATTATTATGAACAGTTTCTTGAAGGCCGTTCTGCGGATAAGCTTCGCCTGCTTAAACCGTATACGTCATGGAAATATGATAAATATTACTGGAACTATTTTCGTATAGCTCCTCAGTTCCAATGGGAATTTTTAATGCGATTCAGGGAAGAGTTTCTGGAGCACCGGAAGGCAGGGCTACTGGAAACGGATCCTTTTAATAACTCTGAATATAACGCGTTCAGAAAGGGTTATAATGAAATTATTGACAATCCTGTCAGTTTTTTTAAAAAAACCTGTAGAAAGTATTGTACAATCCCGAAAGAAGGAAAACTTTTAGAAGCGGAGGTGCTTAAGGAGGGTTCTTCCATTTCGCCGGACGTTTCGATCATCATCCCCTTATGTAATGAAGAAAATCGTGTTATGGGAAGCTTGGAAAGCGCACGCTGTCAGACGCTGAAAAACATTGAAATCATTTGCATTGATGATGGCTCTGACGATGCTACGCTTCGGATCCTTATGGAGCAGGCTGATATAGACAGACGCTTAACAGTATTGCATCAGGGCAATCAAGGTACTGCCTCTGCGAAAAACAAAGGCCTAAAGCATGCCAGGGGAAGGTACGTGATGTTCCTTTACGGTGGAGACAGACTACGGGAAGATGCAGTGGAAAACCTTGTTTTGTCTGCTGATAAATATGGGTTGGATATAGTTGGTTTTGATTTTGTACCTATATCTGAAAAAGACAGAGATTGCGAAGCTAATCGCAGACATGAATTAAATGCCGAAAAGATAATGACAGGGGCAGACTATTTTTGTTCTGCCTGTGAACACGAAACCTATGTTCCTTTTGCCTGTTCGGCTCTTTATAACAGAGAATATTTGAAGCGTCGGAGTATTTGTTTTATTAACGAAATATTTTATGAAGACAGGGCATTTATGTTTTCTGCGTTGACTGAAGCAGACCGTGTTATACATTTGGAGGGCAGTCTATATTTTACAGGCAGGAGCAGAGGATTGCCATTGAGAAAATACTTTTTGCGGGTGTACAGTTATTT
>JAEEGL015250599.1_pt1 | contig 17866 bp, 14 predicted proteins | sample 9134231 | NCBI WGS metagenome assembly JAEEGL01 (sample SAMN16246548, study PRJNA631951) | gut metagenome | biome: gut microbiome; feature: rumen; material: fiber-attached | host: Bos | place: Iran: Karaj | collected 2018-10 | reverse complement strand
TCCGGCGCGGCGCCGATTTTCACGCCTTTTTCCGCCGCGAGGGCCGCCAGCTCCTCCGCTTCCGCAGCCGTCTGCGCGAAGGGCTTCTCGCTGAACAGGTGTTTGCCCGCTTTGATGATCTTCCGGTTCAGCTCCACATGGAACTGCGGCGGCGTCAGGTTGATGACGATCTCAATTTCCGGATCCGCCAGCAGTTCCTCCGGCGAACATGCCTTCGGAATCCCGAACTCCTCCGCCAGCTTCCGCGCGGATTCCGGCAGGACGTCCGCGCACGCCGCAAGATGAAGCTGACGGTAAAAAGCCCGGATATCCGCCGCGTAGGTCCGGCTGATTACGCCGCATCCCAGTATACCGATATTGAAGTCCCGCATTCTGTTCCCTCCCGGACGCTGTCTGCTGTTCAGCGGCTATTTTCACTGGTCCAGTTTTCCGGACGCTTCCTTCAGCAGGTCGATAATCGGAAGATGCTGCGGGCATACGCCTTCGCACTGTCCGCAGGCGATGCAGTCCGCCGCCCGTCCGTGTCCCTGGCCGATCACGCCTCCGTAAAACGCTTTGGGGCGGAATACGTCTCCGTAGAGGTTCATCGTGTTGACCGCGCGGAAGACGTCCGGGATGGAAATGTTCATCGGGCATCCCGGCGTGCAGTATCTGCAGGAGGTGCAGCCGATCTGCGGTACGTTCAGCATAATGGTCCGAACCTTTTCCACCAGCTGCTTCTCTTCCCCGGACAGGGGCTCGAAGTTCGTGAAGGTGCCGATATTGTCCTGCATCTGCTCCTCGGTGCTCATCCCGGAAAGAATCGTCATCACCCCGGGCAGGGAGCCGACAAAGCGCAGCGCCCAGGAAGCGATGGATGCGTCCGGGCGCGCGGCCCGGTACATTTCCTCCAGCTCCGGCTTCAGGCCGGCCAGCGTGCCTCCCTTCACCGGTTCCATGATAATCATGGGGATATTCCTGCTGTGCAGGATTTCATACAGTTCGCCGGAGCGGACCACCGGATTGTTCCAGTCGGCGTAATTCAGCTGGATCTGAACGAATTCCACCTCCGGATGCGCGTCCAGCACCCGGATCAGATAAGACGGGCTGCCGTGGAAGGAAAAACCGAAATGCCTGATTTTCCCTTCCACCTTCTTCCGGATCCCCCAGTTGAAGCAGTCCAGCCGTTCATAGGTTTCCCCGTTGCCTCCGTCCTCAATGGAGTGGAGCAGGTAGAAATCGAAATAGTCGACGCCGCAGCGTTCCAGCTGTTCGTTGAAGATCCTGTCCCGGTCCGCCGGTTCCTTCATGCACCAGGCCGGCAGCTTGGTCGCCAGCATGAACCGGTCCCGCGGCCAGCGCCGGACGAGGGCTTCCCGGATCGCTTTCTCGGAATTCCCCCCGTGATAAACATAGGCCGTATCAAAATAATTCATTCCGGCCTGCATATAGGCGTCCACCATACGGTTCAGATGCTCCGTGTCGATTTTTCCTTCCTTTTCCGGCAGGCGCATCAGGCCAAAGCCAAGCTTCGGCATCATTTTCAGGTCAATCCCCATTCGGAACCCTCCCTTTCCGCGTCCGGTCGTGTGCGGTCTTCCTCCGGTCCTTTTCCCCGGTTTTTACAGAATTGTATACTTTGAAGTTTACTCTAAGTCAACCATCAGCGTTCCGTATTTTCATCCGCCCCGCGTTCTTCCGCGGCCGGGTCCCGGACGTAATACTGTGCCTGGGCGTCCCACAGTTCCCGGTATTTGCCGCCGGCATCCCGCAGGAGTTCCCCGTGGGTTCCCTTCTGGACAATCCGGCCCCTGTCGAACACCGTAATCTCATCGCAGAACCTGCAGGAAGACAGCCGGTGGCTGATATAAACAGCCGTTCTCTCCCCGACCATGCTGTCGAATCCCGCGTACACCTTTTCCTCCGCAACCGGATCCAGGGCCGCGGTCGGTTCATCCAGCACAATCACCGGGGAATCCCTGTAAAGCGCCCTGGCGAGGGCAACCTTCTGCGCTTCTCCGCCGGACAGTTCCACGCCGTTCCCGGAGAGTTCACGATACAGGAAAGTCTCCAGTCCGTCCGGCATCTCCAGATACCGTTCCTCCAGCGCGGCTTTCCGGATGCAGTCTTCCGCTTTTGCGGGGTCGCAGTTTCCGCCCGCGGCGATATTTTCCCCGAGGCTGAATGCAAACAGCCTGAAATCCTGGAACACGAAGGAAAACAGCCGCAGGTATTCGTCGCAGTCATACTCCCGGATGTCCCTGCCGTTCAGGAGGATCTGTCCTTCCGTCGGTTCGTACAGGCGGCAGAGCAGTTTCACAAAGGTGGTTTTGCCCGCGCCGTTTTCGCCGACCAGGGCCTGTTTCTTCCCCGGGCGCAGGGTGGTGCTGATGTCTTTCAGCGCATACGTATCGCTGTTCGGATACTTAAAGGAGACATTCCTGAATTCAATGGTGCAGTCTCCGCCGGCCGCTGCTTTCCCGGCCGGAAGCCCTCCCCGCTGCTTCATGTCCGGCAGGTCCAGGTACGCGAACAGCTTCTCCAGGTGGCCGGTGAATACCCGGATTTCCGTGAGAATGAAAATCAGTTCGCCGATGCTCTTCACCATCTGAATCATCGCCCCGGTATACCGGACGATGCTGCCCGCCGCGAATGCGCCGAACGCGGCTTTGGCTGTCACGAACATCCAGCACAGGGCATGGCAGGCCCCCTGTATGAGCTCGTTTCCTCCCTGGCAGGCGCTCATCCTGCCGATGGCCCGGTTGTCCTTCCGGTTATGCTCGTCAAGCCTGCGCATTTCCCGGTCCGCGGTCTGGTCCTGGCGGTACAGGCGGACGTCCTTGGCCCGGGCGGTTTCCGCGTACAGCTCATGCCCGTAAAAGAGGAAGGTGCGGTTATACCAGACCGTGCCTTCCGTCCATTTTTCAAAGACGCGCTCCTCCTTTTTCCGCAGCCGCGCGCTGATGCATCCGGCCAGGATCATCAGGCCGGCGGCCGCTCCTGCCCAGAATCCGGAGTCCAGGACGGCATTCCCGGTCCGCGCGGTAAACAGCGAAACCGTCAGCGCCGCGGATGCCGCAATCCCGACGATTACCCGTACAATCGACGGCGTGTCCCACACCAGCTGCGCCAGGCCGTTGCCGAACATAAACAGGTTTTCCTGCGCTTTCTGCTTTTGCTTCTGGATATCCCGGTTTTCCAGGTCCGCGTAATCCATGCTCATCTGTTTGTCGGCAAAAACCTTCGTAAAGTTGTTCCACATGCCGGATTCCTTCTCGCCGACCACCCGGTCCATGGCGTTCCGGATCATGGAAAGCGCGTAATTCAGCCCCACCGCAAGCAGCACCAGCAGCGCCAGCCTGCCGGCCTTCTTTTCCCCGGCGATTTCATTGATAATCCCTGCGGAGAACCAGATGGTCACAAAGGGGGAAAGTGCCTCCGCCGCCGCGGACAGCACCTTTGCCCGGATCAGTCCGGGGCAGTATCTGTCCAGCACCCGGTACCCCCGTGCGGTAACCGCGAGCCGCTCCCTGAATGTCACCGCGGCTCACCCCCTTCCGGGCTTTCGCGGTAATACTTTGCCTGCGTCTCAAACAGTTCATAATACCTGCCCTTTTTCGCAAGCAGTTCCTCATGGGTCCCCTCTTCAAGGATCTTTCCGTCCCCGATCAGAACGATCCGGTGGCAGAACCGGGTGGACGCCAGCCGGTGGGAAATGAACAGGGTGGTTTTCCCCTTCATCATTTCGTCATAGGCCTCATACAGGCGGTTCTCTGAAACCGGATCCAGCGCTGCCGTCGGTTCGTCCAGGAGGATCACCGGCGACCGGCGGTACAGTGCTCTGGCAAGCAGCAGCTTCTGGATCTCCCCGCCGGACAGATTGATCCCGTCGTCCCAGAACGCCTTGTCATACCTGCTCCGGATGCCTTCCGGCAGCGCCGCGATCCTGTCATACAGCCCGGCCTGCTCCAGGCATTTTTGCACCCGTCCGGAATCCGTGTGCTCAGGATCGTCCTCCGCCACGATTTCCTCAATCGTCACCGGAAGAATCGAACAGTCCTGAAAGACCGCCCCGAACAGCCTGTAATACTCGTCCCGGTTGAGCTCACGCACGTCGGTTCCGCCGTACAGAACGCTTCCTTCCGTCGCTTCCGTCAGTCCGCAGATCATCTTCACCAGCGTTGTTTTTCCGGCTCCGTTCAGTCCCACCACAGCCAGGTGTTCGCCGGGTTCAAGCGTCAGGCTGAAATTCCGGATCACGTCCTTCCCGTCCGGTTCATACCGGAAGCTGACGTTCCGCAGTTCAATCCGTTCCGGGGTTTCCAGGTTTCCGGCCGGTTTCCCCTCTGCCCGCAGGTAATGCTCCGGATATTCCAGATAGGAGCGGAAGCGGTTCATGGACTGATTCAGCCGCTGTATGCCGGCAATCTGCCCGAGCATGCTGCCGAACCAGGCTGAAAAGCCGGCGGCCGCATTGAAATACAGCACAAATTCAGCCGCGGTGATTTTCCCGCTCAGCGCCAGGAACAGAAGGAACGCGTAGGTGGCGCCTTCCCGGATCATTGCCAGCGCGCTGTCCGCGGCGGATACGCCGAACAGCTTTTTCGTATACCGCCTGTACCAGCCCAGCAGGCCCTTCAGGTTCCTGTCGTAAATGCTTTCCAGCCAGCCGGCCAGCCGGTACAGCCGGATATCCTTCGCGGCCCGGATATCGTCCGCCGTGCTGACGACATACTGCATGCGCTGTTCATACCCGGCTTTTTCCTCCCGGTTTTCCCCGATCCATTTGCTGATCCTGCGGTTCAGGAAAAAACCCGCCAGCGCCGTCAGGCACAGGAAAACGGCCAGCAGCGGGTGCAGCGCGGACAGGATCCCCGCGAAAGCAAGGAATCCCAGCAGGTTGGAAAAGAAAAGCACCATCGCGTCATAAATCTGCGCGTAATAGGAAAAGTTTCCGTTGCAGCTGGCAAAGCTTTCGTTCTGCAGCTTCCGGAAATGCTCGTCTTCCTGGTTCCGGTAGTCCGTCGTCAGGCCCTTCCGGGTTATCAGGCGCAGAAACCAGGCGTTCATTTTGAATCTGTTCCAGTAGACCAGTTTCTCCAGGTATTTCTGCAGGCCGCCCACTGCCGCAAGCACGGCCGCCAGTGTCGCCGCGGCGGCCAGCAGCTGTGCCGGCGGTTTTCCTTCCGTAATTCCTTCAATGATGATTTTCGGCAGGAAGGCGGTAATGACCGGAACCAGGCAGTTGACAGGAATGATCAGCGCGCAGAACAGGAGAAGTTTCGGGCAGCCCTGCCTTGTTGCGCGGATGCAGTATGCCAGGTTCTGCAGGACAGAATACTTTTTGCCCTGGTCCATGTTCCCGTCCTCCTGTTCATCCGGCTGTATGCGGCAGTCATTTTTTACGGTTTCCTTGCGCTGTAAATCTGGGCCAGGCCGCCGTGGCTGGTTTCCCGGTATTTTTCATCCATGTCTTTGCCGGTGCGGTACATGGTGGCAACCACTTCGTCAAAGGAAATTTTCCGGGTTTCAAAAAGGAAGCGGGAAAGGTTCACGGAGCTGATTGCCCTCATGGCAGCAACGGCGTTCCGCTCAATGCATGGAATCTGCACCAGGCCGTTCACCGGATCGCAGGTCAGGCCGAGGTTATGCTCCATGGCAATTTCAGCGGCATACTCGATCTGGTCGATGTTCAGGCCGCAGAGGGAAGCCAGCGCGGCGGCCGTCATGGAGCAGGCGCTGCCGATTTCCGCCTGGCAGCCGCATTCCGCTCCGGAGATGCTGGCGTTCGTGCGGATCACATTTCCGATCAGCGCGCCGACCGCAAGGGCGTCGAGAATCTCTTCCTCCGGAAAACCGCGGTCCGCGTGCATATAGTACATGACGGCCGGCAGCACGCCGCAGCTTCCGCAGGTCGGCGCGGTAACGACAATATTCTCGTCCGCGTTCTCCTCGCTGACCGCGTAGGCATATGCGGCGATCACCCGGTTCATGGTAACGTCCGCGCTCTCGTTATAGCAGCGTTTTTCATACAGGGACTTCGCCTTCCTGACCACATTCAGCCCGCCCGGAAGCGTGCCTTCCGCTGCGAGTCCGCGGCGGATGGCGTCCTTCATCGCTTCCCAGACCCTCTTCAGGGTTTCCTGCAGCCGGTCGTCCTCCATGCTGCGGATAAACTGCGCGAGGTTCAGGCCGTGTTCCCGGCAGTATGCCAGGATTTCCGACAGGGATTTCTGGGGATAAACCTCCCGCTCGTCCTCGGAGCCTTCGCCCTCGACAAGGATGGTTCCTCCCCCGATACTGAAAATACGGCTGGAGCCGATCAGTTTTCCCTCCCGGAAGGCTTCAAAGAGCATGGTGTTCGGATGGGGAAGGTCCCTTTCTTCGCGGTTGAACAGCACTTCCGTGCCCGGAAGGCCGGAACGGATCGCCTTCCCGGTCCCGTGGCCTTCACCGGTAAACGCCAGCGATCCGTAAAGCGTGGCCCGGTACGCGTCCGCCTCCGGATAACGGCTTCCGAACAGCCGGGCAGCCCGGTAAGGACCGACCGTATGGGAACTGGATGGCCCGTGGCCGATCTTGTAAACGCTTCTGATGCTTTTCAAAAAGCCGACCCTCCCTTGTCTTTTACCATTTGTTCCGGACCTTCTCGGCGAATCCCGTCAGGTTCCGGATCTCCAGCTTCCGCCCGTCGTCAAGAACAGCCGTTCCGGAAAACCGGCCGAAAACCTGATGCTGGTCGGAACAGATCACAAGCAGGCTGATCTTCGCGCTGCGGTCCATGATCGGCTCAAACTGCATTTCAAAACGGCCGTCGTCGCTGGAAAAGGTCCAGGGGGAAAGATAATCCGGCTTCCCGTCCTTCTCCGGGATATGGAAGCGGACCTGGTTCAGTTTGTGTATCTTCCCGCCGTAAAACAGGGCGTTCTCACTGGCGGCGGACGTGTCGCCGAAACCGTAGCCGATATTGAATCCGAACGGAACGCCGTCAGCCAGGCCGGACGCGGAACCCCAGTACCAGGTGTTGTCATAGGTCCAGACGCCGCGTCCCCAGTCCAGTACGGCAAACGTGTCTTCCGGATTGCAGCGGTATTCCTTTTTTCCGAGGGTGATTACGCCGTCCGCCCGGATGCAGTTGATCTTCTGGTTGTAGTAAAACGCTTTCGGGCGGTCCCTGTACGGAGTCACGATCACCATGGACTCCTCCGGCGCGTCCGTCAGGGTCAGGTCAAAGGAGAGCCTTTCGCCGCCGCTGAAGGAATCCATATGTCCGTAAAGCCGGCGCCGGTTTCCGTCGTTGTCAAAGGCCATTTCATATCCTCCGCCGGAAACGCGGATATTTCCGCGCTCACTGGTGGGCGGCAGGGATCGTTTCGCCACGAACGGCAGGGATATTTTCGAAACCGTCGCCTGGGAATTGTCGCGGAAATCCAGCAGGGAAATGCTGTCCATGGTCATATAGCCGTTATGGTCAATCGTCAGCGCCAGGCAGAAACGGTCGCAGCATACGGCATAATAGTCCCATTCCTTGATCCGCAGGCGGTTCGCGGCAATCCTGCCGCGGTCGTAGGCCTTGATCAGTCCGGTCGCGTACCCGGTTTCCGTCAGGCGTCCGTGTTCGTCGTGAAGCGGTCCGCGTTCCGTCAGACGCCGCTGCATGGCATTCACCTCCCGAGCTTTTCTGCTGTGTTCGTTATCATATTCTGTTCCCGCTGCTTCGCGTTTTCCGCCTGTCAGATTTCCCTGAGGTCGCGGACGATCCGGTCTTCCTTCCCGGTCGGGGAAACGCAGGAATCCGGTTCAAGATACAGGAGCGCCCTGACGCCCGCGTCCTTTGCGCACAGCACGTCCAGGGAGCGGTCGCCCACGTACCAGGTCTGTTCCGGATCCAGGCTGTATTTTTCCAGCAGGTACCGGATCCCATCGCCCGACGGTTTTTTCGCCAGGCCGTACTCGGAAGTTACAACCTCCCGGAAGAAATCCCGTATGCCCAGCCGTTCCAGAATCGGCATGGAAGAGCCGCCCCGGTGGGTGTAGACAAAATGGACGGCTCCGGCTTCCCGCAGTCTTTCCAGGGTTTCCCCCGCTCCGCTGATCAGCCGGATCCGGCCGTCCAGCCTGTGTGTGTATCCCCGGTACCGCTCAAAAAGCTCATCCGCCGGTTTCCCGCATCTTTCGCTGATCTCCGACATGTACGCGGTGACGGACCCCTGTTTCACGGCCTTCAGGACATATTCCTCCGGATCGTCGGCTCCCGCGTCGGCCGCTGTCCTGCGGGCGGATTCGGCAATCACCCCGTAGGAATCCAGCAGCGTTCCGTCAAGATCCCAGATATAGGCTGTCATTTTCAGCGGTGCTCCTTATCCTTCCGGAAAGCCGGCTTTGGCGGCTTCCTGCATTTCTTCCGTAAACCGCTGGCATCTTCCCGATGAAACGGTGCCTCTGCCGAGTCCGGCCATGGATTTTCCGAAAAAAGCGTATGCGCGGATCAGCCGGCCGGCTTTTCCGGCTTTTGCGAAAGCCGCAAGCGTTTCGCTTTCCGAAGGGGACGGCAGCCCGAGCTCGTCCAGCGTTTTCTCCATCTGCGCAGGATATACCGGCGGGTGTACCCCTTCCCATACTGTATTGAGCAGGGCCGCCTGTTCCCTGGTCTGGAAAAAATCCCCGCATGCGACGTACAGCAGGAAATGCCCCAGCTCCATCCTGCAGGTTTCACGCAGCCGCGGCCGGCCGGGGGTGCCCGGATAATCCAGCCAGTCGCACTCGTCCCGCAGGCTGTTCAGTTCGCTTCTCAGCATACTGTCCATTCTGAACGTGCACCTCCCGCCTGCGGTCTTTTCCCGCCGTCAGTCCGTCCGGACGGCCTTCATGGCCAGCTTGTCCGCGTACATGGCTTCATCTGCCTTCCGCAGGACCTCTTCGGTTTCCGCGTGCGTGCCTTTCTCATATTTCGCGATTCCGACCACCGCGGAAACCTTTTCCCAGGGCTGCAGGGAATCATCCGCCTGAAGCCGCGCGATCTCTTCCCTGAAAGTCCGGATGCGCTCCTCCGCGCCTTCCTGCGCCTTTCCCTCCAGGATGATGACAAACTCGTCCCCGCCGATCCGGTACAGCCGTTCGCTTCCGAATACTTTTTCCATCAGCTTCGCCGCGCCCTGCAGGTACAGGTTCCCCTGTTCGTGCCCGTAAACGTCGTTCATCCGTTTCAGGTAGTTGACGTCGATCATCAGGATGGAGAAATCGGCTTCCCCCGCTTCCAGTTTCCGGTTGAGTTCCCTGTTATACTCATAATAGGCCGTCCGGTTCAGCAGCCCGGTCAGCGTATCCCGGTAAGCCCTGTTTTCAAGTTTTTCCATTTTGCGGACGACGCCCCGGTCTGTAAAAAGCGCTCCCGCAATCAGGACAATCGCCAGGACAACCAGGAAGAAACATGCAATCTGCCGGATAATGTCCCAGACATAGCTGCTCAGGCGGTCCAGCGAGCAGTCCGCGCCGACATAACATCTGCAGACGCCATCCGCGTCGTACAGCGGCGTCAGGACCGTCAGCACATATCCGTACTGCTCCCGGGATTCGATGGAGGGAACCCGCTTCCCTGCCAGCAGGTCCGGGATGTATGCCCGGTAGGCGGGAAAATAGGCTTCCACCGTCCCGGGCTCCGAGGCTTTGAACGCTTCCGTATCCAGGTCGAACACCACATGGCATCCGTCTTCCTGCATCTGATACACATAGAGATACACGACGTCCGGATAGGCGTCCCGCAGCGCGTACAGCTTGTGCTCGATCTTTTCATACCCGGGATAGCTTCGTCCCTGCTCCAGGTATCCGTCGATGCTATCCACGTCAATAATCTCTTTGGCGATCAGGTCCGTCAGGCCCTGAGCATAAGCTTCATAATCCTCGATCTCGACATTCCGGAACGTAACGTAGCTGATCAGGACAAAAGCCACAGACATCACCAGGATTCCGATGATCAGCGGCAGCAGGTATTTCCATATGGAAGCTTTCTTCTTCATGGTTCCGGATCCCCTTGTCGTTCAGAACTGATTCCTTTTTAAATTCTCTCCGGTTTCCGGATTTCCCTGCACGTTTTTGCTTTCTTCCCGCTCCCCTTTTTTTGTTCGCCTTCCAATCTCCGCCGGCGCATGGTAGAATATCCGCAGATCATTCCCGGCGGCATAGCGGCTGCCGGTGCAGGGAGTATCAGATGCTTACCGTTTCACAGAAACAGGCGGGGCAGTTCATCCTGCTGAAGCAGGGACTGCTCGGGGAATACCGTTTTTCCGGAAAGGACGGCGCGTACCGTTACGTCCGCCAGGCCGGCTGTATTCAGTTTGACCCGGTGGACGTCTGCGGCCGGAATGCCGAGCTGACGCTTCAGTCCCGCGTCAAAGGCTTCACCCGGCAGATGCTGGACGATCTGCTCTACCGGGACCGCCTCCTGGTGGATTATTCCGATAAGGAGCTGTCCATCTGGCCCAGTGAGGACTGGCCGTACTTCGCGCCGTACAGGGAGCGCAGCAGGGAGCTGGGCAGGAGCTTTCCCGGCATTCCGGAACTCGGGGAGGAAGCTCTCCGCTACATCCGGGCCCACGGTCCGGTCAGCAGCGATTCCCTCCCCATCGGGGGAAAAATCTTCTGGCACTCCTCCATGCACTGGAGCGGGCACTGGCACAGCGAATCCCCCGCGGCCCGTTCCGTCCTGGAGCAGCTGTATACGGACGGAGTTCTCCTGATCCACCACAAATCCGGCGCCCGGAAGTACTACGACCTGGCGGAGAAGTACCTGCCGGCGGATCTGCTGTCCGCTCCCGATCCCTGCCCGGATGAGTCCGCTTATCTGGCCTGGCGGGTCCGGCGCAGAATCGGTGCTGTCGGCCTGCTCTGGAACCGCCGGTCCGACGCCTGGCTCGGCATCCGTATGACCCCGGAGCAGCGGGCACAAGCCTTTGCCCGGCTGGAAAAGGACGGCGCCGTTCTCCCGCTTCAGGTGGAAAACCTGCGTTTCCCCCTGTACCTGCTGAAGGAGGACCTGCCGCTGCTGGAATCCGTTTCCGAAGGACAGGAGTATAAAGCCAGGCTCGAATTCCTGGCGCCGCTGGATCCGATGCTGTGGGACCGGCAGCTGATTGAGGCTCTCTTCGGGTTCCGGTATTCCTGGGAAATCTACACCCCGGTTTCCAAACGGAAATACGGTTATTATGTACTGCCCGTCCTGTACGGGGACCGGCTGATCGGAAGGATCGAGCCGAAGGCGGACCGGAAATCGAAAACGCTCACTGTCCTGAATTTCTGGCCGGAGCCCGGCGTCCGGCAGACGAAAAAGCTCTCCGGGCTGGTGGACGGCGCCGTCAGGCGGCTGGCAAGGTTCAACGGCTGCACGGTGCCGTAAGGCTCCGGGCGGCTGTCACCGCGCCTCCGGTCCGGAGGCTTTCCTGATTTCTCCAAGCATATACGCGGCATAGCGTTTCGACGCTTCCGGATCATACCGGATTTCCGCTCCGTTTTCATATTCTTCCAGCGCCGACCGGACCGGCGGGCGGTATTCCTCCGGAAGGTTCCTGAGCCCCCACTCCCCGCCTTCCTGCTTTGACAGGATCTCCCTTTCCTTCAGGTATGCCAGGACGCGCGCCAGGTTCAGGATCAGGTACATGGGGTCGTCCGTGATTTCCTCTTCCGCGCCTGCAACGTCATTCCGTATGGAGTCCAGGTAGTCCGCCTCCGGTACGCTGCCGAATGCTTCGGAAACCGGCAGCCCGTACAGGCATACGCCCCTGCTCCGGATCACGGTGCAGTGAGCCGCCAGGTCCCGGTCCGTTCCCTTCATCTTCCGGACATAATCTTCCGGATCCCTCCGGTACCATTCCGTATGCATCCGGGAATAGTGCAGGAGGAACGGCGTGGGATAAACGAACGGATTGCAGGCTTCCGCCGGCACAATACTCATCTCAATCCCTTTGGCCGGGCCTTCCGCGTCCAGGGCAAGCACCATATCCAGGTACTCTCTTTTCTTTGCGTCGTCCGGTTCTCCGCGGACCGTAACCAGGAAATCCAGGTCGCTTTTCTCCGGCCGGAAGCATCCCATCGCCGCGGAACCGTGGAGATAGATTCCCGTCAGCTGTCCGCCCAGGATCCTTACGGTCCCGTTCGTAAAACGGCGGATCAGGGTTTCGCTTTTCATCATCTTCCGAATCCTCCGAAGGAATACTGCCCGTCAGATTTCCCCGACGGCCAGCAGGTTATCCTTCCCCATGCCGCACACATAGCGGCTGCTGTCGTATCTGTAGCAGAAATCCAGGAAATCCTTCCGCTGCTGCGGGTCGTTCATGATCCGGACAAGGATCTCCCGCGGAACCGTTCTGCCATAGGCGCCGGGCCCGGAAAGCCGGATATTCCGGACGCCGTATCCGGCGAGGATCGACTCCAGCTCGTCCGGCAGGAAGGTATAGGTAATGCACCACGGCGCCCCGCCCTGTTCATACTGCTCGATTTCCGCTTCGCCGCCCATCAGGCCGTCTTCCAGCAGCTTTTCGGCGTCCTCCCTGCGGAAGGAAAACCCGCTGATCATCCGCTCCCGGTTCGCAACGCACCACTGCACAAAAGGGTCCTCCGCCTTTTCGTCCAGGATGAACTGGTTTTTCTGGACCGGGTTGGCCAGGTACGGCAGCGAGCCCAGCCGGCTGGAAACGCTGACCGCGATTTTCTTCCGGGCGATCCTCACCAGTTCACCCAGGACTCTTTCCTGGTTCGGCCACGTATAGGAAACCGGGGCGTCGAAGGACATGGCCAGGTCAAATTCCCGGTCCCGGTAAGCGCTCAGGTCCTCCAGCGCTCCCCGGACAAAATCAATCCGGTCCGCCACGCCTTCCCGCTCCGCCAGCTCCTTCGCCTTGTCGATCATCGGCTGTGAAATGTCAAAGTGCGTCACCCGGCAGCCCTGTTTCGCAAGCAGAATGGAGAATCGCCCGCTGCCGGCCCCGCCGTCAAACACCGTATGGATCCCATCCAGGTTTTCCAGCAGCGTCCGCTGGATATGATCCTTCTGGATGATGTCGTCGATATAGGTCTCCTCCCGGCGGCTTTCCAGTTCTCCTTTATCCGGCAGGTTCCACTGCCGTTCGGATATTTTCCGGCTGTAATCCATCTGTATTCCTCCGCTTTTTGCCCTGCGCTTCTTCTCCTTCAATCTTATCATGAATCACCCGGTTCCGGAAGCGCGGATTCTCCCCGGGCTCCGGAATCTTTCCCCGTTGTTTCCCGGCATGCTCAATGGTATAATCTTCAAAACCGGTTTCCGGACAGCAGTGCCGGCCCGGTTCTGACATTCACAGGAGGCGAAGCGCAATGAAATTCCCCGAAAGAGAAATCATCCTGAAGGACGGCAGGAAATGCGTTCTGCGCCCCACCGGGCCGGACCTTGCCGCGGAGATGATCGAGTACATGAAGGTCACCGCCGCGGAGACGCCCTGGCTCCTGCGGTATCCGGATGAAGTGTCCTACACCCTGGAATCCGAGCGGGATATCCTCGGCCGGCTCCTGGAAGATCCCGGCTCCGTAATGATGGCCGCCGTTGTGGACGGGAAAGTCGCCGGCAACTGCTCCATCGGCGGAATCGGAAACAAGCGGAAAATCCTGCACCGCTGTTCCCTGGCCATCGCCCTGTACAGGGAATACTGGGGGCTGGGCATCGGTACGGCCATGATCGGATATCTGTCAGAGCTGGCAAAGCAGATCGGTTTTCAGCAGATCGATCTGGAGGTCGTTGCGGAAAACGAACAGGCCAGGGCACTGTACCGCAGGTGCGGTTTTGTGGAATCCGGCCGCCGGCATAATGCCCTGAAGTTCGACGACGGGAGCTCCCACGATGAAATCCTGATGTATAAGCTGCTGTAAAAGGAGCGGAGTATGATTTTCCTGAAAAAAGCGAATCCGGAAGACCTCGAAAAGGAATGGATGTTTGTCCGGGAGATGCCGGAGGATGAGAACGGGCTGATCAATTCCTGGAGCGGCGTATCCCGGGACGTCTTTCGCAGCAAGGCGCTTCCGGAAATGCTTGCCTTTTCGGAAGGAAAAAACCTTCCGGATGGATATGTCCCGGAAACCTTTTTCTTCCTCTGGGACGGTGACGTCATCGTCGGCCAGTTCCGCGTCCGGCATTTCCTGTGTGAATCTCTTCGGAAAGGCGCCGGCCATATCGGGTATTTTATCGCGAAGCCGTACCGCGGAAAAGGATACGGTACGGAGGGCCTCCGCCTGACCCTGGAGGAAGCCCGCCGCATCGTGCCGGAGGAGGAGTTTTACCTGCGCGTGAACCGGGACAATCCGGCTTCCCTTCGCGTAATGCTGAAAAACGGCGGCCGGATAGCCGCCGAAGATGAAACAAAATATTATGTCCGGATTCCGAATCCCGGAAAGGTCTGAAACGTCATTCCGGAATGCACCGGAGGGAAACAGACGCTTCCGGCAGGCCCTCCGCTGAAACGGTCAGCAGGATATCCCCTGCCCCGTAGCCCGCACGCAGGACCACGCTGGCGCTTCCGCGCCAGCTTTTTGTTTTTCCGTCGGTATAATCCTCGTCTGTTACGGGATTCCCGCTGCCGAATCCGGCCAGCGCGGCAGCCCCCGTAACGCAGGCCGAAAGCGGATATTCCGCGTCCGGAACCAGGTTTCCGTTCCGGTCGGTTATCTCTGCCCGGATATAAATCAGGTCGTGTCCGTCCGCCTTCATGGAGGTTTTTTCCGGCGCCAGGCGGATACAGGCAGCCTGTCCGGGCGTTTCCAGGACGGCGCGGCTCACTTCCTGCCCGTCGGTATAGCTGACCGCCTCAACCCTTCCCGGCTGATAGACGGTATCGAACCGTACGCTGCAGGGCAGCGGGCGTTCCCGGCTTACGGCCTTCCGGCCGATGGACTGCCCGTTCACAAACACTTCAACTTCCTGCGCGCCGGAGAACACCAGGAGCGCAGCCGGTTTCCCCTCGTCCCCCGCCCATTTCCAGCAGGGCCGGACGTCGGTGAATCCCCAGGGGCTGATCAGCTCAGTTTTACCGGTTGCTTCCGGGGGATAGGCAAACAGGAAGGTCTTCCGGCTGCCCCAGACGACGCTGCGGTATGCTCCCTGCGGCCGGATCTGTCCGGTAATGTCATAATCCGCGTCGTTGGCTGTTCTCCAGGGAAAGGGAGAGGCATTCTGGGGCATCAGCGCCCAGGGGCCTTCGGCGAGCCTGGGATCATCCTTTTCCAGGAAAACCGCCTTGCCGATCCCGGCTTCTCCCAGGTAGTCCCAGGCCGTCCAGGTAAAATCTCCGATGGCGTAGGGAAGCTTTTCCACCAGCGGCCACCGGAACCCGATCTCCTTCGGAAAGTTTTCGGATCCCAGAATGACGCGGTCCGGGAACAGTTCATGGTCCCGTTCATACAGGTCCTCCAGGTAGTTGTATCCCACAATATCCAGCCCGGCGGCAAAAGGTTCCGTTCCCTTTTCCCACAGGTCCTCCATGCCTTCGTTTCCCGCGTTCTGCGCCGTGTTCATGCCTTCCGCCAGGAAATCGTCCAGGCCGCTCCAGAAAGAGCAGATTCCGTTGCTGACCGGCCTGCTTCCGTCCAGCTCCCTGACCTTCTCCGCAAGATTCACCGCCAGGTCGTATCCCCCGTTCAGTCCGCCCCGTTCCGGGATTTCATTGCCGGTGGACCAGATGATCACGCAGGGGTGGGACCGGTCCCTGCGGACGAAAGCGGTCAGATCCTTTTCCCAGCAGTCCGCAAAGAACTGGCTGTAATCCCCTCCCCGCTTGGCGATTCCCCAGGCGTCGAACGCTTCGTCAAAGACATACATCCCCAGGCGGTCGCAGGCTTCAATCAGCGCCGCGGAAGGCGGGTTGTGCGTCGTCCGGATCGCGTTGAACCCGGTTTCCTTCAGCTTGCGGATTTTCCGTGCTTCCGTTTCATACAGGGATACCGCGCCGAGCAGTCCGTTGTCGTGATGGAGGCAGCCCCCCTTCAGTTTGACGGGCTTTCCGTTGATCCGGAGCCCCCGGACAGCGTCCGCGGTGATGGTCCTGATTCCGAACAGGGTCTCCGCCTCGTCGGCGGCCTGTTCCGCGTCCTCCTCCAGATGGGTCCGGAACCGGCCGAGGTTTCTGACCCGGACCCTGATCCGGTACAGGTTCGGCGATTCCGCGTCCCAGAGCCGCGGATGCGGGACCGTCAGGGGAACCCTGGCCTTCCCGAGGCCTCCGGCTTTCACGTGAATCACCTTTTTCCCGCGGGCTGCGGTCTCTCCCGTATCCTCCCGGATCAGGAAAACCTCCGCCTCCGCGAGCCGGTTTTCCGTGGTTTCGTTGCGGATTTCCGTTTCCGTTTCAAGAAAAGCGAGATCCTCCGTAACCTCCCGGGTCTTTGCAAAAATCCCGTCCGGCTCGATATGCACCCTGGGCCCGTACAGCAGGAATACGCTGCGGTACAGTCCGGAGCCTGTATACCAGCGGGAATTGGGCTGCATACTCGTATTGACGTTTACGGTAATCCGGTTCTCCGCGCCGAAAGCCGCCAGCTTCGTCAGGTCCACATAAAACGGTGCGTATCCGTAATGCTGAAGCCCGGCCCTGCAGCCGTTCACGTCCACCGCGGCGTTCATCATGGCGCCGTCGAAGGCAAGTCCGACACAGCCGTCCTTCCATTCTTCGGGGATGAAAAGCATTTTTGTATAATTGTCCAGTCCCCCGGTAAAATATCCCATATCCGATTTTGCGGGGGCGTCCGGGCGCACGGGCGTGGAGATCATCCCGTCATGCGGCAGGTTCACCGTCGTTCCCGGATCATCCTTCAGCATGCCCGGCGAATCCAGGAGACCTTTCCTGAACGTCCAGCTTTCATCGATGCAGATTCTTTTCATTTTCCATTCTCCTCCTGTTCCGGATTGCGGGGATCCTCTTTTCCGTAGCGGTCGTAGATTCTGTTCCGGGCAAGCCGTTCCTCCATCGGCAGCTTTTCGATATCCGCGATTTCCCATGCGCCGAACGTGTCGTAAAAGCGGGACGCGGGATCCACCTCGACAAAGGTGCACCAGGGAAGCCAGTGGTAGCGGCTCCGGTATTCCTGTTCGCTGAAATTGGCGCCTTCGTTGACCAGTCCGGCGTACCGGTACCCGCAGCTGCCGTCCGGATCGTTGGCCTGTTTGCAGTTGCGGTTCAGGAATTCCGCGAAATCGCGGTAATGCCCGTCCCCTGTCAGCAGCCACAGCCGGTAATAGGTATAGCTGCAGGCCGCCATGTAGATGTCGCCGCCCGGCGATCCCACCGAAACGTTGCTCTGCCCGCTGATATGATACCGGTTGAAGGGATGCGCGGGATACGGAACATGCACCGGGAAATCCCACACAAAGGTAAAGGTCTCCGTATAGTCCGCGGCGCCGCAGGCCGCCTCCAGCCACTTCTTCTCACCCGTGGCGTCATACAGCGCGATGTAGGCGAACATCGCGTAAATCCCGGATTCCTTGTCCATGATATCAGACGTGTCGCACGGTCCGCCCCGGTATTCAAACAGCCTGTACTGGTGTTCAAACGACCATTCTCCCGCCTTCAGGGCAGCCCGGAAATAGCTGCCGTTCCCCGTCACCAGGTACAGCTGGACCAGAAACCGGACAACGCACTGGGTGCTCGCCTTTGAATCCATGCAGCAGGATCCGTCATCCAGATAGGAGCGGTAGTAGCTGCCGTCCTCGTTCTGGTGCCGGACCAGCCAGTCGGCGGTCTGTATACAGTACTGCAGCCAGCCTTCATGCCGGATTCCCCTGTGCGCTTCAAAGACATAAGCGTCCAGGATGGCTTCCAGGCCGTCGCCGATCTGCCGCACCCACAGGGGCTGCGGTTCGTCCTGATGGGCGGAC
>JAEEGL012944463.1_pt1 | contig 17866 bp, 9 predicted proteins | sample 9134231 | NCBI WGS metagenome assembly JAEEGL01 (sample SAMN16246548, study PRJNA631951) | gut metagenome | biome: gut microbiome; feature: rumen; material: fiber-attached | host: Bos | place: Iran: Karaj | collected 2018-10 | reverse complement strand
TCTACCGGAAACCTGCTTGCCGAGGGCGATACTTGTGGATTCCCCTGATACGGACAGCAACGAATGCGAATCTTACTCGGAAGTCTTGGATAAGGTCTTGAATCATGCAGACGTCCTAGTCTGCGTCTTTTACGCCTCAAACCCAAAGCGAAAGGACAACCTGGATCGTTTGGCCCATTTCGTTGCAAAATTTCCAGGCAAGCATATCGTCATCGTTCTGAACCATTCTGACGAGGTCGTTCCCCACTGTAAGCTTCGTGATGAGGTTGTGCCAGATTTCAAGAGGCACCTGGAGCATCACTGGCGGCCAGGTACTTTCGAACATGTGTTCTGCACGGCGACGCCGCCGCCTGAACAAGCCAAAGCGCAAAACTTGCCGGAAGGGTTTGTCAACGACATTGGAGATCTTAAAAAGTTTCTAGAATCCGTGGCGGGAACGACATTCTTCGATGAGCGCGTATCGCGTGCAGAGTTCCTTCGCAGGAATGCGGAGAAGGCTGTGAGCGATGCCATACGCAGACAGGGTGACTGGAAAAGTCTCGCCAGCGACATTCAGAAATTCAATGCGGACATTTCTCGTCTGATTTCCGAACGGTATTCCAAGTCGGAATTGTCTGGTGGCACAAGGGAGAGTGCGGACACGGCCTTGCTTTGCGCCGTTGCGCCCCGTTGGTGGGGTCCTGTTGGTTTTTACGTCGGACTCGCCAAGCGATTCCGCCACTTCGTGGAGACGCCGTTTCGGCCTTATGATTTGATCCTTCCTGTAGCCATACTTCGACGGCTAAAGGCGTCCTTTGCCAAAGATGAGGCGGTAGGATCGGATGCGGACGGCAAAGGGATGCCGCCGAACACGGAAATCAGACTTGCCGACGTTGAAGGCGAGATCATCCCCAAGTACGCAACGCTTTCAGACAGGATGGTTCACGAATTTGGCATGGACGTTGGGCTTCTTGATCACAAGTCGGTCTTGGACCTTACGCCTCTTTCCGGTGCGCTGCATGACGCTTGGCAGCTAGTTCGTGAATCGGAGATCAAGGAAGCGGCTGTACACTGCAGCGGTCGGTTTTTCCAATTTATGCTCAACCTGATTTTCATCGTCCCGGCTTGTTATGTCGCCTCAATCACCGCTTGGGAGTTTTGGAGCAGGAATTATCTTCCGACCGAGTTCTTCCGCCATGGGGCTGTTTTGCTGTTTTTAATCTGGCTGGTGCTTTCGTGGGTTGTCCAATTGCGCATAAACAATGCCGCTCGCGCCATTCCGGGCCGTACCGCAAAAAGATTCGCGGAGAAAGAACACACGACACAGCTTTTTGCAGGTGTTGCAGGTGAGGTTGCGCATCTTGCTCGCCTTGCGCGGGGGTATGGCAGCGATGCGACGTGAATGCCATGAGAAGTGATTTTTTTGCTATCGATAATAGCGAAACGAACGGAAAAGTCAATGTCCGTACAGGAGCCTAATGATTCTCGAGACGTGGTTTTGCATGGTAGTCAGGAAGTCCTGCAAGAGCCTCCAATAAACGCGCGGCCAGCGCCGAAAAGCCGTCTAGGTTGGCTTTTCTGGGTTGCAGCGGCGGTGTTGGCCGTTGTAGTCGCCCTTCATTTCAGGGCCCCTGGTCCATCAGGGAAAGGCCCTGGCATTGCCCCTGAAGTTGTTAAGGGCGTCAATCCTTCTGCTGACGAGGTTGAGGCGTTGCAAAAGAAAAGGAAAGCCGAGCTGGAGCGCCAAAAACTGGAACTCGAAAAGAAGAAGTTGCTTGCAGACGTTGAGTTGCGCATTCAAAAATACAAAGGCGACGTTGCGGCAACAATTGAACGCTATCGTAAGATGGTTCCGCTTTCCGAGGCAGAGGCAGCCTTTAGAAAGTGTGAAAAGGGCGCGTCGTTTATTGCAAGCAAGGAGGGCCTGTGTGGCTTTAAGTGCTGTGTGTCGCTTGCGTATAAGATGGCGTATGACAAGGTTAAGGGAACCACTCGGACGGAAGATGCGATCTCGCCGATTGTCAAGGCGAAGATTGTTGACGAGATCGAAAAAGCCGTCGCTGCGTACGCGCGATTGACAGCGGATTTCCAGAAAGAACTGGCTACGGAGGAAGCGGCGCTAGCCGCCGATTTGGCAGTAAAGAGCAAGTCGTTCGAGAGTGCCGTTTCGGTCCTTTCCGAAGAAAACGCAAAGTCTGTGAGCTTGGCGGTGGATGCTTTTTCGAGGGATATTCAAGATCATGCCTATAAGGCGGCAGAAGCGACCGTTAGCCTTGTGGTGGAAGCAGTCATGATCAAAGCGTCGTATACGGCGATTAAGAACGTTGTGATGCGGTTGGTGGGTGTCGCGTTGTCGTCTGCGGTAAAACGCGCAGGTTCATCCCTTGCCACAGGTGGCGCGGCCGCCGTCGTCGATGGCCCATTGCCCATCGGCGACATAATAGGTGCGGTTCTTACTGTCGGCGGGTTGTCATGGGCAGCCTATGACATCTATGTCGCTACGAAAAAAATGCCAAATGAGATGAACGCCAAAATTCAAGAGGCGATCAAGCAGACACGAACGGCGCTTGAAGAAAAGGTACTTGAAAATCTGCAAAAGGCACAATTGGATTGCGAGGCATCGGCCGAGCAGAAATTGTCTGAACTCAACAAGATATTGAAAGGCGAATGAAATGAAGAAATGTCTTGTCTGCAGCGTGGCCATGGCGATTGCGGCGCTCGCTTATGCGGGGGCGGCAGGTCTTGTAATAAAAGGTGTTTCCCATTCGTGGGATGAAATCGCAAAGATGGCGCTAAAGGTCAGCGGAAGAGAACTGACAGATGATGCCGTGAAATCTGCCGCCAAGACGATTGAGCACGCGGCCGGGAAATATGGCGACGATGTTGCAAAGGCTAGTGTCAGAGGCGGCGTGGAAGTTGCCGAGCAGACGATGAAACGGGGTGGTCGTTTTTTTGGGGTCTTGCAAAAGGCGGCCCAACATTCTGACGAGTCCTTGCGAGCCTTGGCACTCAATGCCGATGATATAGTGAAGTATTCCGCGAAGTATGGCGACGATATTGTCGTCAGGCTAAATGCCAAAGTTCCCGGTCAAGTGTCTCGAATGGTCGCTGCGGCAGAGAAAAGTGGGGCCCGTGGCGTTAAAGGAGCGGTGCGCGCTGTTTCAGATCTCCCCGCAGAAGACATTCCTCGGGTGTTGGGCGCTGTCGAAAAGAACCCGTCGGTCGCTCGCGAATTTCTAGAGCATGTTGAAAAAGGAGGCAAGTACTTTGTCGATAAGGTTTTTGCGGTTAATGCGAAACAGATTATTGCGGGAGGATTAACGGCTGCGATGATTGCTGCTGCTTTTAGAGCGACGGCACCGCTTGTTGCAACTGGAGACAAAATCAAAGAAGGTCCGCCGATTGATGGAGACAAAATAGCGGACGGCATGAAGTATGGTATGATTATTCTTGCTCTTTGTGTTGGCGCTGGAATAATTGTCTATGTAGTTCGCAAGACCGTTTTAGCCAAGGAAAAGAACGAGGAACGACATGAAAATTCTGATTGATGTCGGTGGCTCGGGCGTGAAAATCACGAGGATCGAGAATGGCGTGCTCGATCCCGCTGTACAAAGCTTTAAGCCAACTTCTCGCGACGAATTCTATTCGTTCATTTCTGAGGTGGCGCAAAAGGACGGCAGTTCTTCAAAGCCCGACATCAAGGGGATTGCCGTTTCTATTTGCGGTGAATATGATTATGAAAATGAAGAGGTGTTGAGTTGTTGGCATTATCCCTCTCTGATAGGCAAGCTGAGAGACGATCTTAGGAAAAAATTTCATTGTCGGAATGTGCATATCGTAAATGACGGTGATGCACACGCGCTTGCGCTCAAGGCCGACTATGCCCAAAAAGGTCTTGGGTGCCCGACGAGTGCGGTCAATTTGTCTTTGGGAACTGCGGTTGGTTTTGGTCTTCTCGATTGGAAGGGTGATTTGCTGCATAATTGCCAAGGGCACAATTGGGAGGCCGGCAATTGGAAATGTGATACGAGGGCGGACACCAAAGATCTGTATTCGGCGTTGGGTTCCTCTGGCTTGGAGATTCTTGAAGATCAGTTTGGACGATGCCCCGATGCCTATATTCACTATGGTCGACGTCTTTGTCACTTCCTTGGGCGCGATCTTGTCCCGCTCTTCCGCCCCAAAATCATAGGGCTTTCTGGAGGAATTGTCGCTCGCCATCATAAGGATATTGACACGGGGATTCAGCTGGAGTGTGCGAAGAGCAACTATCTTGCACCTGATCAGCCGCTGCATGGCGTTCAAATTTACTTGTTGAACAACAAGGATTCCGTCATGCTGGGATTGGCGAAGCTGTTAGAAGGAAATGCGCTGAAAACTTTATTTAGGCGATTTTGCAGGTTTTTAAAGATATGAACACTATGGGGTCCCCATAGTAAATACCATAAAAGTGTCTAACTTTACAGGAAGTTCGCTCATAAAACATGCCGTACAATCTTAAAGTTCGCTCATAAAACATGCTGAAGAGTTGCCGTGAATCGCGGATTTGTTATAAAATATACTCGAATGAAGCCCAAAAGACAAGTTTTATACTTGTGCAGAAAGTATGATACGTTTCTTCAGTGTTGGAGAGCGCATTGATTGAGAGCGAGACGTATAAGGACATCCGCTGGGGCGTCAAGCTGGTGAACGGTAACGTCGGTTTCGCGAACGACATCCTGACGCTCCCGCAGTGGTGCGCCTTCAGGTTGCCAGAGATAATCCACAACTTTCGTCCTGACTTGCGATAGCCTTGTCAGATTCTCCACTCTTTGCCGTATGTTATCGTACCATTAGGCAGATTCCGGCTGAGTGTGTGTCATTTTGCAATCGTGTGGCACGGCGTTTTTATTCGGATGCGTTACCGTATAGTATAACAGTGTAAGATCTCGTCTTTGAATGCGAGTAACGCACAGAGAGGAAAACAAGAATGAAAAAGAGGATTGCGGATCGATGGGGTGGTGATGCTGGCAGATCGGCGGCTACCGCTGCGGCAACATCACGCGCCAGGCCTTCGATGCGGCGCGTGGGGAAGGGCATTTCCTCGATTTGCTCTGGGGCGGATTTCCCGGCGCCGACGCGCCCAGCATCGGAACCGTGAAAACGGTATATGTAAAAGAATGACAATTTGTCAGATTTCGTCTGGGCAACCGTAACGAATTTTCCGTCCGCAGGCCTGATTTGTGATATACTATTGGCGTTTCGGCGGAACAGGCACACGCTCGTTTCGCTGCGGCAAACACGGAGGAGGTTTCCGTTTCCCGCCTTCGCCGATGTCTGGAAAGGGTGCAAGCTCTTTGGAATACGTGGAAGCAAAGTCAAAAGGACCAGAATAGTGGCGAATCATTTGAGAATCTGTATCGTTGGCGGGCGGTCGTTTGGCAAAACGGCGCTTGTCAAGGCTGTAGCACACATACCTTGCTTTGTCGCTCGCAACTATAAAGGTGAGGCTACTCGGCTTCAGGAGATGCCCTTTGATGATCCGAAGTGGGCACAGACTAAATGGGAAGATGTTAAGGATTGGCAATTCAAGTTTACGGTCGAGGAAGAAGGTAAGACAAAAGACAAAATCCTTTCTTTCGCTGATTATGCAGGAGAATATTTCGAAGAGGATTATGAAGACTCTTCCACGGGAACCGAAGAAAACAAGGTTAAAGAAACCAAGGTTCAGAAACTACTATGCAAGTTATGGCCGTGGGGTGGCAAGAAGAAGGCTAAAAGGCAGATAAATAAATTGTTCTATCATCCTGACGGTATCATAATCCTGTTGCCTCGTGACTTTGGAAGGAAAGTAGATGGCGTAGATGGAGTAGCTAGAAAGGACTTCTACAAGCGTAGTCTCTACGAAAAACGGGTTTTAGACTATCTTGAAAAAGTACGCCCAGGTACGCCGGTTCAGATTGTCATAAGTAAATGGGATTTGAATGACGAACAGAAACCCCAAGATGCTAGTGCGCTTGAGGTTATGTCTTCGCCTGTATTTAAGACTTGTTATGAGCGTATCCTAAATGGCTATAGGAGCTGTTACGGGACAGAGTATGACGCAGGCATCATAGGAATCTCTACAAAGGAGAAAGGTTCTGACGGGAAATGGATTGATTCTCAAAATGAGGCTTACAACGAGGGTTACAATGTTCGTGAATTGTTTACGAAACTGTCTCATGCTGCGGACGTTGCGCGTACGGAACACCTAAAGGCTGATTGGGCGAGTGCCAAGTGGTGGAAGCGGTGGTTTGTCATGCCGTGGAGAAGTCTTGATGTCCGTCTTAAGAACTCGGACGACAAAGAAGTTAAAGACATATTGGCGTGGTCATGGCTACGGTTTCTCGGTTTCGTTGCAGCGACGGCCATTATAACCTGCATATCGATAGTTGCCGTTGTTGGATTGACTGAAAGATTCCGCCTTGATGGAATCGAGAGTGATATTGCTGCTGCTAGTACGAGGTTGGATAAGGTTACGAAGGAAAATCTGGTGGAGATGGATTATCAGTTGGGAACGAATAAATGGATACATCCTATATTTTTCCTGCCAAGGCTTTCAGAACTTAAGGGTAAACTGAACGAGTTGAATACAAAATATGTTGCTTTTTTGGAGGAGGAACTCGACGGTAAATTAAAAGCCCCTCGCGTCAAAGTCGGAAGTCCTTGGGAGGTTTCTTCAGATGTACGGTTGGGTGTGGCTTCAAATCGACTTGATATTGTCAAAGAGCAGAATAAAAAGCTTCCTGTAGGAATGTCATCCGACGCGATATCGCAAAGGCTGAAGACGGAGGAGGCCGTTCTTGTGAATCTAAATCGAGATGTTGAATTTGATAAAGCTTTATACGGTCTTAGTAAGATGGGCGAAAGTCAGAAATTAAGGGGAATGGATGATATTCGCATAAGGTTTCAGTATATGAAATCTTACCGAACGAATGACTTTTCTCGTCTTGATACCAATATTGTCGACCTTGAGAAAAAACTGTCGACAACGCTATCAAACAAGCTTGATCAACTTGAGAAGGAGTGTCCGGGCGGCGATTTGTCGGTAAGAAATGCTCTTGCTCAACGGAAGATAGATGCAATCAATTATGCGTTAACCAACGTGTTTGTTTTAGGAAGCGCACCGCATAAAGAATGGACCAAAAGATTGGATGTTGTCAAAAGTGGCATGGCTAACGATACACGCTATGATCCTTTTGACACGAAGTATGCGACATTGGATACGAATAATCATATTGTTGTCGCCATGTTTATAGAGGAATACACAATCAAAAAATATCCGAATCGTGAAAATGTACTTAATGGACTCGCTCAACGAGACATTATTCTGCGTGCGCAGATTATGAATGAGGTAACGGGGAAGGAAAAGGAATATGACTATAATGGTGATGATAAATCATTTGTTTCGCGAATTGATCAAGCTACGAACCTCACTAATGCATACACTGTCGCGCTTGGAAAGTTGCGCAAGAGCGATGATGAGTACACTCGGATTGACACAAAACGTCAATCAACCGCTGACTGGATCTCTGGTCATGTGAAATACAAAGAAGTGGAGAAAGCGCTGGATTCTGCAATGGCTGAGCACGAAACAAATAGAGTTCATGCTATTGTTAACGTCTTGACGAAATGCAACAAGGATTCCTATCCCGAATTCGCAAATCAGTTATTGGAAGCGAGTAAAGCGGCAGAAGAGCTTAGTGCTGAATTTGTACGGGATTGCACGAATAAGATTTTTATTGCGAGAAAGAATCAAAAAGGTTCGTGGCAGAGCCAAGTAGATGCGGCAAACGCGCGTATATCGGACATCAAGTCTGTTTTTTCCTGTGTACTCGAGGAAGACATACCTACGTTACAGGCAGTGATCAACGAGGAGTGTAACCTTATCGCTGATTTAAAGCACGGTGGTGAGTTCGATGATGCCTTTGCCAAAGTCAAGCAATTGCCAATAGAAACAGTTATAAGCGAAATTATGTTTTTCAGAGATCGGTTTAAAGAAGCCGATTTCAATGATCGATCAGACGCTTATAACGAACTTATCGCGATTGAGACCAATGCACTTGCAAGGATTGCTCAGAACTTTCAAATTGAAACTAATAATATCCCAGATGTTGCTGAGACAAACTTCCTTGGGCGTTTGGAACGAAGCCGCAAACTCTGCGCGGCGTATGATCACGCATTAGATTGCATCCCGTCAAATCATATGGCATGGGCAGAATATCGGTATGGGCTTGATAACGAGGGATCAAATGCACATAAATATGCGACATGGGTGAGAATGAATGACGAAGCGATGGAATTGATGAAAACTGCGAAGAACTTACCACAAGAAGAAGGTGAAGCGAGATTTAGTGGACAGCAGTTGATGATTATGAAAGTGGGAGGGTTTTTGTCTCGTTACCCCGAAAAAGATAATCTTGATCGCGAATTGTCTGAAATCTATGTTGGTATCAAAGGGGTGCTATCCAATGCAGAGGATGAAGTATTTAAGACATATAAGGAAGAGGGTAAGGCCTTCGAAATAACAGCAGGGATGAGTGATGAGGAAAAATTCAAAGCAATGAAAGACCGAAAAGCATTATGTGAGAAATACAAGAATATGTTCCTTGTGGACTCGGATGAATATCATACGATAGGTCTTGAGATTGATGAGTTGCGACGCAACTTGGGAGACGTAGAGTTCGAAAGGGAATTTAGAGCAGCTTATGATGATGTAAAACGTGAGATTAATGACGACGATAAGTCGGTAAGTGTTCGGATTGATAAGGCGAGTCGTTTTATTTCTGACTATGACAAGCCAGATTATATCAAGAAGTCCTTTGTTGCGAAGGCTGTTGAGTATGTAAACGAAAAAATGGCGAGGTTAAAAATCATTGATAAGTTTGAACAACTGAAAGAGAAGGCTGATAGCCTCGTTAGAAGTCGGCGCAACTGGGACGACATGCCTACTGATACAGATGATGGCGATAGTGACAAATTTCATGCCCATAAAGAAGCCTGTTCGGATTTGGCTAATGAAATTAAACCGTTCAGAAAATATTTATTTGTTGCGAACCAAGTTGAACAAGTCCTAAGAATGTTGGACGAAGAGATGAAGTTGATGGTAAATAAAGTAGGTAATGGTAGTTGGGAAGACATCAAAAAGAAAGGGAAGAAGTACAAAAACGAAATGTCGCGCGCAAATTTCGAAATCCTAATGAAGGCAATAGAGTCATTTTATAATAACAAAGATCGTGATGTTGCGCATGATGGGAAAGTAAGTGAGTTGAAGAGAAACGTTGAGACTGATCGGCGCCTCGCAGATGATGTAAGGAACATGAGGATGAGATTTCAAGACTCCCCGACGCATCCGAATTTTACGGCGTTTATGAATGCACTTAAAGAATTCTGCGATGATCAATACAGAAACAATAATGACTCATTCAAGACACAATGTAGAAATTTCCGAGATCAATTTTGCACTTCCTCTGGATTTTATAAGCCTATTAATTGTCGATGGGAGCTTTTAGGTTTTGATTTTAAGAACACTGATTATGAACGTAGTACGGATTATGCCATAGAAGTGATGTTCAATGGTGAAAGTCAGTGTTATATCCATGACATTCACGCTGACAATTGGACCCCTCAAAAATATTACAAAGGAAAAAATGTTAATGGGTTTTATAGTGTGGATCCATCAAGAACACTTGAAATTGAGATCAAGCACAAGTATTCATTTTTGGGGTCAAACCTTAGTAGATATTCAGGATGTGATATAATAGCGAAGGGTTTAAAGAATAAAGGCAATGCAGATATCATTTGCGAATTACGGAAAAGCGGGGGGAATGGCAAACCTAAATTCGCAAAAGTTCGCTTTAAGTTTTCAGGACTTCCATATCTTTTGGAGGAGGAGTTTTGATGTGTAACTTTGTGCATGTCTTTGTTACTCGTAGTACTGCGGAGGCAGGTGATGGAAGTCACATCTTCCCAAGTGTGCCGTTTCGGGTGTCGTTGTTCTACAATACCTGCATAGAATCTCTTGTCACACAGCGCTTGCGCGATTATGAGTTTGCGTTGCGTAAAAGAGAAGGTGGCGAACGTGTTGACGAGCAGTTGATGGACGGGTTGTCGCTTGTCACGCGCATTGAGGGTTCGTGGCGGCGAACGATCGGTCGGCTGTTGTGGCTTGGCACATCTGTATCCATCTTTTCCCTCAAGATTAAGCCCGATACGGGCTGCAATGACCCTCGTGCTCGCAATTCTGACTTTGTCATGCACGTTGTCATGTATCAAGACTTGAATTTCAGTTCTGCGGCGTTTAGGCGCTTTACCGCGCACTGTCGCGAAATCGCTTTTAGCAAGAAGTCTCCTGGTGTCTATCGTGATTTAGTTGTTCGAATACCTGACGAGGTGATGGGACGAATTACGAAAGGAAATGTATGAGACCAGAATGTCTAGTGGCCACAGCAATTGTACTTTGTGTACAATTCTCATGGGGTGATTTGCCATTCAAGGTTAGGAACACTCTTGGAGAATTGAGGACCCAGCAGAATGCTGGTGAAAAGGCATACCGACAGTTCCATGAAGAACTCAAGACTGAGATCGACAGTCAGGATTTGGCAGTTGAACGTCGTGCAGGATTGAGATTAGGTGAATTTCAGAAATGTGCAGAGCGCCTTTTCGGTGCCGGGCCTCAGCCACTGCCGGATAGCGTTGCAGGGGCGTCAAAAATGTGGGTTCCACGTATGCGAGGGTCTGTTGCAGCAGTAGATGCGGCATCTCGATTTAATTGCGGACCGGGGAAAACAGTTTCGCCGTCCAATGGTGAATATAGTGAGGAAGAGGCAGATTTTGTGTTCTCAGAACGTGGTGGCTTGGCCTTCTCGTTCAAAAGGCGATATGCGTCATACAATGAGTTCGATTGCGGATTTGGCAAGGGCTGGGATCACGATTTTAATTCTGGAATAATCTTCAATGCCGATGATGTCGCAAATGCGCAGCGCTGTGTTGTGTTCTGGCAGGGGCACGACATCCGATTCGAGAAGCAGAATGGGGTGTGGTTTCCTGAGCATGGGTACTTTCTTTCGTTGGAAATTGCTGAGGATGCGGTCTTTCTATACACGCCTTTATTAGCCAGAATGGAATTCCAGCGCGCAGCCGAGCAGAAGCAAGGTGAATGCCGCTGGCGACTTTCTGCGATAGCATCGCGCCATGATAGCTGGAAGGCGAATAGAATTGAGCTTGTGTATCTTAAGGGTTGCGACAGATTGAGATCCATCACCGGCGTACGTGGAGAACGGATTGATTTTGCGTACGATGTAACAGGGCATATCGTTGGAATTAATTCGCGACGCAAATCCGTCCGATATGAGTACGATTCTGATTGTCTCGTTAGAGTTCGTTTCTCGCCTGTTTCATTGTCGGCACAGGGAGGTAAAAGGTGCGAGCTGGTCATCTCGTACGATTATGTCAATGTCAAGGGCGTTCCGAGGGTATGTCGAAAACAGCTCGAAGGACAATCGTATCGACTTGAAGTGTCATATGACGAACAAGGGCGCGCTGTGCGTTGCGGACATGTTTCGGACAATGCCAAGCAAATGTGGCAAATGGCATATCAGCCGAACGAAACGGTTGTTGAAATGCCAGAACCATCTGCCTCACTCCATTATTTCTGGGGTGGCACGACTCATGCTTCTCTGCCGTGTCGAATGGAGATTCCCGCGCAAAAGGCTGTCGTTCGATATGTATTCAACGAAGACTATCTGCTAATAGAAGAAACTGATGCTCTAGGCGTGAAGACAGTCCAGGACTATGACTCCGGGAATGCGAATCCGCTCTTGCGGGGCAATCTTCTTTCGGAACGTCGCCTGGCGGGGACGGGCAGTCCTATAAAATGGCGGGAGTTTGGTGTCCGCACATCATACGCGAAAGAGATTGCGCTTCCTATCAAGGTTGAATCCTATCAGATAGAGACAAACGGGTGTGAAGAGATTGTCCGGCGTGAAACGCTCAAGTATCGCCGCAGTGACTATTCCTTGATCGAGAAGTACGAGACAGGAGGAGCGGAAAAAGGCGGTGTGCTTATGCGGTTTGCGTACAATAGATATGGTGAAGTCGGTTTGGAGCGTGATGCCAATGACAACGTAACGATTTACGAATATGCTGCCGCATTGCCGGATCGAATTGACTTTGATTTCGTTCACGGTTCTGCCGCAAACGGCGGATGGCTTGTGCGTAAGGTTGAAGATGCGAATGGTGAACAGATAAAAATCGCATGTCGCGCGTTGGGTGCGAGGATACTCCGTAATGAAATTGTGCGTGTTAAGCCCTGTTCGCTTGAAACGCGGTATGCATGGGACTGCGATGGCAATCAAATACGGGAGAGGCGTGGCTATAACGAAAGGCTGGCACTCTATAACGAGAAAGGTGCTGTCTTGGCGGAATTTAATAAAGGCGGGGATATTGTGCTTACAGAATACTTGCCTGACGGTCGGAGGGATCGCGTTTTGAGCGAATTCTGTCCAGAAGAGCATAGCGGTCATCTGGGGCGGTCGGTGTTTTTCTTTGATGGACGTTTTAGGGAATCCGCTTTTGAGTACGACAGTCTTGGACAAATGTCTTCGCGGCGGATGACGGACGAACCGATTGACGGCGTTGTGCCTAAGGAGACATTTGTTAGATATCCAAATGGGAAGATTGCCGAAATCATCAACCCGTCTGGCGTGACGCGCGTGGACACTTACGATTTAAAAACGGGACTTCTTGTTGCCCAGGCCATCAAGGGGAGTACCGGTGATATTCCTTTGGGGCGTATTGTTGAAAGATTCCCCGATGGAAGTGTCCGTGTCTATGAGGACAAAATGGGCGCTGTATGGACGAATCGCCTGGATTCATTCGGACGCCAGTACGAGACAATATCGTGTCTTGGAACGACAAAGCGGGCGCTGAAGGATGCGCTGGATCGTGTGATCGAGTCATGCGAGTTCGATGCCAAGAAAGTCTATTCCAGAAGTGAAACATATTATTCGCGAGAAAACGGATTCGTCGAATCGGAAAAGAAGTGGCAATCCAATGACGGGAAGTCAGGAAAGTGGGTTGAGGTTAAACGCCATCTCTATGACGATGCGGGTAATGAAGTCGGGACGAAAGGCGTCCATGAGAAAAGCTGGTCGTATTCGCTGTGTGATGGACTTAATCGTCGCGTGGCTACCATGGATCCTGTCGGAGGTTATTCTGTTGCCGTCTATGATAAAGACAGTGAGGTGTATACGTGTTCAGTCACAAAGAGAGACGATACTGGCGAAGAGGGATTGCGGCAAGGGAGTATGCGTATCTTGGATGGGGCTGGGCGTGTAGTTGAGGCGATCCCTGTCGACTCGAACGGCAAGCTTGTACGGGGCCGAGGTGTAAAAAGCGTATATAACGCCATTGGTCAGGCCACTAGGACGGAATCCATGGGCTTGACTGCTAAGGAATGCGAATACAATTCACTTGGTTGGGTGGTCAAGGAGACAACGACTCCTTTGAATGCAAAGCAGGGTGAAAGCCCAATTATGGTGACCACAACATTTCGTGCGGACGGGAAGGTCGTAAAGCGTGAATTGTGCAATACGGCATTGGCGTTGTTTGGTGACAAAGACAATGTGCAGCCAGCACATGTGGATGCTCCACAAATTACAAAATATGTTTATGATGAATATGGTCGGTTGCAGAAAACTGAGAATCCAGATGGACTGATTCTCATGTCGACGTTCAACGAGCATTCCATGCCGGTACAGATGGCATGGACGCACCATTCTACGACAGATGTTCTGAGGAAAATTGAATTCGCATATTCACCCTTGGGACAGGTGCAGAAACTATTTGATGGCATAGCAAAGGTCGCTTTGCAAGAGTTCTCGTATGACGGCGCTGGTATGTTAACAAGGGCCGTTGACTGGAATGGTGGCGAGGAGGTCACGCTTGAGTCAAAATATGATACGTTTGGCCAGGAGATCGAAAGTCAGGCCATTCTTTCAGGACAGGTATTTCCTGCGAGGCGTTTGGACTACAATCCAGAGAAGGGCGTTGCGCATGCCGCGTGGGATGGAGCGATGTCGGGAGCGTTCTGGAGGAAAGAGACCGTACAGATGGATTCCGCTGGGCGGCTAAAGTCCATTACCCTGGACAGGGATCGCACACCTGTTGTGGAATGGAAATATATGGGGCGGCTTCCTTTGCGTCGCAGTGTGAAGCCCTCGGCAATAGATACGGAATATGCCTACACACCGTTGGGCGAAATCCTTCATCAGCGAATGCGCGAAGTTTTCAGGGGGGGAAGAGAAGAAGATGATGTTGGTCGGCTTGGGTATGCGTATGGGCCACAGGGACAGATGCGGTTTTCATCGACGCACTTATTAAAGGATGTGGATGATTCTGGAGAGGCTTATGATTTTGCCACATATTCGCATTTCGATGACTTCCGGCGGTTGACTGGTCAGAACGCCGAGTTCGCAATACCGCATCAAGACGGCTGGACCAATGAATGGAACAGAGTCTTTGGTTTTTCCGAGCGCTCGCTTGCAAATCAGGATACATTGCGGATGCGATACGACCAGGCGAACAATATTTGGGTGAAATATGAAGGGGAAGAATTCAAGGGAAACGCGGATGAGTTTGGTAGGATACAGTCGCCCAGATTCATTTCAGCCGCTCAACCATTCCCCGATGGCGTTCCTCCGGATAAGCAAGAACTTGCATCGAATCGTGAAGTGTCGAGTGCCGTATTTGGAAATAATGGCCTTGCTGCCGATGTGAAAGAGTATGATTTGCTGGGGAACCTTGTTGAGTTCAAGGGACATTACTGGGATGGAACGCAAAAGTTTCCTGTGAAGTGGAGTCTGCAATACGACCCTCTCGGGCGTTTGACAAGGATGGAGGCAACATCGGATGACGACAACGAGAATGCCGTAGTCAAAAAGGGTGTGTTGGCAGGTATGCTCTGCTTTGCCTATGATGCACAGAATCGACGGATCATGAAATGTGTTGTTGATCGTCCGACGGGTCGAGCAACTACGAATATTACATTTACTGTCTATAACGGTATGCGTCAAGGGTTGGTGTACGAAAAAGACGGCAACCAACTCGAACTTGTTGAGGAATACTTGTGGGGGGCTGGGCAACGAGAACTTATAATGGCTTCCTTGACACGCGCTGAGAAGCAGGTCTCTTCCTACCCTGTACGCTACTATTTCCAGCAGGATCATGGTTTTAATACGGTCCTCGTGACTAAAAACGAGAATGGACACTGTATCCCAGTATCCGCGTCGAGTTATATGGGGTTTGGCGAGAATGCTACTATGGCGAGAATCACGACTGTCAGGTCCTCCATGGGAATGCGTAATAAAAGTTGTGTCTGCAACAACAAAAAGGACGAATGCTTAACTGCCACATGGATTCCGGGGCTTAGATCGCAGCAATTTATCGAGTTGAAGATGCACGATGCCCGGAAGTTGTCGGCAATGACAATATGGGGCGCGAAAGGTTTCCCTCGCGATTTTGTTGTCTATGTGCTTCCTGAAGGAGTGGATTCGCCTGATGATGAAAGTTTTGATCTCGGTCGGTGGCATCACAACAATCGTGATTACCTTGCTGCCGTTGTCAATAATGGATACTGTCAGGGGTATCAAAAGCAGGAGGATTCCGAGTATTCTCCATATAAGATACAGCTTGGTGACAGGCGCGGAGGAAGGATTGTCATCGCATGGGATCAGGTATTGGATGATAATCTGGAGATAAAAGAGATTGAGGTCGTCTGTACTCCTGACAATCCGTCTGCTATCGCATTTGCAGGGCAGTGGCTTGACCGCGAAACGGGTCTTTATTACCAGATCAACCGGTACCGCATAGCCGGTTCGGACAAATTCATTTCTCCTGATCCCCTCGGTTTTGCGGCGGGTGATAATCTCTACGCTTATGCCAATGGCAATCCGCTTGAGTGGCACGATCCAGACGGGCGGTCCTTGTCTTGGTTGGCGGCTGCGGGTATTGGCGCGGGAATAGGCGCGGTGCTAGGCGGAGGTTTTTATGCTTTGCAATGTTGGCTCAATGGAGATGAGTTCTCTTGGAAGGAGTTCGGGATTCAAGTTGCTGTAGGTGCGGTGGCGGGGCTTGTGGCTGGAGCGACATTTGGCCTTGCTCTACCGGCGGCTGCGGGTTTCTGGACAACGGTAGGGATCAGTGCTGCGTCTGGTGCGGCTGGCGGCGCAACCCAGGGCATATTGAATGGTGTGTTACATGGGGAGAGTATTATGGACTCATTGCATGACGGCTTGAAAGGGGCTGTCGTCGGCGGCGTTGCTGGTGCAGTGGGAGGCGGAGTGGTAAAAGGGCTTTCTATGCCCAAGAATCTGTCTTTCTTCGGGCACAAAGTATCAACAGGTGTCCGCGGGTTTGTTACGGCTGGTGCATCCGGTTTTTCTGCGGGAGGCGTTGGTGGTGCCACTGGTGGCCTACTAGAGGGGCTAGAAACCGGCGACTACAGTGGAGTAGGTAAAGATGCCCTGAATGGCGCTCTTGTAGGTACATTCTCGGGGTTGGCCGTTCATGGTACTTTGGTGGGATATGAACGAGTTCGTGGTATTACATGGGACAAGAACCGTGCTTCCTATTGGAAGGAAGAAGCTCGACTTAATCCTGATAAATGGTCTCCGGAAAATCTGGCAAGGATGCGACAGGGTTGCGCTCCACAGCGCATTAATCCAATTACGGGTAAGGTAGAATCCATGGAGTTGCACCATTCAGGGATCCCTCGTCGGGCCGACCTTTCCAGATTGTTGACCGATCAGCGTGGCAATTTGAAACAAGTTTGGCCAGATGAACATCGAGCCATTGATCCATTCAGAAAGTGAGGAAGTTATGATCGAATTCGAAAAGCGATTCATTGAGAACAAAGGCAAGCCCTTTGCCGAAAATGGAACGGAATACCACATGGTTTTACGGAGCAACTCCGAGTTCCACCATGGGTTGCACGTTCGATTTGTACGCGCAATCAAATCCCCGCGACAAGGTATTCGCCTTGATTGCAATTCGCCTTTGCATGTCAATGGAGTTGCTGGACAGTCGTTCGTATTTTGGCAGGACTCGGCACCGACAGAATTTAATGTTGCATGTTCTCCCAATTCGGACATTGTTGCCCGTAATGTGTGGGATAATGGTGATGGTGTTGAACAAAGTTGGCATGCAGGTGGAGCCATGATTGTGGAGAATGCCGATGGTATGATTAGAATTCATGCCAACAGCACGTTGGCGAATGATAGATGCGATGACCTAGTTGTTGAGTTATCGTGGTTAGATGAGGTGCCTCGAGATGATTCTAAGAAGACGTCGTGGTTCTCGCGTCTTTTTAGGCGTTGATGGTGATGGGACGAGGATGTATTTGCGTTTTAATTGGCAGACTATTTATTGAACGCTGCATGGATTGTTTTGTAGTCCGTGCCATAGCCGGAACACGTGTAGATGGCGATGAGACAGTTGCCGCGAGGGATGGGGCGGCGAACACGAACTCAAGATACTGGCGGCAAGAACGTTGCTTTTGTTTAGGTCTCTGCCGAGGATGTTGAATATCATTGGTCTGAAATGTCTTGAACAATGTAAATAAGTGGTGAATTGAAAGAGATAACGACACTGTTCGTCGTATTTTTGCTTTGATACTTGTAATTATCATATAAAAATGGTATGATATCTTCCGCGCTCAACACGGAGAAGGATCAATGATTGGCAGAAAAGAAGAACTTAAAGCGTTAGATTGGGATTTGTCGCGTCCAGAATCCCAGCTTGTTGTTGTCTATGGCAGACGTCGCATAGGCAAGACATATTTGATTCGGGAGAAATTCTCCGATCAATTTAC
>JAEEGL012048529.1_pt1 | contig 17866 bp, 17 predicted proteins | sample 9134231 | NCBI WGS metagenome assembly JAEEGL01 (sample SAMN16246548, study PRJNA631951) | gut metagenome | biome: gut microbiome; feature: rumen; material: fiber-attached | host: Bos | place: Iran: Karaj | collected 2018-10 | reverse complement strand
ATTAGATGATATGAATTCTTATGAAAGAAGAGTAGTTCATAATGCTCTAACTAAATTTAAAAACATTTCAACACTAAGTGAAGGTGAAGAACCACATAGACATATAGTAATAAGATATGTGGAAAATAAAGAATCAGAAGAAGAGTAAAATCTTCTTTTTTATTTCCCGGGAAATAATTTTGTGCTATAATACCCGCGAAGGAGGAATCTATATGAACGATACAATTTGTGCTATATCTACTAGCCAAGGAGTAGGTGCAATCGCCATAATTAGGGTAAGTGGACCAGATTCAATTGAAATAGTAAATAAAATATTTCAAGGAAAAGATCTAACAGAAGTAGATAGTCACACTATCAATTATGGACACATTGTAGACAATGATAAACAAATTGATGAAGTATTAGTTTCTGTAATGCGTGCACCAAAAACCTTCACTACTGAAGATGTTGTGGAAATAAATACTCATGGTGGAATAGCTTGTACAAATCAAATACTAGAATTGTTATTAGTAAATGGTTGTCGTTTAGCAGAACCTGGAGAATTTACTAAAAGAGCTTTCTTAAATGGACGAATCGACTTACTTGAAGCTGAAGCTGTTATGGATAAAATAAATGCTCAAACAGAAATCCAAAATAGTCTAGCTATGAATCAATTAAATGGTAAAGTATCTAATTTAATTAATGAATTAAGAAGCGATATGGTTCAAATTATATCTAATATAAACGTTAATATAGATTATCCAGAGTATGATGATGTAGATATCATTACTAATGATATTTTAATACCAAAGATTACTAAATTAAAAAATAGAATCCAAGAAATACTTAGAGAAAGTAAAAATGGAAGAATAATTAAAGACGGAATAAAAACATCAATTATAGGTAAACCTAACGTAGGGAAGAGTAGTCTTTTAAACGCTTTATTAGAAGAAGATAAAGCTATTGTTACAGAAATAGCAGGAACAACTAGAGATATAGTAGAAGGAACTATCTCAATTGATGGAATAGTTCTAAATATGATAGATACAGCAGGAATTAGAGATACAAAAGATAAAGTAGAAGCAATCGGTGTCGAAAAAAGTCTAAAGATGATAGAAGAATCAGATTTAATCTTATTTATCTTAAATAATAATGAAGAAATAACTTCTGAAACCCTAGAAATACTTAAAAAATTAAAAGGAAAAAATTACATTATTATTATTAATAAAACAGATCTACCTACAAAAATAGATATGTCTAAAATAACTGTTGATAAGGATTCGATTATTAACATGAGTATTATTAATAATAAAGGAATAGATGAATTAAAAAATAAAATAAAAGAAATATTTAATATTTCCCAAATTGAAACAAAGGATCCAACATATCTAAGTAACTCAAGAAGTATAGCTATTCTAAAAACATGTTTAAGTAGAATAGAAGACATTGAAAAAAGTTTAAAAGAAAATAAACCTATAGATATGATAGAGCTAGATATTAAGGCTATTTGGGAAGAATTAGGCAAAATAAATGGTTCAACTTATGAAGAAGAATTACTAGACGAAATGTTTAGAAGATTTTGTCTTGGGAAATAAAAAGAGGTGTTGGAAAAATGTATGAAATAATAGTAGTAGGAGCCGGTCATGCTGGCTGTGAAGCTGCTTATGCCTGCGCTAAAAAGAATCATAAAACACTCTTAATTACTAGTAATTTAAAAAATATAGCAGATATGCCTTGTAATCCTCATATAGGAGGTAGTGCTAAAGGAATAGTAGTAAGAGAAATAGATGCTTTAGGCGGAATAATGGGCAAAGTTGCTGATAAAACTCACTTACAAATTAAAATGTTGAATAGTGCTAAAGGACCTGCAGTTCAATCTTTAAGAGCTCAAGGTGATAAAATAGCTTATCCAAAAGAAATGATTAAGACTTTAAATTCACTAGATAATCTAGAAATTAAAGAGGGAATGGTTGAAGATTTAATAATTGAAGATGGTACAGTAAAAGGTATAGTACTAGAAGACGGAACAAGAATTATTTCCCAAGCCGTAATTCTTACAACAGGAACCTATTTAAAAGCTGATATATTAGTGGGAAATACACGTACTAGAAAAGGACCTCATGGAGAAAGACCATCTAATCACTTAAGCGATAAATTAAAAGAATATGGATTTAGAATAATTAGATTAAAAACAGGGACACCTCAAAGAATAGATCGTAGTACAATCGATTTTTCTAAAACAAAACCAGAACTAGGAGATAATGAATATCTTACATTTAGTTATGATTTAGAACCATGCTATAAAATAGAGGAACAAGAACCTTGTTATTTAACATATACAACAGAAGAAACTCATCAAATTATTAGAGATAATTTAAATAAATCTAGTATGTATGGAGCTTTAGATGACATTGAAGGAATCGGACCACGTTATTGTCCTTCAATCGAAGATAAAGTAGTAAGATTTGCAGATAAAGAAAGACATCAATTATTCCTAGAACCAGAAAGTAGATTTTATGATGACATTTATGTTCAAGGATTTTCTACATCAATGCCACCAGAAGTACAAGAAAAAATGGTTCATTCCTTACCAGGTTTAGAAAATGCCAAGATTCTAAAATATGGTTATGCAATAGAATATGATGCTATTTATCCTACGCAATTGAAGGCAAATTTAGAAACAAAGATAATCAACAGTCTGTTTACTGCCGGTCAAATAAACGGTACTAGCGGATACGAAGAAGCCGCTTGCCAAGGGCTAATGGCAGGGATAAATGCTTCATTAAAATTAGAAGGAAAAGAACCATTAGTATTAAAAAGATCTGATGCCTATATTGGTGTTCTTATCGATGATTTAATAACAAAAGGAATTAGAGATCCATATCGTTTATTAACGAGTAGGGCAGAGTTTAGATTATTACTTAGAAGTGATAATGCTGACTTAAGATTAAGAGATTATGGATACCAAGTTGGTTTAATAGATGAAGAACAAATTAATAGATTAAATTCTAAAAGAGATCAAATAAATGAATTAATAAAATTCATGAAAGATAATAAAATAAAAATAACTAAAGAAATAGAAGAAAAATTCAAAGAAAAAGATTATCAAATACCAACATCTTCTATGTCTTTAGAACAATTAATTAAAAGACCAGAACTAACAATGGAATTCTTATCTACTTTAATAGATATACCTTTCTCTAAAGAAATTAAAAAACAAGTAGAAATAAATCTAAAATATGAAGGATATATTAATAAAACATATAAAGAAGTAGATAAAATGTTAAAGCTAGAAAAGAAAAAAATACCAAAAGATATTGATTATGATAAGATTAAAAACATTGCTTCAGAAGCCAGACAAAAACTAAAAGAAGTAAGACCAGAAACAATTGCTCAAGCAATTAGAATTAGTGGTGTAAATCCATCAGATATATCAATCTTATCTGTTTATTTAAAAAAGGAATATGGTAAAGATGAATAGAGAAGAATTTGTTACTGAACTAGAAAAAATAGGAATAGAACTAACAGATAATCAATTAAATAGTCTTAATATGTATTGTAAATTCCTAAAAGAATATAATTCTCATACAAACTTAACAGCAATTACCGATGATGAAGGAATATTCCTAAAGCATTTTTATGATTCTTTAACTATTACAAAAGTAGTAGATTTAAAAGACTATAACAATTTAATAGATATCGGAACTGGTCCAGGCTTCCCTGGAATGGTACTAAAAATAGTATTTCCCAATTTGAAAATAACTCTATTAGATTCCAATAATAAAAAAATAAAATTTTTAGAAGAATTATCTTCTAAATTAAATATTAAAGATATTGAATTATATAATGGTAGAGTAGAAGACTATCTAAAAAACAAACGTGAATCATTCGATATCGTAACAGCACGTGCAGTTGCTAATCTTCCAGTATTAAGCGAATTATGTATACCACTAGTAAGACTAGATGGTTACTTTATAGCAATGAAAGGCTCAAACGAAGAAGAAATAAAAGAATCTGATTTTGCTATTAAAGAACTTGGAGGATCAATTGAAAAAATTGATAAATTTGAATTGCCTAACGATGGAGGAATAAGAAATATCATAAAAATAAAAAAAGTTGCAAAAACTGATAATAAATACCCTCGTCGTTATGACAAGATTACTAAAAATCCATTGAAAAAATAACAAAAATAAGATATTATTAAATATAGAATAGGAAAGTATAAGGGGCTGATTATATGAACTTAGAATCTGGCATATTACAAATACCAATAGAAGATATTATTCCTAATAGATTTCAACCAAGATTGAACTTTGACGAAAAGTCATTACAAGAATTAGCTGACTCTATTAAAGAACACGGAATAATTCAACCTTTAGTATTAAGAAAACTAGGGGATAAGTATGAAATAATCGCTGGCGAAAGAAGATATAAAGCTGCACAAATGGCAGGTCTAACTACAGTTCCTGCAGTAATAAACAATGTTGATGATAATGAAGCTGCAGAAAGAGCTATTGTTGAAAATGTTCAACGTAGTGATTTAACAGCGATTGAAGAAGCACGTTCATATAAAAACCTTCTTGATAAAGGTTATTTAACTCAAGAACAACTTGCTAAGAAAATGGGATTATCTCAACCAGCAGTTGCTAACAAATTAAGATTATTAAACTTAGATGAAGAAGTTCAACAAGCATTACTTGAAGAACAAATATCTGAAAGACATGCTAGAACTCTATTATCTATTAAAGATAAAGAAGAACAAAAAGAATGGTTACATCGTATTTTAAACGAAAGATTAACTGTAAGACAATTAGATTTAGAACTTAAAAAAGCTCAAGAAGAAAAAAATCTAATGGGTCTAGAAGATGATAATGAAGAAGTACCATTAGTAGAAAGTGCTGCTTCAGTTGATGATATTAGAGCAAATGCTGTTGATATTAATGATCACGGACCAAAAATGTCTACAGAAGATATAATGAAACCACAAGAAGTAGTTAATGAAGAATTAGAAACATTAGATGTTGATGTTCCTGCACCAGTAATGAATGATGAACCAATTGTAAATGGTGTTGATGACTTCAAAACATTTGATAATGAAGAAGAAAATAATAGTTCAATGCCTGACGGATTTAACGAAGATAACAACAACTTTGTAACAGCTACTACTATACCACAATCTAATATCGTTACTCCTGAATCAACAAGTACATTTGTTGAACAAGACAACTTCAATTATCCAAGTAATAACAATAGTAAATTCTTCTCATATAATGGACCATCTGAGCCAGAAACAGAAGAAAAAGAACTAGTTTCAGCAGCAAATGAAAATCCATTCAATAATAATGAATTTGAAGTATACAATGAACCTTCAATATCAGATATGGAAAATAAAAGTGAAAGTGAATCAAATCCGTTTAATGATCCTGAACCTCAACGTCCAGAACCTGTAATGGAACAACAAAATGATCTAAATACAGCGTTTGATGTTAATCCAAACAACAAATTCTTTAAGCCAGTATATGATACTAATACAATGGCTAACATTCAAATGGAAAGTGAAAACGAAAGAATTGTTGATCCAATGGCTAACATTGATAAAATTTCTCCAGAATATCATGCTCAACAAAAAGAAATTCGAGCAATGAACTTAAAAGATGCTATTTCAGAAATTAGAAAAACAATTGAAAGACTTGGAGATAATGGATTATACATTAACGTAGAAGAAATAGATTTTGATACAAATTATCAAATTACAATTCAAATTAAAAAAGACGAATAATCGTCTTTTTTTACTTAATAATGCAAAACAAAAGACATTATGATATAATCTACCTCAAGCAGGAGGAGGGGTTATCATGTTAAAGAATGCTAAATTTACTTTATCAAAAAATGATAATATCGAATTGACAAAAACAATCAAAATAATTGATAACAATAGTGAAATTTCCTTTAAACTAGATGGCTTTAAGATGATCCTTAACGACCGGTGTTTTTTGCGTGAAAATGAAGATTATAAACTACATTTAAACATAAGAGAAAAAACATGTCTTTTACATTTAAAAGAAAAAAATCTTCAATATGATATAAATGTCGAAAAAATAGAATATAATAATAATAGAGATAAAATAGAATTAATCTATAAAATAGAAACAGATGATTTTGAAAATAAAATCACTATAGAACAAGGAGAATAAAAATGAGTATATTTTTAAAAGACCAAGAAAAATATATTAAAGATATTCTAAATGAGCTTAATTATAAAGTAGATGAAGTTACTTTAAACGTTTCATCTAGACCCGAATTTGGTGACTATCAATACAACGGGGTAATGAATTTAGCTAAAGAATATCATAAAAATCCTAGGGAAATAGCTGAAGAAATAGTTAATAGGATAAAAAAAGATAATGTATATAAAGATATTAACTTAGCAGGCCCTGGTTTTATTAATATAACTTTTTCTGATGAACAATTAATAAATCACGCAAATGATTTAAACAATAATATAAATCTTAACTATGAAAATGATAAACCTAAAACAATCTTCTTTGATTATGGCGGAGCTAATGTAGCTAAAGCCCTACATGTAGGACACTTGAGAAGTGCCAATATAGGTGAAGCTTTAAAAAGATTGGCAGCTTCTTTGGGAAATAAAACAATTGCTGATACTCACTTAGGTGACTGGGGTAGACCAATTGGTTTAGTAATGACTGAAATCAAGCATCAATTTCCAAATTTACCTTATTTTGATGAAAACTATAAAGGCGAATATCCTAAAGAATCTCCAGTTACAAACGATGATTTAATGAAAATATATCCTTTAGCTAGTACAAAAGCTAAAGAAGATGAAGAATATATGGAAGAAGCCCGTGAAATAACATCTAAATTCCAAAAAAATGATAGAGGTTTAATGGCATTATGGAATCATATTATGGATGTTTCAAAAGCTGATATAAAAAGAGTTTATGATCGTTTAAATGTTACTTTTGAAACATGGGAAGGCGAATCAGATTGTTATAAATATATTCCTGAAACAGTAGAATATCTTGAAAAGAAAGGCTTTGTTGAAGATAGTCAAGGAGCCAAAATTATCAACGTATCAGAACCAGATGATGACCATGAAGTACCACCAGTATTACTTATTAAATCTAATGGAGCTGCTTCATATGAATCAACAGATATTGCTGGTTTATGGGAAAGAATGCATCTATTTAATCCAGATGAAGTATGGTATCTAACAGATGCCCGTCAAGCACTTCACTTTGAACAAGTATTTAGAGCTGTTTATAAAACAGGAATTGTACCTGAGTCAACAAATCTTGAATTTATACCATTTGGTACAATGAATGGTAAAGATGGTAAACCATTTAAAACAAGAGATGGTGGCGTAATGACTCTTGAAGCTCTTTTAGATATGGCAAAAGTAGAATGTGAAAAGAAAATCCTGCCAAACATAACTGGTGAAGAAAGAGATAAAATTGCTGAAGATGTAGCAGTAGCAGCAGTTAAATATGCTGACTTAATACCATTCAGATTGACAGATTATATATTTGATCCAGAGAAGTTTAGTGATATTCAAGGCAAAACAGGCCCATATTTACTATATTCTACTATCAGAATGAGATCTCTATTAAACAATGCAAAAAACGAAAATATAAGCTTTAAAAACGTTAAAAAGATATATAACAAATTAGATAGAGAAATAATCATAAATTTATTAAGTTTAAATAATGTATTAACAAAATCTATTAATACAAGATCTTTAAATGAAATAGCAGAATTCTTATATAAAATAACTAACACATATAATAATTTCTATTCACAACATAGAATTTTAACAGAAGAAGATCAAGATTTAAGAGAATCATGGTTAACGTTAACTAAAATTGTTTATGACAATAACATGAAATTATTAGATATATTAGGTATAAAAATACCTGAGAGAATGTAAGACATTAAAAAAAATAAAATTTAGGTATTGTCATATATAAAAAAATATGTATAATTGTTTCTAGTGAATTATTTGGAGGTTGTAGGTATGAAACTTAAAGACATATCTTTTGAAGATCTAGAAGCAATGTCATATGACGATATAGCATTACTAGTTCTAAAAGAAAAAAATAAAGGGTTAAAAATAAATGAACTATTTAAAGAAGTTTGTAAACTATTAAAATTATCTGACGATGAATTCGTTGACAAACTTCCTGCATTCTTTGATGTAATAAGTACAGATCATCGCTTTACAATGTTAGAGAATGGTTTATGGGACTTAAAGACAAAACATTCAACAAAGATCGTAATAGATAACGAAGACGAAGAAGAAGAAATAATCGACGAAATCGATGATGAGGAAGAAGAAGACGAAGAAGAGGAAGAAAACTTCTACGACGAAGAAACAGACGATGATGAATCAGAAGATGATTTAAAAGATTTAGTTATTATAGATGAAGATGAAGCAAGTGAAATAAGCTAATCACTTGCTTTTTATATCACTAATTTACATGCTAAAATATAAATGTTATAATACCAAACGAAAGGCGTGAACTTTATGATCGAAAGATTAGAAGCTATAAAAGAAAAGTACGAAGAGTTAACTAAAGAATTAACTAATCCAGAAGTATTAAATGATTATAATCAATTAAGAAAGCTTTCTAAAGAACAAAAGAACCTTGAAGAAACATATAATAAATACATAGAGTATAAGAATGTGTTATCAAACATCGAAGAAGCTAAAGAATTAGTCGATGATCCTGAAATGGGAGAAATGGCTAGATTAGAAATCGAAGAAGGAACAGCTAAGAAAGAACAATTAGAAGGTGAACTAGAAATTCTATTAATTCCAAAAGACGAAGATGACGATAAAGACATTATTATGGAAATAAGAGGAGCAGCCGGTGGCGATGAAGCAAATATCTTTGCTGGCGACTTATTTAGAATGTATTCACGTTATGCTGATAAACAAGGTTGGAAAATAGAAGTAATCAATGAAGAAGCAGGAACTGCTGGAGGTTTTTCACAAATAGAAGCAAAAATCAAAGGTGAAAACGTTTATTCTAAATTGAAATATGAATCAGGTTCACATAGAGTTCAAAGAATACCTGTAACTGAATCAAATGGTCGTATACAAACATCAACAGCTACAGTATTAATAATGCCTGAAGTAGAAGATGTAGATATTGAAATAAATCCAAAAGACTTAAGAATTGATGTTTATTGTGCTACAGGACATGGAGGTCAAGGAGTTAATACAACACCTAGTGCTGTACGTATTACTCACTTACCAACCAATACAGTTGTAACTTGCCAAAACGAAAGAAGCCAATTACAAAATAAAGCTCAAGCTATGGAAGTATTAAAAGCAAGATTATATCGTATGGCCCAAGAAGAACAAGATGCTCAAGTCGGAAGTGAAAGAAAAAGTAAAATCGGAACTGGAGATAGAGCAGAAAAGATAAGAACATATAACTATCCACAAAATAGAGTAACAGATCATCGTATTGGTTACACTGTAAATACTTTAGATAGAGTAATGGATGGTGACTTAGAAGGTATTATACAAGCTCTCATAACAGAAGATTTACAAAGAAAGTTAAAAGGAGAGTAATCTCCTTTTTTATTTAGAAAATGACAGAGTTAGAATATTTAAAAAAATACTTACCTAAAGATCAAAATCTAGACGAAGCAATTAAAAGATTAGAACAAGGAGAACCAGTTCAATATATTGTGGGCGATGTTGATTTTTATGGAAACATAATAAAAGTTAATAAAAATGTCTTAATACCACGTCCAGAAACCGAAGAACTAGTAGAAAAAACAAACAAACTTATAAAAGAAGTATTTCAAAATAAAGAGCTAAAAATACTAGATATAGGAACTGGTAGTGGTTGTATATCTATATCTCTAAAAAAATTAATTCCAGAATCAAATGTAACTGCATGTGATATATCTGAAAAAGCCTTAGAAGTAGCATCAGCTAATGCTATATCTAACAATACACCAATAGAGTTTATTAAAAGTGATATCTTTTCTAATATAAACGATAAATACGATTGTATAATAAGCAATCCGCCTTATATTAGATATGATGAAGAAATAATGGATATTGTAAAAAATAACGAACCACACGAAGCTTTATATGCTCCAGATAACGGCTTATATTTTTACAAAGAAATCTTAAAAAAAGCTAAACAATATTTAAATAATAGATTTATAATAGCTTTTGAAATTGGAGAATTACAAGGCAACGAAATCGTAAGTATTGCTAAAGAATACTTCAAAGAGTGTCAAATATACAAAGAGAAAGATCTCCGTAATTTCGACCGTTTTATCTTCATCATAAACAGATAATAAACATAGCGTTGATTAAAATAGGTAAAACAAATACAATTAAATTGACAAAAAAAATATATAATTATATATTTAAGTTATAAAGAAAGCGCTAAAAAGAGTGTGATAAGAAATATGCAAAAAATTGTTATTAAAGGTAACAAAGAACTAACAGGAAAAATAAAGATAAGCGGAGCAAAGAATAGTGTAGTAGCACTAATCCCAGCAGCAATTCTTTCCGACGAAGATGTTACCATTTATAATGTTCCAAATATATCAGATATAAAATCCTTAATGGACATTATTAAATTACTAAAAGGAAAAGCAGAATATAAAGACGAGACATTAAAAATTGATTGCCACAACATAGAAAATATAGTTGTGCCAGAAGATTTATCAAAAAAATTAAGAGCATCTTATTATTTTATGGGAGCTTTATTAAGCAAATATAAACATGCTGAAATATACTTCCCCGGAGGATGCAACATTGGATCAAGACCAATTGATTTCCATATCAAAGGTTTTGAAAAGCTAGGAGCAAAAGTAACTATTGAAGGAAATAAGTATACTTTTGATGCTGAAAAACTACAAGGAGCAAGAATCTACTTAGATTTTGCCTCAGTAGGTGCAACAATAAATATAATGCTAGCAGCAGTTAAAGCAGAAGGAACAACATATATCTCAAATGCTGCTAAAGAACCAGAAATTGTTAACGTAGCTACCTTCTTAAATAATATGGGTGCTAAGATAACTGGTGCTGGTACAAGCGAAATAAAAATAGAAGGTGTTGAAAGATTAGGTCGTGGTGTAGTAGATGTAATTCCTGACCGTATCGAAGCAGGTACTTATATAATTGTTGGTGCCTTACTAGGAAAAGATCTTTCTATTGAAGGAATAATTGAAGAACATATTGAAGCTTTATTATCTAAATTAAAAGAAATGGGCGTTAGTATTAAAGTAAGAAGAAACAAATTATTACTAAATAGACCTGAAAAGTTTAATGCGATAAATGTTAAAACTTTAGTATTCCCAGGTTTCCCAACTGACTTAGGACAACCAATGAGTGCTTTACTTACCCAAGCAGAAGGTATGAGTATTTTTGAAGAAACTATCTATGAAAATAGAATGGGCCATATAAAATATCTACAAAAAATGGGAGCTAATATTATAGTTAATGACCGTACAGCAATAATTACTGGTCCAACAAAATTAAAAGGACAAGAAGTAGAAGCTACAGATTTAAGAGCAGGAGCTACTATGGTTATAGCTGGTTTGATAGCAAAAGGAACAACAACAATTAGTGAAATAGATCATATTTTAAGAGGATATGAAAATATCGTCGAAAAGCTATCAAATGTTGGCGCAGATATAAAGGTAATAGAAGTAGAAGACTAGTTCTTCTATTTTTTTTGCTTAACACGTTTTTGACAAAAAAAATAATTTTTGCTATAATTCTAACATGTATGGTGCATTATTCTAGTCACAAGCACTATCTGAAGGTGGGCCTAAAAATCCACCAATTGTACTAATGACACTTTGTATACTTGCTTCTCCTGCCCAAGCTGGGGTGAGTTTATGATTTAAAATTTTAGGATCGTTATAACGGCATATAACCCAAATCCTGGAATTGCGTCACTAGCAACTAACGTGCATGTCGTGAGTGGTTATGAGGGATGGATAAACAACTTTTTGAAATCATAATTGCAAAAGCGAATAAGGATAGTTTGAATTGTGTTAGGGAAAACCTCTAGTGTGTCCATATTATAAAGATTGAAGTGCGGACTAAGTGGTAATCGAGTAATTAGCATGGCGACACTAATTATATTCATTAAAGAGAAATCACCGGTGGGTAACCTAAGGTTGAATATAGAGAAAATCAACTCGACCAAAGCCGTAAAATTAATTTATGATATACCATACAAATTTTTTTCTACTTTATATGAGGAGTTAATATGGAAAAAGATAACTGGCTGTATAAAGTTTTTTTATTGACATTTTTTTTGGCTTTACTATTTACTAGTATTACGTCATTTATGTCAGAAAACTTTAACAATATTGTCTTACTCATTATCTTAATTATAGTAATGGGTGTAGGTATAATATTTGATATGATAGGTGTTTCAGTTCTTACAAGTAAAGAATCATCATTCCACTCAATGGCATCTAAAAAGATTAAAGGTGCTAAAGAATCAATTGGTTTAATTAAAAACTCAGTTAGAATATCTTCAATATGTAATGACGTAATTGGTGATATATGTGGAATTATAAGTGGTGGCTTAGGAACTGTTTTAACAATAAATATGTGTGATTTATTGGATTTAAATTTGGGTATAACTACAATGTTAGTAACAGCTGTAATATCATCTTTAACTGTTGGTAGCAAAGCAATAGGTAAGAGAATAGCTAATAAACATTGTGATAATATCGTATATAAAGTAGGTAAAATTCTTAACTTTTGTAAAATTAAGCTAAAATAAGTATTGAAACCTAAAAAACTTATGTTATAATACATAGGAAGCGAAATTACTATGTCTTAAAATACTAGACATGGCGGAAGGAGAGTAAATATGAAAAAAGATATCCATCCAGAATTAAAAGATTGTAAAGTTACATGTGCTTGCGGAGCTACATTTACTACTAAATCTACAAAAGAAGAAATCCATGTAGAAGTATGTAGCGAATGTCATCCTTTCTATACAGGAAGACAAGGAAAAGCTAAAAAGACAGGTGCAATTGAAAAATTCAATCGTAAATATGGTTATGATCAAGAAAATGCTTAGTCTCTAAGCATTTTTTTAATTGTCTAAATATGATATAATATAGTTGGTGGGGTATATGAGTATAGATAGAGAAGTATTATCATGGTTAAAACACGATGACTTTCGTGAAACAATGGATTATTTAAAGAAGAAACTAAATAAAGGTAAACTGCGCTTATTTTTAGATATAAATAAGTATCATAAAAAGTATAAAGCCGATTATAATGATTATAAATTCTTTAAAATGTATGAAAAATCCCCTGATACTCTTAATACTTATATTACAAATGGTATAAATGAAGAATATATAACTAGATATAACAAAACTAAAGAAATAAATATACCTAACAAATTAAAAATCTATAAAGATAATAAACTACCAAAACAAAACGAAGAATTAAATCATTTAAATACAAAACCATGCATCTTTAAATTCCTAGTATTTCAAGATAATATAATTGCAAGTATTCTTGAGATATCTAAAGATAAAAAAATATATGCTTCAATTAATCTAGAAACAGGAATAATAGATTATCCTGCAGTTAACTTAAACGGTAAAATTTATGAAAAATCTCCTACAACAAAAGAAGATATTATTTGGTTTAGAATACCTAAATGGCCAAGAATTTGCCGTTATGTATTAAGTAATGCAGCATATTTAGATGATTATAAATATATTGAAATAGATATCTACTTAACAGAAGAAGGACCTATTGTTATAGGTGTTAATAATCCAACATATTATTTATATGAACTACATATAGATAAATTACAAGAAAAAGGAATAAAGAATTTAATAGAAGAAAGGGAGAATTATTAATGAAGATAGCTATAGCTACAGATCATAACGGAGTAAATGAAAAGAAAGAAATAATAAAAAGATTAGAATCAGAATACGAAATGGTAGATATGAGTCCTGTTAATACTGATACAGACGATTATCCAGATTTTGCTTTTGCCGTTTGTAATGCATTACTAAACAAAGAGGTTGATTTAGGAGTTCTAATGTGTGGAACTGGAATAGGAATGAGTATTGCAGCAAACAAAGTAAAAGGCATTATTTGTGGACATTGTTCTAACGTTGAACAAGCTCATTTAACAAGAGAGCATAATCACGCAAATATAATTGCATTAAGCTACAAACAAAATATAGATGAAGTAGTTGAAATGATTAGAGAATTTGTTAGAACAGAACCTAGTAAAGAAGAAAGACATAATCGTCGTGTTCAAAAAATAAAAGATTATGAAGTAGGAAAGTATGAACTATAAAACATATATATATGTAATATCAGTCTTATTAAGTGCATTTGCTTTATCGGGCATCAACTATGACGGTTTTATCAAAAAAAATAAAGCTCTAGAAGCAAGAATCTTAGTTATCTTGCTTAGTATAGCTTTAGGTTACTTAATAACAAACTTTATAACTGACTTCATATCTGTGTCTAGTATTTTATAAACAAAAAAAGAGTATATACACACTCAACAATATTATTATACCACTAATACAATAATATTGTTATCTATTATTTTGGATAATATAATGATATAATTTAATTATGGAAGGTGATAAATATGAAACTAAATATTCGCGGTGACAAAATCACTGTAACTCAATCAATGAAAGGATATATTGAAGAAAAACTCGCAAAACTAGATAAGTATTTTGAAAATCCAGATGAAATCAATACATCCGTATTAGTTAGAGTTAGAGATTTAGAACAAATCATAGAAGTAACTGCTCCAACAAAAAAATTCACTCTTAGAGCTGAAGAATCAAATGAAGACTTTTATGCAGCAGTAGACTTAGTAGTTGAAAAACTAGAAAGGCAAATCAGAAAAAATAAAGATAGATTAAATAAAAAATATAAAAATGTAGAATCTGTTGACTTTGTCTTAGATTTCGATACTACAGAAGAAGACGAAGAAGAGAATACAAGCAAGATTGTTAAAAGAAAAAATATTTCCATGAAACCAATGGATGAAGAAGAAGCAATTCTTCAAATAGATCTTTTAAATCACGATTTCTTCGTATTTAAAAACATCGATGAAGAATGTGTATCAGTTCTTTATAAAAGAAAAGATGGAAATTTAGGAATTATTAACATGAAATAAGGAGTTTTAGCTCCTTTTTTTATTGTAAAAACTTAAACAAAATGATATAGTAGACAAACAGGGTGTGATTTTGGTGGAAAAAAGGGAAAAACAAGTTATAGATTATTATTTATTATGTAACAGACTAAAAACAAAAATACGTAAAGAATGTTCAAATTGGAATGTTGAAGACGGTAGAGCAGAAAGTATCGCTGAACATATTTATGGAACTCAAATGTTAGCAATAGCAATGAGCCAAGCATATGAATACGACATAGATTTAGCTAAAGTATCATTAATGCTTGCTGTTCATGAAATAGACAAGACTCTAAAAAAGAGTAATGTTTTTGTGCAAATATTTAGAAGTGATAGAAAAAGAGCAATAAAATATGCCTTCCGTGACATATTACCATCACAAGAATTAGAACAATTATTGTTTGAATACGAAAATAGAAGTAGTAGAGAAGCTTTATTTGCTTATCAATGCGAAAGACTAGAAACATCTGTTCAAACAAAGATTAATAAAGATAAGGGTAAAACAGAACAAAAAAGTCAAAAGAAACATAATGCTTTCGAAGATAGTAGAATCGTAAAGTGGTTTAACAAAGGACTAGACGCTGGAGAATTATGGAGAAAGCTAGGAGCAGATAGCATAAAATTCGACCAAAATTTCACAGAAGTATCTGATTATGCTACAAATACTAACTTGTCTGAACATCATCCAGAAACAAATGGAAAAGCAAAACAAGTAATAGAATATTACATGCTATGCTGCAAGCTAAAAGAAGTAATCCGTACAGGATGGCTAAATTGGAATGTTAGTGCAGATAGAGTTGAAAGTATTGCTGAACATATTTATGGAGTTCAAATGATGGCTATAGCAATGAGTCAAGCATATAATTATGATATTGATTTATTAAAAGTATCATTGATGTTAGCAGTTCATGAGACAGAAGAAATAATAATTGGGGATCAAACATTATTCCAAGTATCAAGTGAAGATAAAGCAATAGAAGGACATAAAGCAGTTCATCGTATATTTGGTGAACTATTACCTGCAGCAACTATTGAAAAGCTTATCTTAGAATTTGATGAAAGAAAAACAAAAGAAGCTAAGTTCGCATATCAATGCGACAAAGTTGAATGTGATGTTCAAGCTAAATTATATGGCGACAAAGGTTATGTTGATTTAGAACATCAAGAAAACAACTCAGTAGCAAGAGATCCAAGAGTAACTAAATGGTTCGATAAAGGCTTAGATTTTGGTGAAATGTGGATTAAATTTGGTCAAGAAAGATACGGATATGACCAACACTTCACAGATGTATCTAATTATGCCTTTGACAACAATCTTGTAGAACAAGAAAGTGCACTTAAAAAATAAGTGAAAAAAGTACTTAAAAATTGATATTTGCATATTAATTTGTTAAAATATATTGCGTGGAGGAATGCCAGATGGGATTTTTTAGAAAATTAATTGACTCAGAATATAAAGAATTAAAAAGATTTGAAAAAATAGCTGATCAAATAGATGAATTAGATGAAGAGATGCAAGCTTTATCTGATGAAGAATTGAGAGCTAAAACAGATGAATTTAAAAAAGAATTAGAAAATGGAAAAACATTAGATGATATAGTTGTTCCTGCTTTTGCCGTTGTTAGAGAAGCAGCTTACCGTGTAATCGGTGAAAAACCATTCTACGTTCAATTATTAGGTGGTTTAGCAATTCACTATGGTAACATAGCAGAAATGAAAACTGGTGAAGGTAAAACATTAGTTGCAACAATGCCAGCTTATTTAAATGCCTTAACTGGAAAAGGTGTTCACATCATCACAGTTAACGAATACTTAGCAAACCGTGACGCAGAATGGATGGGAAGTATTCATAAATTCTTAGGTTTAACTGTAGGTGTTAACAAAAGAGAAATGTCATCTGAGGAAAAAAGAGCAGCTTATAACTGTGATATTTTATATTCTACAAATAATGAAATTGGTTTCGACTACTTAAGAGATAACATGGTAGTTAGAGCACAAGATAGAGTTCAAAGACCTTTAAACTTTGTTATTGTCGATGAGGTCGACTCAATCTTAATCGATGAAGCTCGTACACCATTAATTATTTCTGGTGGAAAGTTCGATGCTAAAGATTTATATAATTCTGCAGATAGAGCAGTAAAAAACTTAAAAGAAGACGATTATACAGTTGATGAAAAAACAAAGAGTGTATCATTAACTGATAGTGGAGTAGAGAAAATAGAAAAAGTATTCCACTTAGATAATTTATTTGATTTAGAAAATGCTGTATTAGTACACCATCTAAATCAAGCATTAAAAGCTAATTATGGTTTCCATATTGATGTAGACTATGTAGTTGAAGATGGAGCAGTAATTATCGTTGACCAATTTACTGGTCGTTTAATGCATGGACGTCAATTTAGTGATGGCTTACATCAAGCTATTGAAGCTAAAGAAGGCGTTAAGATTAACGAAGAAACAAAAACAATGGCAACTATTACATTCCAAAACTTATTTAGAATGTACAATAAATTGTCAGGTATGACAGGTACTGCCAAAACAGAAGAAGAAGAATTCAGAGATATCTACAACATGTACGTTATCCAAATTCCAACAAACAAACCTGTTATCAGAGAAGATTTACCAGATTTAGTATATGCTACTGAAAAAGGTAAATTTGCTGCTATCGTTAAAAAGAT
>JAEEGL010010077.1_pt1 | contig 17866 bp, 16 predicted proteins | sample 9134231 | NCBI WGS metagenome assembly JAEEGL01 (sample SAMN16246548, study PRJNA631951) | gut metagenome | biome: gut microbiome; feature: rumen; material: fiber-attached | host: Bos | place: Iran: Karaj | collected 2018-10 | reverse complement strand
TGTCCAAATAAACTTGATATGAGTGGTAGAAGTGAACTTGAGTACTATATTAAATTAGATAAGAGTGGAAATATTATTAGTTATAAAGCTACAGATGGATCATATCAATATGATTATAGTGGAAATGGACTTAAGATTGAAGATATTTCTAATGTTATTCAAATATCTAAGATAGAAGATGAATCAGAAATTTTAAGTATTTCATGCAATGGGGCAACTGGTGGAAATAGTTCTTGTGTTGCATTCAACAATAATACAAGTTGGAATAAAATTGTTACGGCAATTCAAAAAAATGAAACAGATTGTATGAATGTTGGAGATACAAAAGAAATTGATTTGGGTTCTCTAGGTGTTCACACAGTTAGAATAGCTAATATGTCAACTCCAAGTGAATGTTCTACTTCAGGATTTAGTCAAACAGCATGTGGTTTTGTTATCGAGTTTGCAGATGTTATTATAGACCATCGAATGAATCCTTTTAGTCAAGAAGGTGCAGTTAATGGGGATGGTAATAAAGGTGGATGGCAATATAGTGAAATGAGAACATACTTAAACAATACAATATATAATGCATTTCCTAGTGAACTTAAAAATGCTATTTTAGATACTTATACTGTATCTGGTTATGGTATTGATGATAATAGTAACTTTATAACAACTGATAAATTATATTTACTCAGTGTACATGAAGTTTGGGAAGATGTAGATAATAATCCATCATATGGATATGATGCTTCAGATAAAGGCTATAATCAAACAAGACAATTGGATTATTATTCATCTTTAAATGTTACAAATACAAACTTTGCGGGTGCTAAAAAATTAGACGGAACTTATTATAGTTCGTGGTGGCTACGTTCTGCTAGTTATAACAATTATACAGGAGAACCTAAGGTGTTTTCTGTGGTTGATTCAACTGGTGAATGGTTTAACAATAAATCTTCTAATAGTAGAGGAGTATCCCCTGCATTTAGATTAAAATAAATAAGGAGATGTTTATATGAATAAAAAAGGTTTTACATTAGTAGAGTTACTAGCAGTAATTGCTATTCTTGCAATATTAGTAATAATAGCATTACCTAATGTTATGAAATTATTTAATAGAGCAAAAGAGCAAGCATTTACTACTGAGTTAAAAGAAATATATAAAACAGCACAGCAACAATGGATAGCTGATTCAATGTTTAATACACAAGAGAGAATATATTCTAGAAGTTCAACAGAAAATTGTAGTAACAAATTAGATATGTCTGGAAGAAATGAACTAGAGTATTATATTAAACTAGATAAGAGTGGAAATGTAGTTGCATATCATGCTACTGATGGAACTTATCAATATTCTTATAGTGGGACTAATCTTAATATTCAAGATATAGCTGATCCTATGCAAGTATCTAAAATTAATGAAGAAGATGTAATTGCAATATCTTGTGATAGAGTGAATAAAAACGTAGTTGTTTATCCGCCGGGAAAAACAAAATACACTGTTGAAACTGGGGATGTTGTAAAAATAGAAAATGAAGAATTTTATGTGGTAAGACGTGACGGAAATGATTTGGTTCTATTGGCACATTATAATCTTAAAGTAGGGGATATATATGTAAAAACTCATGGTGTACATAATGGTGTTTCTAAAACAGGAAGTTTTACTAGTGCTGATCCTGGATATAATTTACAATATAGCGCAGCTATTGGATATAGAGATCCAGAAAACCTAATTGGAGTATTAGCTTTTGCAGATACTTTTTACTGGAATGGCAAAGTGGGAGATGGATTGCAATATCCTGGAAATTTTTGTGGAAATAATGTTTCAACTAATTGTGCAAATATTCTTGACGATAATAGTAATGTTAAACAATATGTTGATGCATATAAACAAATATTAGAATCATATGGTGTTAATATAAAAGAGGCAAGATTATTAAATATTGATGAAGCGCAAGCTTTAGGCTGTAAACATGGTACTGGAAGTTGTGATTATGAATTTGCTTATGAAACAAATTACTGGTTACAAAACCCAATAGATGATTATTATGTAGGTGTAATATATGGTGAAACGCTATCTTCATATAGCAAATCATCTTTTGGTTTCGCATTTAGTTTTGGTGTTAGACCAGTAATAGTAATTTAGGAGATGTTTATATGAATAAAAAAGGTTTTACATTAGTAGAGTTACTAGCAGTAATAGCTATCTTAGCAATACTAGTAATAATAGCACTACCAAATGTAATGAATTTATTTAATAGAGCAAAAGAACAAGCATTTGAAACAGAACTAAAAGAAATATTTAAAACTGCACAACAACAATGGATAGCAGACTCTATGTTTAATACACAAGAGAGAACTTATGCAAAATGTTCTTCTGGAAATTGTCCAAATCAACTTGAGATGAGTGGAAGAAGTGAACTAGAGTATAGTGTTTCAATAGATAAGAGTGGAAATGTGATAAGCTTTCAAGCAACAGATGGATCATATCAATATAATTATAGTGGTACTGGTTTAAAGATAGAGGATATTGATGAGGTTACTCAAATATCTAAAATAGAAGATGAATCTGATATTATTACTATAGAATGTGATGATTCTGCTTCATCTGGTCCATATACTGGATACATATATTTTATTCAAGAAGCAACTATGAATCCTGGAGACAGTTTAGATGGATGGACTAAATCTTCATCAGCGATTACACAGTATACTGATTTTGATAATGTGTATGTTACTAAAAAGAGTTTAATGAAATTTCCTGTATATGCAAAAGTGTATGTTGAAAATGATATAGTATCATCATATGAAATTTGTGCATATTCTAATAAAGAATATTGCTTTACTGGAAATTATAGTAGTGATACAACAGCATTTAATGATTTTAAAACATTTGCTATTGCTAATTCCGGTACATGTTATACATCTAGTACAGGTGAAACATGTTATGTTAGATTTGATGAATACAATGATATAAACAATATGATAACAATCTACATTTATAATTATAATTATGCTGGATTTGCACAAGGAACTGATGTTTTTTGTAATATAAATAATAATACTTTGAGTTGCTTCCATGATTAATTAAAAATACTATAAGCAATAATTTAAATATTATTGCTTTTTTTATGCAATATTATGTTGTATAATTAACCTAGGTGATAATATGAAGAAAAAAGGTTTTACATTAGTAGAGTTACTTGCAGTAATTGCAATATTAGCAATATTAGTAATTATAGCTTTACCTAATGTAATGAATTTATTTAATAGAGCTAAACAAAATGCATTTGAAACTGAACTTAAAGAAGTGTTTAAAACTGCACAACAACAATGGATAGCAGACTCTATGTTTAATACACAGGAAAGAGAATATGCAAATTGTAAAACTGGATGTCCAAATAAACTTGATATGAGTGGAAGAAGTGAACTTGAATACTATATTAAACTTGATAAGAGTGGAAATGTAGTAAGTTATAAAGCAACAGATGGATCATATCAATATTCATACAGTGGCACTGGTTTAAAGATAGAAGATATAGGTGATGCAGCACAAATATCTAAAATAGAAGATGAATCTCAAATTATTAATGTCTCATGTGAGGGTGATGGTGGTGGTTCAGGAAATACTTCTGTTGTGACAAAGTATTATTATAGTGCCAAATTTATTTCTTTTAAAATGAATGAACTAATAACCGAATATAATCGTGGAACATTTGATAAAATATATGATTATTGTGTTGGAAATACTACTTTATATTATGATGCATTTAATAACCCTTATTTTCTTAAACTTAAAACAGAAAATGATATTATAAAAGAAATATATATAGTATATTTAAAAAATGATACTGAATATGCTCTTAAGGGAGCTGATTCCGGAGAATCTTATGAACAAAATAAAACTGTGCTAAATAGTCTATTTGGTAGTAATAAATGTTCTGAGTCTGTATCTTCTGGAAAATACAATTATCATTGTTTTAAAAATGATTTTGGAGCAAATGCATATTCCGATGGAAATGTTAGTTTCTCTTATGAATTTAGTGATTGTAATATATCTTTAACGGGAGGCTCATGTTATTATTCTGATACACCTACAGCAGATGAGCTTTTATAAAAAGTAAATATATAGTAATTATATTAACTAGAAGTATTATTATAATCTGAAAATAACCTAAGCAATAATAAAATTATTATTGCTTTTTTATTGGTTATTATTTGATTTTATTGATTTGAAAGTGTTTATCTTGTTTTATATAATGCCTTTGAAAGGAGTATTAATGAAACAAGCTATTAAAGTTAGAAACGTAAGTAAAAGTATTAATGCTAAGGAGATACTTCATAATATTAGTTTTGATATTTATGAAGGCGAAATAGTAGGTTTAGTAGGGCCTAATGGGGCAGGTAAATCAACTTTACTTAAGATTATGACTGGATTATATACTTATGAAGTTGGGGAAATATATTATTATGATTATAATCTTAAAAAAGATTTTGAGAAAGCTATGAGTATTATTGGTACTTTAATTGAAGATCCTGCTTTATATAAGAATTTATCTGGTAAGAATAATTTAAAATTATTTAAGTCTATGTTTAAGGGAATAGATGAAGAAACTATTAGTGAAATAGTTAAGATAGTTGAGATGGAAAAGTATTTGGGGAAGAAATTTAAAACATATTCTCTTGGAATGAAGGAAAGACTTGGAATTGCTAATGCGCTTATTAATAAACCTAAGATATTAATTCTTGATGAGCCTACCAATGGACTTGATCCAGTTGGGGTAAAAAATATTATGAATATGCTTAAGAATATGAAGGATACAACTATTATTATTTCTTCTCATATGTTAAATGAAATAGAAGATTTATGTACTAAAATAATATTTATTAATAATGGAAGAGTAGTTGGTATTAAGAATAAGAATACTGAATCTAATAAGAAGAATATAGTATTTGAAGTTGATGATTATTCTAAAGCAAGGGTATTATTAAAAGATTATTTGATTGGGGAAGAGTTGGAAGTATATGAAAGTGATGATGTTATTAGTTCTATTAATAAAGCATTAATTCTTAATAATATTAATGTATTTAGAATATATGAAGATAAGAATAATTTGGAAAAAGAATTTTTTAATATGGTGAACAATGATTAAATTAATTAATAATGAATTTAATAAGATAAAGAAGAGTAAAGTTATTTTTACTTATATTTTCTTAATAATTGTTCTATTTTTAATGAATAAGTATAGTGATAAGGATATATATTCTTTATCATATTATTTAATACCAATTATTGGAATAATAGTATGTATTTTGTATAGTAGTACTATATGTGGTGAACTTGAAAGAGGGACTTTAAGGTATTATTTAACTAAGCCATTTAAAAGATGGAAGATATATGTATCTAAGATACTTTGTATGATTATTTATATTTTGTTTGGCATTATTGTAGTTGTTATGACTACATGTTTGATTGGTAAATTCTTTGATATGGATTATTTATCTAAATTCTTTTTATATTGTATTCCTATATTATTTATTGGTGTATTTTGTATATATTTATCTACTATTATTAAATCCCAAGTATTTGTTTCATGTTTTTCTATATTAACATTGTGTTTTTCATTAATAGTATCTCAAACATTATTTGGTTTTAATATTAAGTTTATTGAATATACTTTTTTGCCATATTTAGATTATTCAATTTTTGATGATAAAAATATTATTATGAATATGAATAGGGAACTTGGTATTCATCTTGGTTTGAATAGGGGAATTATTATTGATTTGGTGTTTATTTTTATATTTTTTATTATTGGAATAGTAAAATTTAATAAAAAAGATATAAAATCAATGTAAAATTGCATACAAAATGTAAAAAAATGAATAATAAATATTGTATAATTACATTAGATTAGTAGAATTTATGCCATGCTACTATTAAATATTTTTGGAGGTGGAAAAATATGGATAATAATAGAGGCTATAAGATGCTTTCTGTTCTTGCATTAATTATGGGAATAGTAGGTGTTACATTAGGTTATGCAGCATTTTCAAACACATTAACAATTACATCAACTGCAGAGGTAACTCCAGATTCTAGTAAGTTCAATGTTGATTTTTCTTCAACACAAAATAGTGTTGCAACAAATGATATTACTCCAACATTGACTCCTAATAATGTTACTGGATTTACTGCTACTGATGCTGAAATCGATAATACTAATGATCCAACTATTACAAACTTACATGCAACATTTACTGAACCAGGACAATCAGCTACTTATGTATTCTATGCTCACAATGCTGGTGAATATATTGCATATTTAAATAGTATTGTGTTTAGTGGAACTAAAACATGTACTGCTAAAACTGGAACAACTCAATCTTTAGTTGATACAGCTTGTAATGGAATTCATTTAAGTGTTCAAGTAGGTAGTGAAACTGCTACAGAAACTTCTGTTGCTAGTATCACTGGTCATACATTAGCTGTAAATGCTGGTGAACAAATTACAGTAGTTATTAGTTATGCAAGTGGTAGTGCAATAGCAGATGGTGATTTTGATGTTACTTTCCCAAATGTTGTTCTAACATATGCATCTGCAGACTAATTTTTTAGTAAAAAAGAATAATAAGTATATTTAAGGCAACTATGATTAGTTGTCTTAGTTGCCTTAAATGTATATTAGGGAGGATAAGAAGTGAAAAAGGGATATAAAAGATTATTAATATTCTTAAGTATTTTAATGATTATTTTATCTTTTAATGCTTTCTTTTTAAATATCCTCACTAAGTATGTAATGATATTTTTTTTATTAGTACTTCTTGTAATATTTGATTTTTATTTAGTACTTGAAAGAGATAATAAAAGACATTTTAAAGATATATTATTTGAAATAATGGTATTCTTAGTAACATTCTTTATTATATTCTATTTACTTGGACTTGTAGTTGGTCTTGCTAAAGTACCAAATTACATTACATTTAAAGGAATTAAGAATGTATTATTACCAATAATATTATTTTGTATATTAAGAGAGATATTAAGATATAATTTGTTATGTAAATCTGATGGTAATGTATTATGTACAGTGTTTGTTGTAATATTAATGCTATTCTTTGATATATATGATGATTATTATTATGCTAGTTTTATTTCTCAATATACTATTTTAAGATTTGTTGCTTTAATACTATTACCAGCAATTGGTAGAAATATATCTTATTCTTATGTATCTAAGAATTATGGTTATAGGCCTGTTATAGTATTTGATTTAATATTTTCATTAAGTTTTTACTTACTACCTTTAATACCAAATCCTAGTGAATATATAATGTCTGTTATTTATTTATTAGTACCAATTTTATTTGCATATAGAATAGCTAGATTTCATGCTAGAAGAAAAGATGAAGTATTACCAAGTAATTATAAAAAAAGACATATCAAAGGTATGATTGTACCAGTAATTTTAATCATGGCAATGGTATATTTATACAGTGGTTATTTTAGATTTTATGCAATAGCAATAGCTAGTGGAAGTATGGAAACTGCTATACATAAGGGAGATATTGTTATTGTTGATCAAAAATATAATTTTAATGATCTTGATGTTGGAGATGTAATAGCATTTAAACATGAAAAGATTATTGTTGTGCACAGAATTGTTAAGAGAGTTGAATTAGGTGGAAATCATTTGTATTTCTATACTAAGGGAGACGCTAATAATAATGTGGATGATGTAATTATTGAAGATAATATATTTATAGGAAAAGTTAAATATAAAATACCATATATTGGATATCCTACAGTTTGGTTTAATGAGGATTAATGGAGTGATTATTGATGAAGAAAAAACGTTCTAAAAATGAGATAATTGCAAAGTATGATGACAGTATTAAGAAGAACGATTCTTCTAAGAAAGATGATGTTTCTACAGTAAATGAAGTTGAACCAGAAGTGGTAGATGAAATTATTGAAGAAACTATTGATATTGAAGAGGAACCTGAGGCAGAAGAAGAGATTTCTGATCTTGAAGAAGCTGAAGTATTAGAAGAGACTGTTGAAGTTGAAGAAAGACCTATAGAATTAAAAGAGGAAATTGAAGCTAAAGATACTGTTATAAAAGATGAAACTAAGAAGAGTAAAAAAGGAGTTTACTTTAGTTTTAATTTGCGTTTATTTACTAATGTTATTGTATTAATTGCATTAATAGTAGCTCTTGGATATTGTGGAGTTAGATCATTTATTACTCCTGCAGATGAAATCGTTAAATATAATGTTAATAGTGATATTAAATATAAGGTATATTTGAAACCAAATGATTTTTATGATGAACCATTTTTGGAAGAGGGTATGGTTTATGTATCTAGTTTAATTAAGAAAATAAATATTGATTATAAATATAATTTTATGGTTGATAAAAAGAGTGATATTGATTTTAGTTATAAAGTTGTAGCTAAATTAGTTATTGCTAGTCAAAGTAATTCAAATGTGTTCTTTACTAAGGAATATGATTTGACTGAAGAGAAAAATGAAGAAATTGTTGATCAAATATCTCATACTATAAATGAGAGTATTGATTTAAACTATGTATATTATAATAACTTAGCTAATAAATTTAGATCTAAGTATGCTGTTAATACTAATAGTTATTTAGATGTATATTTAGTAGTTAATGAAAAGAGTAAAGAAAATAATAAATATGATCTTAATAAAGAAAGTAAAGTAATTTTAACTATTCCACTTTCTATGCAAGAGTTAAATATTACTTTAGATAATAAAAATATAAATGAAACTAAAGAATTAGTAGTACATCATACGGGTATTGCTAGAAATACTATTACTTTTGTTATAATGGTTGTTTTAATTGTAGCAATTGGTATAGTAGGTTATGCTTTAGTTAAAAAGGTATTATTATTAACTAATAATACTAATAAATATGACAATTATGTAAATAGATTATTACGTGGTTTTGATAGAATTATTGTTACTGTTAAAACTATGCCTAATTTTGAAAATAATGAAATTGTTAAAGTAGTTGATTTTCAAGAGTTAGTTGATGTTAGGGATAATTTGAAAGTTCCAATTAATTATTTTGTAATCACTGAACATCAAAAGTGTGAATTCTATGTATATGGAAGTAATAATCAAGTTTATTTATATATATTAAAGGCTGTAGATTTAGAAGAGGATGCAAGAAATGAGAAAGAGGGAACCCGTACATAAACCTAATTATTTAAATGGGATTATTGTTCTTGTAATATGTCTGAGTATTGGTTTTTTATCAGTAGGGTACTCAGCTTTTTCTGCGTCTGGGAGAATAGAAAATGCTATGGCTACTGTTAAGCCAAGAGCATCAGCTAGAATAACTGGTGTAGTGCTTTCTGGAAGCACTAATGGTGGAGTTAGTTCATCTGAAGATTATAATATAGATAAAATGTTTGGAAATATTAATTTACCTAATCAAAATTCTACTGTCACATATAAAATAAATGCGACTGTTTTCAATTCTGCAGAAATGAAGATATCAAGTATTACTGGACTTCCAAGTAATTTAGAATATACTTTATCTGGTTATACTTTAGATGGTACTTTATGTAATTCTAATAACGAGTGTAATTTGGGAGCAACTGATGAGTTTTATTTAACTATTAAATATAAGACTGATGGTTTTGATAGTAGTAATACAAATTATTCATATACTATTAATTTTAACTTTGCTCAAGTGCAGCATGTAGCTAAAGTAAATAATCATTATTATGAAACATTACAAAATGCTGTTGATGCTGTACCTACTAATGGAGATAATACTACTGTATTTTTACTTATGGATACTACTGAATCAATCAATGTTGCTGCGGGCCAAAATATAACATTTAATTTATATAATAATACTATTACAGGGGTAACTGGTTTAGCTGTTATAGAAAATTATGGTACTGTTAGAATTAGTAATGGTACTTTAACTACTACTGCTGCTGTAAGTGTTATAAACAATAATTCAAGTGGTGTTTTATATGTATCTGGTGGTACTTTACGTGCAACTGGATCTAAACAAGCTATATATAATTTTGGAACAGTTAATATAAGTGGTGGTACTTTTAGTAATACATCAAATAATAGACCAGCATTACATAATCTTGCTGGAGCTACTATGACTATTACTGGTGGAACAATTACTTCAAATAGATATCATGGCGTAGAAAACTTAGGTACATTAGTAATTGGTGAACAAGGTGGAACTCCAAGTGGTAGTGATCCTTCTATAACAGGTCTTACTTATGGAGTAACTAGTAATGGTAATTGGAAATATTATGATGGAATTATTAAAGGTAAAACTGCTGCTATTAATGATGAAAGTAATATTAGTGAAATAGAGAGTGGATTTGAAATACTTCATAAGAATGAAACTATAAGTGGTAATGTTTATGATACTGTTCATTTGGCAATAGTTCAGACTGTTACATTTGATCCTAATCAAGGTAGTGTAGATGAACCAACTAGAAGAGTAGAAAAGGGTACTAAAATAGGTACTCTTCCTGTACCAACAAGAACAAGTTATTATTTTGATGCATGGTATACAGATCCTGATAATGGTACTGCAATTAATAAAGATACTATAATTAATTCTGATAATACTTATTATGCTCATTGGATTCATGAATCTGAATTCTATGTAGCTCAAATAGGAAATCAAAAATATCCTACAATAACTGCTGCAATTAGTGCAGCTAGTAATGGAGATACTATTAGCCTTCAAAGGGATACTAGTGAGAAAGTTACTGTTCCTGCTGGTAAGACTTTAACATTTGACTTTTCTGGACATACTCTTAGTAATAATGGAGTTAATCCTGTAATAGAGAATTTTGGAACACTTACAATAGTAGGTGGAACTATTGAATCTGATACTTCTCAAGGTATTATTAACAATAAATCTGGTGCTAGATTAACTATTACTGGGGGAACATTTAGAGCAATTGGAACAAGACAAGCATTATATGTTGATGGTGGAACTGCTGAAATAACTGGAGGAACATTTACATCTACTACTAATGAAAGAGCTACTCTTCAAACACAAGCTAATGGAACTCTTATTATTACGGGTGGCAATATTAGATCTACTGGACTAAATGGAGTAGAGAATAATGGAAACTTAATTATTGGTACTAAAGATGGAAATATTAATGCTAGTAGTCCTGTTATAACTGGAGTAGAGCATGGTGTTAAAAATAATAATGTATTTAAATTCTATGATGGATTATTAAGAGGAATAGCTACTCCAATAAATGGAACTGTTAGTGAAATTGAAGATAATAGTACTATAGTAAACTCAACTACTGTTATTGATGGGGTGAATTATAATACAACTACTTTAAATTAAAAAAAGAGTTTTAACTCTTTTTTATTTGTCTTGTAGATAATAATCAAGTAGTTCTTTAAATCTTGTATAATGAACTATTTCTCTTTGTCTTAAGAATGATAATGGGGCAAGGAGAGATTCATCATCTGTTAAATCCATTAAGTTTTCATAAGTTGCTCTTGCTTTTTCTTCTGCTGCTAGGTCTTCTTGAAGATCTACTATTGGATTTCCAGTAGATGCTATATATGCTGAAGTAAATGGGACACCTGATGCATCTGTTGGAAATATTCCTTTATTATGTTGTGTATACCAAGATGCAAGACCATTTTTCTTTAGTTCTTCTATTGAAGCATCTTTTATTAACTGTCTTATCATGGTACATATCATCTCAACGTGTCCTAATTCTTCTGTACCAATATCTGTAAGTAGTGCTTTACCTCTTTCATCTTTCATTGTAAATCTTTGTGATAAATATCTTAAAGCAGCACCAAGTTCTCCATCTGGACCTCCAAATTGAGCATTTAATAGTTTTGCCATTTGTAAATCTTTTTTCTTAATGTTGATAGGGTATTCTAACATTTTTTCATATTTAAACATATTAGTTACCTCCTTTATCCCATGGCCATGGATTATTTATCCAACTCCAATTATCAGTATTAACACATTCTGCTGATAATACTCCATATTCTCTTTCATACTCTTCTTTTGCTTCATTAAATTTATCTTTTACATTCATATATTCATTAACCATGCTTTCATCAGTTGGATGTACATCTAAATATAAATTTAAATCTTTTAGTGAGAAGTAATACATTTGTAATTTATATAATAATTCATCTTTTTTGTTATTAACTTTTAATTTATATACATGATTTTTATACTTTGAGTATATATTTTTAAATAAATTACCTTTATTGAACCCTTCTTCATATGAAAATAGGGTATTATTACTTGTTCTAAATGTTATATTATTTTCATCAAAAAACATTTTCATCACCTTTCTATATTATTGTATTAACTTATATTTTATTTAGTGTAGACTAGTGACTATAAAAAAATATGTAAATTAGACAAAAATACTTGTATCATTTTTTAATATAATGATACAATGATAATGGTGAATAAATATATGCAATATAAAATAACAGCTTATTCAGAAGATGATACTATTGAACTTGCTCAAAATATCGAATCTGAAAAATTTCCAAATATGGTTATATGTTTAGAAGGAGATTTAGGTAGTGGTAAAACTATGTTTGCTAAAGCTTTTGCTAAAGCAAATGGTATTACTGATAATATTACTTCTCCTACATTTACTATCATTAAAGAATATGATGGTGGTGAAATGAAATTATTCCATATGGATGTTTATAGATTAAGTGATATTAAGCAAGATATAGGAATTGAAGAGTATTTTACTAAAAGAGGAGTATGTATCATTGAGTGGTCTGATCTAATTGAAGATATTTTACCAAAGAATAGACTTGATATTAGAATTAAAATAATTGATGAAAATACTAGACAATTTATAATTACACCTCATGGTAGTAAATATGAAGATTTATGTGAAAGAGTTTTATAAAACTCTTTTTTTTTATTAGTTTTTATTATAAAATATTAATAGAATAATAGGAGGTTGTATGAACGAATTTGAAAAAATGGATGCTTATTTTAGAGCATGTAATTATTTGTCACTGGGACAAATATATTTGAAAGATAATCCATTATTAAAAAGACCTTTGGAAATGAGTGATATTAAGTCAAAGTTAGTAGGGCACTGGGGAACAGTACCTGGGCAAAACTTTGTATATGTTCATTTGAATAGAATTATTAAAAAATATAATTTAAATATGATTTATGTTTCTGGGCCTGGTCATGGTGGTCAAGCTGCAGTTACTAATGTATATTTAGAAGGTACTTATAGTGAAGTTTATCCAAATATTACTGAAGATGAAGAAGGTATTAAGAAATTATTTAAACAATTTAGTTTTCCAGGAGGAATAGGATCTCATGTTACTCCTGAAACACCTGGTAGTATAAATGAAGGTGGAGAACTTGGATATAGTTTATGTCATGCTTATGGAGCTGTATTAGATAATCCTGATTTAATTGCTGCTTGTGTAGTAGGAGATGGGGAAGCTGAAACTGGTCCTCTTGCTACTTCATGGCATTTAAATAAAATTATTAATCCACTTACTGATGGAGTAGTACTTCCAATATTACATTTAAATGGATATAAGATTGCTAATCCAACTGTTTTAGCTAGAATACCTGAAGAGGAATTAATTAAATTATTTGAAGGATATGGATATCATCCTTATATAGTTGAAAATGATAATAGAATGAAGATTCATGAAATAATGGCTGAAACATTAGATAAGTGTGTTCGTGAAATAAAAGACATTAAATCTAAAAGCAGACTTAATAAAAGAGCTGTTTATCCAATGATTATTCTTAAAACACCTAAGGGATGGACTGGACCTGAAGAAGTTGATAATAAGAAAGTAGAGGGTTCATTTAGAGCACATCAAGTACCACTTCCTGTAGATAAAGAACACCCAGAAAATTTAAGAATTTTGGAAGCTTGGCTTAGAAGTTATCATCCTGAAGAATTATTTAATGAAAATGGTTCACTAAAATCTGAACTAAAAGCTCTAGCACCTAAAGGTAATAGACGTATGGGAGCAAATCCTATAGCTAATGGTGGTAAGTTATTACAAGAATTAAATATTCCTGATTTTAAAGATTATGCTGTTAAAGTTAATAAACCAGGTGAAGTAGTTAAACAAGATATGTTAGAACTTGGTGCTTTTGTTAGAGATATTATTAAATTAAATCCACATAATTTTAGAATCTTTGGACCAGATGAAGCTTTATCAAATAGATTAAATCATGTATTTGAAGTAACTGATAGAGAGTGGAATGGTATTAAATATGATACTGATGAATATTTAGCTCAAGATGGTAGAGTAATTGATTCATTCTTATCTGAACATGCATGTGAAGGTATGCTTGAAGGATATTTGCTTACTGGACGTCATGGATTCTTCCATAGTTATGAAGCATTTATTAGAGTAGTTGATTCAATGGCTTCTCAACATGCTAAATGGTTAAAGATGTGCAGTGAACTTCCATGGAGAGAAGATATAGCTAGTTTAAACTATATTTTAGCCTCATATGCATGGCAACAAGACCATAATGGATTTACTCATCAAGATCCTGGATTTATTAATCATTTGGTTACTAAAAAGGCTGATATAACAAGAATATATCTACCACCTGATACTAATACACTACTTTCTTGTTTTGATCATTGTATTAGAAGTAAAAATTATATTAATGTAATAGTTGCATCTAAACATCCAAGACAACAATATTTAAATATGGATGAAGCAGTTAAACATTGTACTAAAGGTTTAGGTAGATGGGCATTTGCTAGTAATGATGAAGGATGTGAACCAGATCTTGTAATGGCATCTTGTGGTGAAACACCAACAACTGAAGCCCTAGCAGCAACTAAGATTCTTCGTGAGAAATTCCCAGAATTAAAGATTAGATTTATAAATGTAGTTGATTTATTTAAATTACAAAGTAATACAAATCATCCTCATGGGCTTGATGATGAAGAATATGATTCATTATTTACAAAGAAAAAACCAATAATATTTGCATATCATGGTTATCCACATTTAATACATCAACTATCATATAAACGTCATAATCAAAATATGCATGTTCATGGATATATTGAAGAGGGTACCATTACTACTACATTTGATATGAAAGTTCAAAATAAATTAGATAGATTCCATTTAGTAATGGACGCCTTAAAATATTTACCAGAACTTGGTGAAAGAAGAGGACCAGTTATTGAGTGGTGTAAGGATAAATTAATTGAACACTCTGAATATATTCGCGAAACTGGTGAAGATTTACCTGAAATAGTAAATTGGAAATGGTAATAAAATAGTGTGAAGATTTTTAATAAATAATAATTAAAAAATCTTCACATTTTTATTTTGCTTTGATATACTTTAATTAATAGGTGAGATTATGAATAGATTATTTGAAATATTAGATTTATTAAATCAAAGAGATTATTATTTAACTAAATTAAAATCTATGAAATTTGGTTCTATTGAAGTAAGAGAAAATAAAGATCATAAATATATATATACTCATTATCAATTAGATAACGATGCAGGGACTATGTATATTGGTGAGTATACTGATGATTTATATAATCAAACAATAGAAAATAATAATGAAGCTAAAAAGTATAAAAAAGAATTAAGACGAATTAATAAAAGACTTAATGATTTAGATTTTAATGATAGTGAATTATCTGATAAAGTTAAATGGAATATTGATTTAGCAAAAAAAATGCTTCCTGATACAGTATATAAACAAGCTATATTAGAGGGTATTAATACAACATTCATAAAAACTGATGATATTATTCAAGGTGGTATTGTTAAAGAGATGTCAGTAAGTGATGTGTATGTTATTGTTAATTTAAAACATGCTTGGGAATTTATTTTAAATAAATATATTATTACTTCAAAAACTAGTTTTGATTTATTATGTGCAATTAATAAATTAGTGGAAGAGGGATTTTATTATAATGCTGGACAGCTTAGAACTACACCTGTTAGTATAACTGGTACATCTTATATACCTGATTTTCCATTTGAAGCAGATATTAAAGATGATATTAATAATATATTAAATAAAAAGATTAATGATGTAGATAAATCTATAGAGTTATTGTTATATGTTATGAGAAAGCAAATGTTTATTGATGGTAATAAAAGATGTGCTGTAATACTAGCTAATCATTATTTAATATCTAAAGGTAAAGGATTACTTGTTGTACCAGATGATAGAGTAGAAGAATTTAGAATATTACTAGGAGAGTATTATGATACTAATAAAAAAGAAAGAATTTATTCTTTCTTAAAAGAGTGTTATTTTAATATTGATATTAAATAATAGTATTTGTTTGAGAAGATAATAAAAAAGACCTTTTAGGTCTTTTTTTATAAGTTAGTTATTTCTACAAGTATATAATCATAATTACTCATATCTATTGTTTGATTACAATATGGACATACACCAGAATGATTAATATCAAGTGTATTACCACAATTTGGACATCTTCTTGCTTCTTTTAATTCTTTAGCATTTATCTTTTTAGTAAATACTATCTTATGAATTAATTCTATTCTATGATCATTTACTCCACTTATATAATTACCATCTTCATCTATGAAATAATCCATATATCTTGATGTAATAGTTACGTTTATATTAATATCTTCTTCTGTTATATTAACACTATCTATATTAGTTGATTTAACATTCATTTCATCAAATAAACGTATTTTATGACTATTTAGGTAACTATTTACCATATCATTAAATTTATTATAAATATCATCACTTAAATAGTGTTTAACAGTACTTAAATCTCTTTCCATAATAGCATCTAATATCATAATAAATATGTGATCTACTTTAGAAAGAAACATAGATTCATCAAAATTAGTGTCTATTTTTTTAATTTCTTCTATCATTTTAATCTCCTACAATTGTCTTTTAGCTTCTTTTTTAGCAAGTATCCATCCATGAGTATTACCAACTATTGTACTCTTACAATATGGGCAAACATTACTTGTTTGATTAGATTTAAGTGGTGCATTACAGTTAGGACATTTATTTTCTTTTGTTGATTTAGATTTAACAAATGTTAACTCATATGTCATATTAATTTTAACTGATTTACTACCTCTTAAAACTTTATTCTTTTCATTAGCTATATAGTCAATAAATGATACTTGTAGTTCTGTTTTAATTGTGTATTCTTTTTCTGATTCACTAAAGTTGTTTATAAAATGTGAACCTAAAACAAAACTATTCATTATATTCTTTTGTTTCTTTAAACTTAATGTCTTTAATTGAGATTTATATGAATTAAATAATTCATCTGTTAATAATTCTCTTAATGTATCATAATTAAAGTCCATCCATGCAACTTGTACTTTTAAATATGTTTTATATGCTTCATTTAAGAATTCTTGTTTATCAAAACCAGGTATTGGAATATCACCAATATATTCTTTTGACATTGGTGGTTTGGTTATTTTTATTTTAGCACTTTTAACAGAAATAATTATTACTATTATAATGATTATTAAAAATACTAGTGTAGCAACAGGATCTCCTCCGCCTCCGCCACCTCCGTAATCAGAGCCGCCTCCCCAGTCAGAGCCACCACCCCAATCAGAGCCACCTCCATCATATCCAGAGTCAAAGCCAGAGTCTGCTTTAATTACTAATCTATTAACAGTAAAAAATACTATTAATATGCTAAATAGTATTCCCAATATTTTTAAAAATAAATGTTTCTTGTTCATATCATCACTACCTTATAATAATTATAACATAACATAATAAAAAGCAACTAAATAATTAGTTGCTTTTTTTATAATTTAATACTTCTTCAGCATCATCTAAATGAT
>JAEEGL011618899.1_pt1 | contig 17867 bp, 15 predicted proteins | sample 9134231 | NCBI WGS metagenome assembly JAEEGL01 (sample SAMN16246548, study PRJNA631951) | gut metagenome | biome: gut microbiome; feature: rumen; material: fiber-attached | host: Bos | place: Iran: Karaj | collected 2018-10 | reverse complement strand
TCTTTATAGAATCGGCAATATAGATAAGGGAATCTCTTTTTTCCGCATCGATTTCTCCCTTTACCTGTTGGACCTCGACTATCGGTTCTTCTGTTTTCTTTTTAAAGATATCTGTAAGCATATTATTCTCCCTCTGTATATCATTCAAATACAACGCATGTCATCGTCTGATTTACGAACTGGCTGTTATAATGCTCTCCAAATCCGATAAGTCCGCAGGATGGTCCAAGGGATGCTATCTTATTAAGATAAGTATTCATCTCGCCTCGTCCATTTAATACAAGATAACGGAATATGCAGTTTACGGAATAAATGCCTGAAATTCTGTTGAAGTCGCTCCTGATCCTGTCTATGGTATGCTGAGCAACTTCCATGGGCTCCTTCATCTCAAGGAGTGTGAGAATATCAGAGTCGTTGATCTGTCTATAAAGGATAAGGCCGCTTCCTGAAACGTCCTTAATCGAGCATATGCATACGTCTTTTCCAATCATCTTTCCAAGAGGATTCTGGAAGGTCTGGTCAATGATCTCCTTATCGGACTTTGCTCCTGTGAGATCCATATAAACCTGCTTAGCCGAACGTCCATTCAGCTCGCCAAGATAATACTTTGCCTTATCTGTCTTGGATGCAACAAGCTGTCTGTTATCCTTGGGCTCGTAGATATTCTCCTTATAGGTCTTAACCTTTCCGCCCTCATTTTTGATGACTGCATAGGTCATTGCATCTTCATATACCTTACCGTTAACGGAAACCTTGCCGGCATCACCAGTTGCTCCCATAACCTGAAGACTATGTTTATCAATAAGTCCTCTAAGGGTTGTAAGAACAGCCGCATCATTTCCTGCACAGAAATCAATTATCGCTGTATTCTCCTTACCGGGCTTAATCTCTTCTATATCCTTCTGCAATCTGTGGATATAACGGGCAGGCATTTTTGATACGCTCTCAAGGACTCCAGTCTTCACCTTTACGCCTTCAGTAAAAGCGGTAACAGAAATACCCTTCTCGAGCATAGCTGAATCATACGCCATTCCGACACAGCCGATACTGGGAACACCTGGGAATTTCTTTTCAATCTCTGCTACGCTGGCATCAAAATGGTCAGCGTCACAGGTAAAAATAAGTAGCTTTGGTGCCGTCACTCCTTTTACAGCTTCAGCCACATTTGCTGATGCACTTTTTCCGTTTATCATTTTCATAAGGCATTTTCTCCTATACATTTGGAAACACTGCATATGCTAAAAATAACACTTACTCCAATAATAATTTTATCATCATTATATAATGAGTAACAATGCCTCAAAAACTATATTTCATTAAACAATCTCTTAAAATTTCATAAATTAACCCCAAATGTGATAAAATTATAGTGTATAAATTTAATTATTAGGACTATTTAAGCTATGCCAAGAAAAGACAACAATGCTTTTTACCTAATTAGATATTTCGCTGCCTTCTGCGTGATGTGCCTGCACTTCACCGGATACATGCGTATTCGCGTGCCTGATCACTTCGGTACCATCAGTGTTTTCAGGTCTGCAATCGACTTTTATCAGCCAACAGTTATCCTGTTTGCGATAAGCGGTTTTCTTATATCCGCATCGCTCGAGCGCTCAGGTCCTGATGCTGCAGCCTTCTTCAAAAAGAGGTTCCTTCGTCTGTACCCGGAGCTATGGCTCAGTATGGCTGTTTATCTTGGTGTGCTGTTTCTGGTTGTTCCAAAGAAGTTTGATCTATCAATAATTCCCTGGATTTTCATTCAGGGTGTAGGCTTTGCCCAGACGCCCTATTGTATGGAGAAATTCGCCACAGGCAGCATAAATGGCCCCATATGGTACATTACAGTCATTATCCAGCTCTACATCCTTATATTTTTGTTTAAGCTTATTACGAAAAATTCGAAGTCACCACTCATATACGGAGTTACCTGCTTCATCCTTTCTCTGGGTAATATAGCTGCCTTCTTTTGCAAGGATTCGCTCTCAGAGATGGGACAGAAAATCCTTGAAAGAAGCTTTATTCCTTACGCAGTGTGGTTTTTCATAGGTGTCCTCTGTCAGACCTTAAGGCTCTATAACAGGAACTATACGAATCTGGTTCTTGCTATTTTGTTAATGCTCCACTCCGTCATAAGAATCACGAGATTTGGGGATCAAGGCTACTACACAGGACTTATAACAGGCATGGCCGCAGCAGCTATTGCTGTCCTTGCAGCCCACCTCATTCAGCCTGACAAATTCAAGCCCTTTATAAAAAAGCTCCTAAGTCCTCTGGAAAAAATTGATATAACCTACGGCATGTATCTTTATCACTGGCTTTTCCTGAATCTCCTTCTTCACTATAAGCTCTACGATAAATACCATTGGACTGTATGCTTTTTAATGTACCTTGCGGCAACTCTTATATTTGCCTATGCTTCCCACAAGGTTTGCAAAGTAATAATGAGTTCCATAAAAAGATAAAAGCTTCCCGTATCTGATATGTAATTCAGATATGGAAAGCTTTTTTAGTTTACATTATGCACTTAAATCTGCTGTTTACTACTTCTTTAACAGGAGTATTTCTTCTGACAAAGTCTATTACGAGATCAGGCATCTCCTCAGGATAGGTCCTGATGGTAGGACAGTTACCGATGCACTCATATCCGCCTGTTCCTGTAGCTCTGTAATTACTGGTTACAAGCGTGTATTTATCGGTATCTGACAGCTCTGTTCCGTCTATCTTTTTCATAACCACAACTCTGTCTCCCACAGGTCTTCTTAAATCAAACTCATACCAGAGACCTGCATAGAAATCGTAGTTATAATGCTCTACCTTGGGCTGAAGGAACACATCTGAGATCTTAACCTCACCGCTTACTTCATCATAATCGAAGTACTCGGCGCATCTCTCTAACGCTGCCTTAAGGTCAGCCTTGGTAACCTCCTTGACCTCCTCGGTGTTGGCAAACTGGTATATTCCAAGAACATCCCTTACAGTGATCTCCTTGTGAAGTCCAAGGGGCTCATTTGCAAGGCTTGTGCATGAAAAATCAGCACCAGTGAGCTCTAGCTGAACCTGATTGAAAATTGATGCAACCTTACTTCCGTAAAGGGCTGCGTCAAGCTTTGCCTCGGGCAGTATCTCCTCTTCAAGGCAGCCTATGGGCTCATCAAGCCACACCTGAAGCTCTCTGTTCATATCCTCCATGAAGCTGTGGTCACCTATGATCTTCTGATATTCTTCAGGATCCTCACAGACTGTAACGAGATCTGATGTTACAACATAGCCGTTTGTTGTAAGAGCTGCTCCCTCTTTGCTAATAGCTTCATCAGCCTTAGTAACTTCCATCACACAGTACTTCATAGCCTTGTCCGGAGGCTGTACTCCATAGGTTCCATCCAGCATTACACCATCTACAGACATGTGCTGATGTCCCGTGAGAATGATATCAAAATCAAGCTCTCTTGAAATTTTGCATGCAAGGTTCTCTTCAGTCTCTGAGAGCTTCTCACCTGACTTAAGGTCCTCCTCGAAGCCGCCGTGATAGATGCAGACAGTGATGTCTGAGAGAGGCTTTAATTCCTCAAGCTCCTTTGCAAGTGCACTTACAGGGTCTGTTATAGTAAGCTCAGTTAAGTTTTTCTCCTGCTCCCAGACATTTACATAGCCTGTGACAGCGCCGGTTATTCCAACCCTTGTGCCATCCTCCAGAGTGTGGATCACATGCTTCTTAATTCCGAGCTCTCCTCTCTTATCCTCTACGTTTGCGCAGATAAGAGTTGCCTTCATAGCCTTTGCAAAATCAGCGATGGCATCGTAGCCAAAGTTAAAATCGTGATTACCAAGAGTGTAGTAGTTAAGTCCCATGGCATTGAAGCCCTCAGCCATAGGATTAAAATCGTACTTATCCATTCTTCCAAGATAGAATGCCATGAGTGGTGTTCCCTGAAGGCTGTCACCACCATCGATAACAAGAGTATTGCCGTCGATCTCATTTTTTATCCTGGATGCTATACGAAAAAGTCCTGAATTCTCCTCTTTATCGGTAGCATAGTTTATTGGATATACATGTCCGTGTGTATCTGATGTAAAAATAATCTTCATTGAATTCCTCGCCTAAGTCCAGTTAACGCCTTCCCTATAAAGAGAAGGCGTTAATATTTTAGTTTTTATCCTCTTGTAAGCTTAACTCTAATCTTGGTTGAAATGAACTCAATTACAATAATGAGCACGATAAGTCCTGCCAGGATCGCACCTGCTTCGTTCCAGCGATAAGCGTTCATCGCGAAGATAAGAGGCGCACCGAAACCACCGGCACCAACCATACCAAGAATAGTTGCATCTCTTAAATTGATATCAAATCTATAGATAGCTGTTGATGCAAAGTTAGGAAGAAGCTGAGGAAGGATTCCATAGCGGATCTTCTGCCAGGTATTGCAACCTGCTGCATCAAGAGATTCTACAACGTGTGTATCAAGGTCCTCAATAGCCTCAATGTACATCTTACTGATCATTCCGACTGAGCAGACACCCATTGTAAGAAGACCAGCGAAGGGTCCGGGGCCTGTAACACGGATGAACATAAGACCGTAAACAACTGCAGGGATGGTACGAACAGCCATGATGATTATTCTTCCTGCAAAGGCTATCGGCTTGGGAGTAAGGTTTGATGCTGATATAAATGCAAGCGGAACTGAAAGGATCGCACCTACGATTGTTCCAAGGAACGCAATACATATTGTCTCAAGCATCAGGTAAGGAACTCCCTTAGTGGTAAAGTCAAAAAGGAATGAAAGATCAGGATTAAAAATACCTGCCAAAACATTCAGCGCTATCTGACCGCCATCCATTGTGGTTCCTGCCGTCTCAACAGCGGTACCACTCCATACCATAAGACCTACAAAAATAATTGAAATAGCAAGGTGATATATCCAGGTCTGGGGACGTTTATCATATGCTTCTTTTATTCTCTGATTCATATTTACCTCCCCTCCTTAGACAAGCTTCTTTCGAAGCATTCTGCTGATTGATTCGATAATAAATACAGCGATAAACAGCGCAACAAGTACTGTTCCAACGCTTGAATACTCTCTCCAGGAAATCTTCTCGTTAAGAACAAGTCCGATACCGCCGGCACCAACATAACCAAGAACTGCTGCGTATCTTACGTTACCCTCAAAGTTGAAGAGGCAGTTTGAGAGATAGAAGGGAAGAACCTGAGGAACTATAGCTGAGATAAATGCTCTCGCTTTGGTAGCTCCCATAGCTTCCATAGCCTCAAAAGCGCCCATATCTACTGTCTCTATCTCCTCGTAGGTAAGCTTACCGATGTAAGCGAAGGAGAAAACAGCAATAGCGAAGGTACCTGCCAGGGTTCCAAGTCCGAACACGAGAGTTGCTACAAGAGCGGTAACCAGTGTAGGAAGAGTTCTGATAAGTGAAAACATAACTCTTACAACTGATACGACTACCTTGTTAGGGCACACATTTGTACTGGCAAGCATAGCAAAGGGAACTGAAATAAGAGCTCCCAGAACAGAACCAAGAAGTGACATCTTGATTGTATCAAAGAGAGGTCCCATAACCTTTTCAACAAAGCCCATGTTAGGCGGGAACATCTCACCGAGAATTACGAAGAACTGCCCTATTCTCTGTGATAATATCTTCATGTCAAAGCCTGTGACTTTAACTGAAAGTATGCACATAAGAAGAATCAGTATAAAGTAAATCGGCATTCTGGATGCCTTCTTTTCTACAGACTTTCCATTAGGCAGTGTATATACTTTAGGTTTAAAAATCTTATCGTATACACTCATGCTGATCACCTCTTTTCATTATGGTCATTTGCATCGAGAACGTTACCTTCGTCATCCACCTTACCGTTATAGATAGAAGCCAATACGTCCTTATCTACTTCAGATGCAGGTCCGTCGTAGACGATCTCACCTTCTCTTATTCCCACAACTCTTGTTGCATACTTAAGTGCAAGATCAACGTGGTGTATGTTTATGAGGATTGTAATTTTCATCTCCTCATTGATTCGCTTAAAGTCGTCCATTACCTGCTTAGCTGTAACAGGGTCAAGAGCTGCAACAGGCTCATCAGCAAGAATAATCTGAGGATTCTGTGCAAGAGTTCTTGCAAGGGCAACTCTCTGCTGCTGTCCACCTGAAAGCTGATCGGCACGAACAAAGGCCTTTCTTAAAATGCCCACTTTATCAAGGCACTCAAGAGCCTTCATCTTTTCTTCCTTTGTATAGATACCGAAAGTGGATCTGAACCAAGGCAGATCAGGAACAAATGCTGTAAGTACATTTTTAATTACTGTAGTTCTTGTGATCAGGTTGAAGGACTGGAAGATCATACCAATCTTTCTACGAAACCTTCTGAGCTGCTTTCCGGACAGACTCATCACATCAACACCATCCACGGTGAGTTTTCCACTGGTAACATCGTGCATCCTGTTGATGGTACGAATGAGTGTGGATTTACCTGCACCTGAAAGTCCGATAATTGCTACAAATTCACCCTGCTCAATAGTAAGGTTTACATGCTTTAATCCCTCAAATCCGTTGGGATATCTTTTTCCTACGTCTTCAAACTTGATCATTGTAATTCTCCTGGCGATAAAATAAAGTTTTTGCTCCTATATAAAGGGGAAGGTATTTGATCACCTTCCCCTTAGTTTAAAAATTATTATGACTGAATCGGTGCTGTATTAGTTCATTGACTTGATGAGCTCCTGAGCAGCTCTCTCTGAATCATAATCTGCTGAATTAGCCTCTACATAACCCTTGTGTGTGTAGATATCAATAACCTGCTTACCTTCGTCTGTCTGAGCGATGTTGATGAAAGCTTTTGAAAGAGCAGCCTTGAATGCATCGTCCATGATAGGTGAAGTCTTGCTTACACTGATTGTGTCATTATAGATACCATCTGTAACGCCGATAACGTTTGTCTCATCCCAGATGCTTGCTTCTCTGCCGTACTCTGATGTCCACTTGTCCTCGTTATCACGTCTTGCGTCTGCATAGCAGCAAAGAACGTCGATCTGACCTGAAGCAAGTCTTGCAAAAGCATTACCATAAGAATCAGCCTGAACAGCATGTGAAAGGTCTGTTACGTGCTTCTCATAGTTAGCCTGAAGCCAAAGTGAGGGATAAATATATCCTGCTGAAGATGAAGAGTTCATTACGCTCCAGTTAAGACCATCAAGATCTTCCCATGTAATCTCCTCGCCTGCGTTAACCTTAGCAGCTACAGCCTGACCAGCCTCTGAGGGACCTGCAATAATAAGTCCGCGGTAGAAAGTTACCTGCTCATCTGTGGGCTCTGTGGGCTTGTTGTCGTTCCAATCCTTAGCATTAGGGCTCTCGATTGAAAGACCGTCTCTTGTTGCTGTAAGAAGAACATCGCATCCGTCCTCGTAAAGTACATAAGTACCACCAGGGATAAGACCTATATCAATAGTACCTGCTGAAAGGCCCTCACCAACTGCTTCGTAGCTGGTTCCAACTGTGATGTCAACCTCGCCAACCTCGTAACCAAGTGTAGCAAGCTCGTCTGTAAGAAGTGCCTTAAGGGGCTCTGTAGCAGTTACGATCTCATCGGGCTCACGTGAAGGTACGAAACCAACTGTAAGCTTGTCAATCTTAACTGTCTCTGCGGGTGCCTCAGCAGCCTCTGTAGACTCTGTAGTCTCCTCTGTACTTGCAGCATCCTCTGCTACCTCAGTAGCCTCAGTTGTCTGCTGTGTTGTCTCTGTGCTCTTTGCACCGCATCCAGCGAGCATTGATACACAAGAAACGCCTGCGATCATCATTGCGAATAATCTCTTCATAATTCCTCCTACGAAAATTACAAAATTTTGCTCGTAAAAAGAGCCCTTGCGGAATTCCACAAGAGCTCCTACAACTACGTATGAAATTATATTTGACATAAAAAATTATGTCAATGCGGCGCGATAAAGCAAAAATTAATATATTCTTAAGTTTCCTCTTTGAAGCCGCATAACTCAATCATCAAAATTTGATTGTCTGCACGTTTTCCGGTAATTCAGTTAACCGTTAACGCTACATTTTGGGCAAGGCTGTTACTATGATATTTTTTCTCTCAGCGCTGAGGCAGTCACACTCTGCGCTGTCTTGCAATTTTTATTGCATCTGATATATATTCATCTTTTTTCACAAAATCCGCAAGATAAGGAATACAAAACATAACCTTCCCATGTTCAGGCGATGCTATTATTCCATTATCTATTAGATTGGCCCTTGATCTACTTAATTTGCTAAGCGGAACACCTAATCTGCGCGCTATCTCAGAAGTGTCAGCCAAACGATCTGAATCCAAAGATTCAGACATTTTTACAAGATATGATTTCTCACCATTTGGAAGTTCATCCCATAAAGGCTTCAAAGCTCGCTGTTCATAGGCAAATACAGCATTTTCTATTGCAAATCTTACTTCATCATATGTAACACTATGCGTCTTACCTGTAGCATGATCGTTTATATGTAAAATAAGATAATACCCAAGTAGTTGCATTATATATGGATGTCCATAACTAGCCAGATTAAGCTTCTCAACTATCTCCTGGCCAACTTTAAGGCCTTTAATCCCTGAAAAAATACTATTAAAAGAGTCCGCAGTCTCCTCCCATGTAAACAGACCCAACTCTTCATGTGTAGCTCGTCGCAAATATGTGCATCCTTCATGTTTTATCACTTCGGAATAAGCGTAAGGAAGTCCTGCAACAGCCAGCATGATATCATGCCCTTTCCTTGATGCCATCTGAAAAGCGTTACATAGAGACGATATATCCTCAATTGGAACTTTTTGAATCTCATCAACTGTAACCAGAATACCTTTCTTGTAATTTGAGCAGGCCTCCAATAATAGTGTTTGCAGATTCTCTCTTCCAATATGTTCTGTTTTAGACACAGATCCGGCGCTTATGCCACCTCCGACCCCCATTATATTCACATTTGCTTGAGGACTAACCGTTTTTGTTACTTCATCATAGCCTGTCAGCGCATAAATTATCTGAGATATTGTATTCTCCGGTCCTAGATCGATCACTTTTCTCTTTTGGGCTGCAGCTCTAATAGAAAGCTGCTCCAGTAATGCAGTTTTCCCACAGCCTCGTGTTCCCGTTATAAATATCGCGCGATCATCGCTTCCTGAATCAATCATGGCATGGTCAAAAAGACTTAATACTTTCTCACGGCCAAAAAACACATCTGGTTTTCCCCCGAATATAGGTGAAAAGGGATTAGAAAACATACTTATTCCTCCAAAGTACTTAACAACCTACTATTTATACTTATTATAACAAAAGTAAGTTTTTATGTCTAATATACATAATATACAAAATATGCAATATATTCTTATTATGTAATTATATTATATAAATACTTATTATAATCAAGCATCACAAAAATACCCTGCATCACTGCAGGGCATTTCCACTTTTGCACGCAAGAAGTCATATTAACTTAATCAAATAATTTTATACTGCCGCAATTTCTCTGGTTGCAACAACATCAACGCCGGTTCCGGCTACGTTCTTAACGATAACATCACCGATATGAACAGGTGCCTTGGCAACAGTACTGTCGATCTCCTTCATGGCATCGAATATCTTGTCCTTCGGGATGTTGCCTGCAGTTTTAACAGATACGCGGGGCTTATCGCCGCCCTCTATAACTGCAGTTGTTGTAACTGTACGCTCAGGATGTGTTACTTCGTTTCTGGCATATTTATCACCGATGGCGCAGGTGTTACCCTTTACGGAAATAACTTCACCATCCTCTAATTCAACTGTGATCTGGCAACCCATAGGGCAGCCGATACATGTAAGATCTCTCTTTTCCATGGTTTACTCCTCCGCCTCGATTTTAATTGTTATCTTCTTAGGCTTTGACTCCTGAAGCTTTGACTTCTGAAGAATTACCTGTTCCATTTCTCCGGGGGCCATAATGCGCTTTTTATTATGCATTACACGCTCGTCATCGAAGAATACACTCACGTATGAGTTCTTGAAAACTTCACCGACACGGAATCTTACGGTTAAGAGATCATCCATGCGATCTACGTTTATGGTTGAAGGAACTGTATAACGAGCACCGTCTGTAGCGAAGAGTTCAATCACTTCGCCGCTCTTTGCCTCGCCTTCCTTGACGAATTTTGCTGCGTTCTCACCTGCTCTCTTTGCTTCCTCGGAAACATAGTCAACAAGGTCATGAACATGAAGTACGTTACCGCAGGCAAATACACCGGGGATATTGGTCTCAAGTGACTCATTAACCACAGGGCCTGAAGTAACAGGGCTCATCTTAACGCCAGCTGACCTTGAAAGCTCATTCTCAGGAATAAGACCACATGAGAGAAGGAGTGTGTCACAGGTATACCTGATTTCTGTTCCCGGAATGGGCTTTCTGTCAGGGCCAACCTCAGCTATAGTAACTGCTGTAACATGATCTTTTCCTTCAATGTCAACAACAGTGTGAGATAACTTAAGCGGAATTCCATAGTCATCAAGACACTGAACGATGTTTCTCTTAAGGCCTCCTGAATAAGGCATAAGCTCAGCCACTACCTTAACCTTAGCGCCTTCAAGAGTCATTCTTCTTGCCATGATAAGTCCGATATCACCGGAACCAAGGATGACTACTTCACGACCGGGCATATATCCCTCGATGTTAACAAGTCTCTGTGCTGTACCAGCTGAGAAAATGCCTGCGGGTCTGTATCCGGGAATATTGAGTGCTCCTCTGGGCCTCTCTCTGCATCACATTGCAAGAATTACTGCCTTAGCAGGAATCTGGAACATTCCGTCTTCTCTGTTCATTGCTGTAACTGTCTTGTCTGCTGCTATATCCATAACCATGGTGTTGAGCTTGTACTCGATACCAAGGTCAAGAACCTGTTTGATAAATCTGTATGCGTACTCAGGACCTGTGAGCTCCTCCTTGAAGGTGTGAAGTCCGAATCCGTTGTGTATGCACTGGTTGAGGATACCACCAAGCTCGTGGTCTCTCTCAAGAATAAGAATACTGTCGTTTCCAGCCTCTTTTGCTGCTACTGCTGCTGCAAGGCCTGCCGGTCCGCCTCCGACGATTACAATGTCATATGTTTTCATGAGTGGCTTACCTCCCCTTTTGTTCTCTCAAGAATGATGTTGGATTTTCCGCCGCTCTTTGTAATCTTCTCATACGGAAGTCCTAATTCTCTGTTAATTATTTCCATGGTTCTGGGGCTGCAGAAGCCTGCCTGACATCTACCCATTCCGGCTCTTGTTCTACGCTTTACGCCGTCAAGTGAACGTGCTCCAAGAGGTCTGTGAATAGCATCAAGGATCTCACCCTCTGTGATGGATTCGCATCTGCATACGATTGTTCCGTATGCGGGATTCTCTTTAATAAGAGCATTCATCTCCTCTATTGAAAGTCCCTGAGTACTCTTTATTCCCTTTCTTGTAGCGATCCAATCTGCCTTTTCCTTAAGTCCCATCTTGTCCCTGAGCATGTTGCCTACCATCTTGCCGATAGCGGGTGAAGCTGTAAGTCCGGGAGACTCGATTCCTGCTACATCTATAAAGTCAGGAGCGTCCTTAACCTCCTCGATAACGAACTCGTGTCTCTCAAGGTGAGCACGAAGTCCCGCGAAGGAAGTGATGACATTTCTCAGAGGAAGATTCTTTACACTCTCATTAGCCTTGGCTGTAACTTCACCAAGTCCCTCTGCTGTTGTGTTGTTTCCTTCCTTATCCTCAAGGTCGATAGCTGTAGGTCCAACAAGGACATTGCCGTGAACTGTAGGGGTTACAAGGACGCCCTTACCATACTTGGTAGGCTGCTGGAAAACTGTGTGAGAAACAAATCCGCCTACCTCTTTATCAAGAAGAAGATAATCTCCTCTTCTCTCGATGATATGCATCTTGTCCTCGCTTACCATGTTATGAATTCTGTCTGCATAAACACCTGCAGCATTTACAACTACGCGGCTCACATACTCACCGTTATTGGTTCTGATGTGCCATAAGCCATCCTCGCCCTTTTTGATATCTTCTACTTCAGTGTTAAATCTGAAATCAACGCCGTTCATGTTGGCATTTTCAGCCATAGCGATGTTGAGCTCGAAGGGACATACGATTCCACCTGTGGGTGCATAGAGAGCTCCGACAACCTCATCTGAAAGGTTGGGCTCCTTCGCAATGGCTTCCTCTCTTGTAAGGATCTCAAGACCCTTAACTCCGTTCTTAACACCTCTGTCATAGAGTGTCTTAAGTCCGTCTATCTCTTCCTCGTGTACGCATACAACAAGGGAACCGTTTCTCTTAAAAGGAATGTCGAGATCCTTGGAAAGCTGATCCATCATCTCGTTTCCTTCAACATTCAATTTTGCCATAAGGGATCCTTCAGCTGCGTCAAATCCGGCATGTACAATTGCTGAATTAGCCTTGGAGGTACCCTCACATACGTCTTCACATTTTTCAAGCACACATGCAGATACGTCATATCTGGAAACTTCTCTTGCTACAGCGCTTCCGGAAACACCTGCACCTATGATTACGACATCATATATCATTTTTGTTTATTCTCCTTCTCTCTAATGGAAGTTCTGGTCTCAGGCTAAAGCCTTCGACAGAACAAGCTTCGATCACGCAAATTACAGATTTGCTATCTTAGCTTTTAGCCCAGCCTCTTGTTGAAGCTACTGCCTGCTTCCAGCCTGCGAGCTCTTTTTCTCTCTTCTCACTGTCCATAGTGCTCTTGAATTCCTTATCTACGGACCAGTTATTAAGAACGTCTTCCTTGTTCTTCCAGTAGCCTACTGCAAGACCTGCGAGATAAGCAGCACCCATCGCTGTTGTCTCTACGTTACTGGGTCTTACAACGCTTGTATCAATGATGTCAGCCTGGAACTGCATAAGGAAATTGTTCCTGGAAGCACCACCGTCAACTCTGAGACTTGTGAGCTTTTTACCTGTATCAAGCTCCATAGCCTTAAGTACATCTGCTGTCTGGAATGCCAGGGATTCAACTGTCGCCCTTATGATGTGGTACTTATTAACGCCTCGTGTAAGTCCAACGATCGCACCTCTTGCGTAAGGATCCCAGTAGGGAGCACCAAGTCCTGTAAATGCAGGAACAACGTAGCATCCGTTTGTATCCTTAACTCTTGTTGCAAAGTACTCTGAATCTGGAGCTGAGTCTATTGCTCTGAGCTCATCACGAAGCCACTGGATAGCAGCTCCTGCCACATATACAGAACCCTCGATTGCGTATGTAACCTCTCCGCCGATTCCCCATGCGATTGTTGTGAGCAGGTCATTCTTGGAATAAACAGGCTTGTCACCTGTGTTCATCAGCATGAAGCAACCTGTTCCGTATGTGTTCTTTGCATCGCCTTCCTCGAAGCAGGTCTGTCCGAAAAGGGCTGCCTGCTGGTCTCCTGCTGCGCCGGCAATTTTGATCTCGCCACCGAAGAACTCAGGATCTGTCTCTCCGTAAATGCAGCTTGAGGGCTTTGCCTCAGGAAGCATGCTCATGGGAATATCAAGGATCTCGCACAGCTCCTTGTCCCACTCAAGTGTATTGATATTAAAAAGTAATGTTCTGGAAGCATTAGAGTAATCTGTTACGTGAACCTTACCCTTTGTGAGCTTGTAGATGAGCCAGGAATCAACCGTACCAAAGCACAGCTCCCCATTCTCTGCTCTCTGTCTTGCTCCTTCAACATTATCCAAAATCCATCTTATTTTTGTTCCTGAGAAGTAAGGATCGAATTTAAGTCCTGTCTTCTGCTGGAACTTCTCAACGATGCCGGGAACCTCTTCCTTCATCTTCTCTGCGAAGTCTGCAGTTCTGCGGCACTGCCATACAATTGCATGAGATATGGGCTGTCCTGTTTTTCTGTCCCATACAATAACTGTCTCACGCTGATTGGTAATACCGATTGCTGCGATATCCTCGAATGTTGCATCTATCTTGCTCATAGCCTCACGAGCTACAGACAGCTGCGTCTGCCAGATTTCGCTGGCATCATGCTCAACCCAGCCGGGCTGAGGGAAAAACTGCGTGAATTCCTTCTGTGCACATGAGCAGATCTTGCCCTTCTGATCGAAGAGGATGCATCTGTTACTTGTTGTGCCGGAATCCAGCGCCATTACATATTTTGCCATTACTGTTGTTACCCCACCTTCAAGTTTTTACTAAATTTTATCTCGTTTTATCCTTTAATACTTGTCATATACTACAAAAAAATAAGCATTTTAAACTACTAATACTGTGTCAAAAGCACCTCGTTCAGGAAAACCGCAAGTCCCTCTGTGTGGTTTATGCTCTCTGAAAGAGTACTCCTGACGAAAAAGTCATCCGATACCAGAGGATCGTACTGTTTATATGCTTTTATAAAGCGCTCCACACATCCCGAAATCTCAAACATGTAGCCAATAAGAACCACATTCTTAGGATCCAGCATGGTGATGACGTTTCTGATATTTCGGGCAAGCATGTCAATCTTGTCATCTATGATATCGCTGGCCTTCGGATTATCAAAAAGCTCTGAATTGAAAACACTGTCAACGTTCTTACCAAAAACGCTCTTAAGCTCCTGCTTTATCGCCTTTGTAGATACATAGGTTTCAAGGCAGCCCTTTCGCTTGCAATTACAGTCACGACCATCCTTAATGGCAATCATATGCCCTATCTCAGCTGCCATCTTGTTTGAACCCTGGTATATTTTTCCATCAATAATGATTGATGCACCAACACCGGGTCCCCACTTAAGGACGAAAAGATTGTTGACTGTTCTCCCAAGTCCGAAATAAATCTCTGTCTGGGCGTAGGCCTTAAGGTTATTCTCAACAACTACAGGGATTCCAAGCTCCTTCTTAATATAAGAAGCAACCGGTATGCTCTCTGTCCAGATGTTGTAGCTGTTAAGGCTTACTCCATTTTTCCTGTCTACACTTCCCGGAATAGTCACAGCAGCTCCAAGAACCTTTTCCTTGACGATGCCGTTTTTCCAGAACAGCTTCTGACACTCATCAGTGATGTTCTTGAAGAATTCCTCAGGATCGATCTCCTTATCTGTCGGAAGTGAAGTGTTGCAAAGTACCTTTCCCTTCATGTCGGTAACAGCTATATACGTGACATCTGATTCTATAGCTATGCATAATACACTTCTGTATCCCGGATTGATATCGACAAGAATCTTCTTGCGGCCTGCTCGCTTTTCTTCGTTCGCTTCGCCAAGTTCGACTATCAAACCCTCTTCCATCAGCTCTGAACAGATTAATGTAACAGAGGCGGCTGTTAAGCCAACCGTCTCTGCTATATCTTTCCTTGACATCGCCCCATTATTGTTGAGCAATAGGAGGATGGAAGAACGGTTACTCAGTTTTACGTTTTCTAAATTTATCCCCTGATATTTCATATATTAAATTGTATAACACTCATTAGTAACGTACAACTTCTACATCAAGCATATTGCCCAATTTTTCGAGCTCTTCTGCAATATTCTTGTAAATTACTACGTAGTGCGGCTCCCATCCGTTTTTGATTGTTTCTTTAACAATTTTCTCTGCAGACTCGTTGGTCTGAACTACTATTGATGCACCGTTGAACTGCTTGGGCTTATCCATTACATTTCCTTCAGCGATGAAGAATCTGAACTTGCCTTCTGCTGTACGTCCAACTCTGAAAATTGTAGCCTCTTCAGATGACTTGCATCCAAAGTCCATTACAGGACCAATCTTTCTGTTGGGATGAACTCCAACTGCTGCGCCGGTGTCGCAACGAGCGAGGTTGCAGGCAGCCATTCCACAGTGCCAGAATGTGATTGAGCTCTCCTTTTCATCCATGGAAACAGGATCACCGAAGAAAGTGGACTGACCTGTGAATGCAGTTCCGATGTACATTGAAAGCGCTCCATATACGTCTGCCTCACAGCTTGCGGGGACATTCACTGCATTGAGAAGTGATAATACCATACATACCGGTGTGCCAAATTCTGTGAAGAAATCAGGCCAGCAACGTGATGAGATTGCACCGATCTTATTGTCTTCAACATAAGCCTTGTAAGCCTTGTAAAGTCTTGCAAAATCCTTGATATTATTCTCAGGCATTTTCTCGAGACCAACTACCTTTTCCTTTGCCTCAGCAAGATCAGCAGCACAGTCATCATCTGAGTATGCTTTTGCCTTATTGATAAGCTCTCTTGCTTCGATTGCCTCAAGAGTTACACCGAACCTGCTAAGAAGCTCTGCATCAAGTGCTCTTCCGAATCCGAAGCCCTGAGGTGTATGTCCGATAGCAGACATCTTAAGACCTGTGAGTTCCTTCTTTACTCTTGCAGCATAGATTGTAGCCTCAATCTCTCTCTTAACGTTTTCCTCTGAAGGAGCGCCAAATACGTGCTCGAACTTGCCCTGGCCTCTGAAAGCACAGATTGCGTTAGCTGCTGAATAAGCACCTGTAAGTGAATTGCTGCGAAGTCTTGTGCCATCGATGATGGGCTCTCTGAGTGTCCAGAGAAGTACAGGACAGCTAAATCTTCTTAATACTTCGCTTGCATAAGCTGCGTTTGCAAAAGTGATATTCTGAAGGATAACAAGATCGGGATTCTTATCGCTTACAAAATCTGCTACAGCATCTACAGTAAGCAGGATGTCGTCCGGAACGATTATATCCTTATCAATAGCTTTTAATAAATTGACTGAGTTGTCGAACTGCTCATGTGCAGTTACCATCTCGTATGTACCTACGCCGATCGGTACATAAATTACCTGAAAATTCATGTTAATACCCATTCCTTTGTTTAAAATTTCGGAAGGGGCTTTCGACCCCTTCCGCTAAGAGTTTTTTGTGTGATTAAGAATTTACTACTGCATCCTCTTCTGCGTGTGCCTTCTCCATCTCTTTGATCTGAGCCTGGTTCATAGCCTCGATCTTCTTGTTCATCTTCATAAGTGATACAAGAAGTGCAACTGTAAGAACAAGGATTACAAGTGAGATAGGTCTTCTGAAGAAGATTGTGTAATCTCTGTCGTATGCCATTGAGGCAGTGACGAAGTTTTTCTCCATGATGCTCTCCAAAATCATACCCAGCATCAAAGGTGTGTTATCGATATCAAGTATTGTCAGCAGATAGCTGAATACAAGGATTGCTGCACAGATTACAAGCTCCTTTGTATTTCCTGTTGATGCGAATGATCCTGCAAAACAGAACATGATGATAAGGGGAGCAAGGTATGTGTAACGTACCTGTACGATCTTGGCTACTGTTCTTGTCATTCCAAGTCCGATAGGGAACAGAAGAATGTTAGCTATAAGGCAGCCAAGGATAATTGTGTAAGCCATTACGCCCTGCTTGGTAAACATTGTAGGTCCGGGTGTGATTCCGTGAAGGACAAATGCTCCAAGAAGAAGAGCTGTAACACCGTCACCGGGGATACCAAGTGTAAGAAGCGGGATCATAGCTGAACCTACTACTGCGTTGTTAGATGACTCTGCTGCTGCGATACCTTCAAGTGAACCCTTACCGAAGTTCTCAGGGTGCTTGGAAGTACGTCTTGCCTCTGAGTAGCAAAGGAACTGTGCTACACCGCCGCCAACACCGGGCATAGCGCCGAGGATTGAAGCAACTGCTGAAGATCTGAGAACTGCAGGAATGATTGATCTTCTCTCTTTTCCTGTAAGACCTTCTCTGTCAATCTTGTTAGCATCATCAAGCTTACCGCCTGAGAGCTTGAAATCACGAAGCTTCTGTACAACCTGTGTAAGCGCGATAAGTGCGATACATGCAGGAAGAAGATCGATACCATACTTAAGTGTGCTTGTTCCAAGTGAGAATCTTGTTACACCTGTAACAGCGTCCAT